>Ga0209577_10000057_pt1 | contig 97044 bp, 81 predicted proteins | sample GraSoiAngelo_109_FD_185874 | JGI IMG/M metagenome (GOLD analysis project Ga0209577, IMG submission 185874) | Grasslands soil microbial communities from the Angelo Coastal Reserve, California, USA - 14_0903_12_20cm (SPAdes) (version 2) | ecosystem: Environmental > Terrestrial > Soil > Grasslands... | reverse complement strand
GCATGATCTTGCCGCTGCGGGTCTTGGGGAGCATGCCGACGAAATGCAGGTCGCCGATCACCGCCACGGGGCCGAAATCGCGCCGGACCATGTCCAGCAGCTCTCGTTTGAGCGCGTCGGACGGCTGGTGGCCGACCTTGAGCACCACGAACGCGGAGATCACCTCCCCGCGCAGCGGATCGGGCCGGCCGGTCACGCCGGCTTCCGCCACCGCCGGGTGCCGCAGGAAGGAGGTCTCCACCTCGATCGTTCCAATCCGGTGGTCGGCGATCTTGATGATCTCATCCGCCCGCCCGCTGAACCAGAAGTACCCGTCCTCGTCGACGTAGGCGGCGTCGCCGGTGAAGTAGGCGCCGGGGAACTGGCGCCAGTAGTCCCGCGCGTAGCGATCCGCGTCCCCCCACAGCGTCTGCGTCAGACCGGGGAACGGGCGGGTGAGAACGACGATCCCTTTCTCGCCGGGCGCGCAGGGGGAGCCGTCCGGCGCGCGGACCTCGGCGGCGTACCCCGGCAGGGGCATCCCCGCCGACCCCGGCTTGATCGGCAGCAGCCCGATCCCATAGGGATTGCCGATCACGGGCCCTCCGGTTTCGGTCTGCCACCAGTGGTCGATCACCGGCACCCGGTCCTCGAGGACCTCCTTCTGCAGCCATTCCCACACCGGCGCGTTCAGCACCTCGCCGGCGCAGACCACCCGCTCGAGCGAACGCAGGTTGAAGCGCCGCGCCGGCGCGGCGCCGTAGCGCATCAGCGCCCGGGCTGCCGTCGGCGAGGTGAAGATCCCCGTGACGCGGTTCCGCGCGACGATCCCGTAGAACCGCTCCGGCCCCGGGTGATCCAGGGCCCCCTCGTAGGCGATCGTCGTGCACCCGGCCAGCAGCGGGGCGTAGACAATGTAGCTGTGCCCGACGATCCAGCCGATGTCCGACGTCGACCACCACACGTCCGTGGGGGCCAGGTCGAACAGCCATTTGCCGGCGCTGGCGATGCCGACCTGGTACGGACCGTGGTTGTGCACCGCCAGTTTCGGCTTGGCCGTCGTGCCTGAGGTGGCCAGGATAAATGCGGGGTCGTTCGCTTCCATGCTCTCGCAGCGGGTCTCGGCCTCCGGGCCCTCCGCGAGGAAGGCGGGCCACTCGAGGTCGCGCGTCGGATCGAGGGCCGGCCGCGTCCTCCCCCGCACCAGGACGGCCACCTTCTCGATGGGGGTCTCCGGATCCGCAAGCGCCCGCCGGGCGATGTCCCAGAGATTGACCTCGTTGCCTTTACGCCAGGTGACATCGGCGGTGAGGAGGGCGCGGGCCCCCGCGAGCCGGATGCGCTCGGCCAGGGCCTCGCTCCCGAACCCCGCGAACACCACCAGATGGATGGCGCCGATGCGGCAGGTGGCCAGCATCGCCGTGATCGCTTCGGCGCAGGTGGGCATGTAGATCGCCACGCGGTCGCCGCGCCGGACCCCGATCCTCCGCAGGCCGGCCGCAACGGCCTCCACCGCCCCAAGCAGCTGCGCGTAGGTCAAGACCCGCTGTTCCCCCCGCTCGTTCTCCGTCACCAGCGCGGCGTGGCCCCCCCATCCCCGCCCCACGTGGTGGTCCAGGCAGTTGTGACTCAGGTTGGTGCGCGCCCCTGAAAACCAGCGGAACGTCGGGGGGGTCGATTCGAACACGGTCTCCCACTTGCGAAACCAGGGCACCGCCTCGGCGGCGCGGGCCCAGAATCCTTCGAAGTCCGCCTCCGCCTGGTGGCGCCAGCGCTTGATGACGGGGTTGACGACTTCCATCCCCACCCCTCCTCGTCACGGCCGACCTCGGCCGATGTGTTCAACGGCTCCGGCCGGCGTCCCTCGCGGCGCGAGCCGCTCGCCAGCCCGGACCGGGACCGGCAGCCGGTTCGACGGCGGCGCCAGCGGACAGACCCAGCGCGGGTCGTAGACGCACGACGGGTGGTACGCGAAGTTGAAATCGAAAACCAGCCGGCCACCCTCGGCGCCGAGATCGGCGCCTTTGATCGTATCGAGGAGATACCGGCCCGCCCCATAGGTCTCGTCCCCGCTGGTGGCGTCGCGAAACGGCAGATAGAGCCCGCCGCCATACCCCTCCAGCCAGAACAGGTCGAGCCTCAGGGGGTGGCCGCGGAGCGCGAATCGGGCGGCGCCGAATCGGGTGAACCGGTACGAACCGCCCTCGCTGGTTGGGACATCGTAGACCACCGGGGTGGATTCCTCCACGTCCGCCAGCGCCCGCGCCGCAGGGTCGTAGTCGTAATACGGGACCTCCGTGAACGCCGCCCGCGCCGGCGCCGGGATCGGCGACTGGGGGTGGGAGGCAAACAACTGGTCGCGCACCGCCCGCCAGTCCCTCCACGCGGCGGCAGGATCGGGCGACCGGCGGATCCGTTCGTAGAGCGCGAAGATCTGGCGCTTCCAGTCCAGCAGTTGGAGCCGGTCGACGCCCACGGTATGACCAGTCTATCAAAGCGCGCGAGCAGGGACGCCGCTACCGCGGCGCGCGGGGAAATTCGAGTTCTCGGCGTCTCCCGGGATCCAGATCGCCCAGGATGCGGAGCTCATCCCTGGTCGGCTCGAACACCCGCACCGGGCCCGGCGGGAGCACGGGGAATCCGGTTCGGGCTGCGATCTCCTCGGGCGACACTCCGGGAAACCGCGCATCGAGGACCAGGCGACCGTCCAGGGCCCGCAGCACCCCCAGCGGCGTGACGACCGCCTCGACGTTGCCCTGCGCGGTGACGAAATCCACCTCCGGGACAAAGATCGCCGGCGTATGCCGGGTCCTCCAGACGACCACGTGCGGGATGACCTGGGCCAGAACGGCCGCGCCCCCACCCCCGGGGAGGCGGACCCGGGGACGGTCGCGATCGCCGATCACCGTGAGGTTGAGCCGCAGGTGCCGGTCGATCTGGGCCGCCCCGAGAAACATGCGGTCCATGCCGCCGCGCATCGCCAGCCGGTAGAACTCCGGGTTGCCAAGGATCGCGCGCGTGCCCTGAAGCCAGGCGGGACTCGTCGATGAGTCGGGGAGCGTCCCGGGATCGGGATTCACCCCCCCGGCGACCGTGATCCAGGTGAGCGATGGCGCGTGCGTCGCGCGGGCCAGCAGGATCGCCAGGGACGCCAGCAGGCTGTCCACCCCCTGAGCGACGACCTCGCCGTCGCGGATGGTCCGGGCGAGGGCCACCGCCATCAGGTCGGAGACCGGGATCTCCCGGCTCACGCCGCTCCCCGGGGCGCCGCCGGTCCCATCCTCATGGATTCACGCGCTCCAGGTAGAGGCGCAGGTCCGCCTCGGATTCCGCCGACGCTAAGTAGGACCCGATCCCGCCGGCGTCGACATCGTAATCGGGCATGCACGCGCCCGGGGCGGCGCCGCCCGGAAGCCGGACGATCGCCGAGACGAAGATGCCCGGGACCTTCGTCAACTCGGGATGGGCCGCGAACTCTTCGGCGGGAAGGATGCGCTCGGCGGTGAGGATCACCCGCGCGGCCGCCTCGGCCATGACCAGATCGTACCCTGGGGAGCCGTAGATGCGCGCGTTTCCCTGCTCGTCCGCCTCGTGGACGTGCAGGACGGCCCAGTCCGGCCGGATGCGGGGAATCGCGTAGACCTCCTCCCCCGAGTAGGGATCGCGCACCGTGGCGAAGCCGCCGGCCCTCGCCACGTCCGTGCCGCGGAGCCCCCGGATCGGTAGGAACGGAATGCCGAGGGATGCCGCCTGCATCCCGGCGAGGATCGTCGCTCAGGAGTGCTCCCGGACTTTGAGGGTTCCCCGTTCGACCTGCCGGCGGAACTGGCGGCTCTGGCCGAATCGCGCTTCGAAGGTGGTGATGCCGATCGCCGCTTCGGCGAGGCACCCCGCCGCGGAGAGCAGGTCCAGATCGTACGCGGGAGACGGCTTGACCAGGCGAAGACCCCGGCGCCGCTGCCGGGCCAGTTCCCGCACGAACGCCGCGGGAGCGCGGTTGAGCAGGACCCCGCCGAACGTCACCGAGGCGGCGTCGGGAATCAGCCGGCAGGCGTCCGCGAGCGAGGTCAGCTTGCTCGGGCCGTCCGCCCTGCCGTGACTCATCGGGATCTCCCCTCCGATCGGCCGCCTGCGCGCGGCCGTCCAGGCCGCGCGGCCCGGCGCGCGCAACGGGCGGCGAACGCTATCGTGTGAGCACGAGCGGTCGGCGGGTCAGGGCTCGAGCAGAGGTTTCGGGGATTGGGGGGCGGATTCCTCGGCGGAGGGCCGCGCGCATGCGGCGGCCCTCCGCCGGTCTACGTCTGACGGCTTACCGGTTCAACGCTACTTGTACCACTGCTTCAACCAGCTCCGGAGCGTCGTGGATTCCTGGCCGTCCATCCTCACCGACTGCTTGGCGAAGTCGCGCACTTCCGACCGGCTCGCCTTGCCCGTGGCGAGGTGCTCCAACGAAGCGCTCTGGTCGAGCTGCGCCGCCAGGAGCGGGAGGTACGTCTTCTCGAGGGCGGCGCCGCGGAGCGTCCGCAGCTTCTTGACGTGGGCCGTCGCCACCCCCGCCCGCCGCTCGCTGGGCCTGGCGCCCATCGACTGCAGCAGGCTGAGCATCTTCCGGATCTCCTTGTTCTTGCGCTCGACGAAGTCCTGGTTCCAGCGCAGGAGGGTGGAGTGATCGGCGTACAGGGTCGCCGTCATCGCCATCTCCACGGCTTCCTCGTCAATAGGAATGAGCGCCTGGGTGAAGGCCACGTCGAACGCCTGCCCGTTGAGGCTCGAGAGGCGGGCGACGAGAGGATTCGACGAGTTCGCCGCCGTGCCGCCGGCGGTGACCGGAGCGATGCCCAGAGCCAGGATGACCAGGATCAGTACCATCATCTTCCGCATGATCCCACCTCGCAGACATAAGGTCCCATCCGTCCAGATGGACCTTTGGTACGGTAATCATGCCCCAAAATGCCCGGAATTAGACCCCCGGCACGAGATCCCGGAAGAACCAGGATCCGCGCCGGACGACCTCGCCGAGATGGAACACGACTGGAGGATCCGCCGTCGCATGCCTCACCGTTCGAGCGCGCCGCCCCGACGCCCTGGAACGCACGAGCCACCGCCCCAGCAGGAAGCCCGACGGGCCTGCATGGAAAAGCACCGTATGAGCCGAGAAGCCAGGGCACCGGACGCCGCACCGAACGCCAGGGAGATCGCCACGCTCGCCGGGGGCTGCTTCTGGTGCATCGAAGCGGTGTTCGCCGAGTTGAAGGGCGTGGACGACGTGGCCTCGGGCTACTCCGGCGGCACGGTGGCGAATCCCACGTACCGTCAGGTGTGCACGGGGAGCACCGGGCACGCCGAGGCGGTCCAGATCACGTTCGACCCGAAGGTCGTTTCGTTTCGGGAAATCCTCGACGTGTTCTTCACCGTGCACGACCCGACCACGCTCAACCGGCAGGGACCGGATGAGGGCCCGCAGTATCGCTCGGCGATCTTCACCCACAGCGATGCCCAGAAGACCGCCGCCGAGCAGGTGATCCGGGATCTGGCGGCCGCCCGGGTCTGGCGCGACCCGATCGTCACCGAGGTGACGCCGTATCAGGCCTTCTACAAAGCGGAGGACTACCACCAGGAGTATTTCAAACTCCACGGCGAGCAGCCGTACTGCCGGGCCATCATTTCGCCCAAAGTCGCCAAGTTCCGCTCGCGGTATCGCGGGAAGCTGAAGACGTCGGCGGGCGTGTGACGCCGTGAGCCACGAGATGCGGATCGCCGAAGACGCCCCCGCGGACCGGCGGATCGCCGTGGACACCGCCGCGGAGGCGCTGATCGAAGCCCTGCGCTTTGCCGGAGTCGAACTGATCTTCGCCAACCTCGGCACGGATCACCCATCGCTCGTCGAGGCGTTCGCCAAGTGCCGTGCGCTGGGCCGGCCCGCGCCCCGGGTCATCATGTGTCCCCATGAGACGGTCGCGTTGAGCGCGGCCCACGGGTTCGCCCAGGCGACGGGACGCCCCCAGGCGCTGATCGTTCATGTCGACCAGGGAACCGCCAATCTGGGCGGGGCCGTCCACAACGCGGCGCGCTCGCGCGTCCCGGTCTTCATCCTGGCCGGCCGGGCGCCGTTTACCGACCGGGGGGAGCTCAAGGGGAGCCGGGACAGTTACGTCCAGTTCATCCAGGACATCTACGACCAGGCGGGCATCGTCAGGCCCTACGTCAAATGGGAGTACGAGCTGCACCGCGGAACGAATATCGGGCGCATCGTGCAGAGGGCCCTCCGCCTCGCGGTGGCGGAGCCGGCGGGCCCCGTCTACCTGACGGCGCCGCGGGAGGTCCTGGAGGAACCGGTGTCCTTCGTCGAACTGGCTCCCCCGGCGCTGTGCGCGCCGCCCGTCCCCACCATCCCGGAGGACGCGGCGCTGCGCGAGATGGGCCGCTGGCTCTGCGACGCCGAGCGGCCCGTCGTGATCACCAGTTACATCGGCCGCAGGCCCGAGGCGGTGGCGGAGCTGGTCACGCTGGCGGATCAGCTCGCGCTCCCGGTGCTCGAGATGCTTCCCCGGACCGCCATGAACTTCCCGACCGATCATCCCCTCTACCTCGGCGTGGAGCGGAGCGACCGGCTGGACGCGGCCGATCTGGTCCTGATCATCGACTGCGATGTGCCCTGGATTCCGTCGGCGTCGCAGCCTCCCGCGGCGGCCCGGATCATCCATCTGGACGTGGATCCATTGAAAGACGATCTTCCCCTCTGGTTGTTCCCCGCGCACCTGTCCGCCCGCGCGGATGCCGCGGCGACCCTCCCCCGCCTCCGCGACGAAGTCCGGCGCGGCTGGACATCCACGGTGGCGGAGCGGGTCCGCGCCCGGAGGCAGGCGATCGAACGCGACGTCCGCCGGATGCGCGCGGAATGGCGGGACGCCGCGGCGCCTCCCGCACCCGGCGGGCCGATCACCGCCGCCTGGCTGACGGCGCAACTGGGCGCCATGCTCTCGCCCGAAACCATTGTTGTCACCGAACTGGTGACCAACGCGGCCGGAGCGGCCCGGCACCTGCCGCGCTCGGTCGCCGGGTCGCTCCTGGCGGCGGGCGGCTCGAGCCTCGGCTGGGGCCTGGGCGCGTCCATCGGCGTCAAGCTGGCCCGCCCCGAGTCCGAGATCGTCTGCCTCCTCGGCGATGGGTCGTTCCTGTTCGGCGCCCCGGCGGCGGCCTTGTGGGTGAGCCGGCAGTACCGGGCGCCGTTCCTCGCCGTCGTGTACAACAACAGAGGCTGGGCGGCGGTACGAGACGCGACCGCGCGCCAGCATCCCGCCGGGGAAGCGGTGCGGGCGGGCGATTTTTCGTCCAGCTTCGGCGACGGCGTGGACCATGCCGCGATCGCCCGGGCGGCGGGGGGGTACGGGGAGCGCATTCGATCGGCCCCGGATCTTCCGGCGGCCGTGGAGAGGGCCCGCGAAGCCGTGCGCGCCGGAACACCCGCCGTCCTCGATGTCCTGCTCCCGCCCGTATGAGGGAGGATCAAGGATTGCATCAGATCAGCCAGTGCGTTCCACCGGCGCGCTTCATCGACCAGTCGTCTATCGAGTTCGCGGTCCGGGTCCTGGGCCGCGCCCGTTAGGCGGCTTGGAGGGCAGGGCGAGGGGTATGCGCGCCGTCGTGCTCCCTCGGGTGCACGCCCCCCTGGAGATCGAAGACATCCCCACCCCCGTACCCAAGTCGGGCGAAGTGCTCGTGCGGGTGGCCGCCTGCGGAGTCTGCCACACCGACCTCCACGTCATCAAAGGTGAAGTCACGTTTCCCACTCCCGCGGTGCTGGGGCATGAGATCTCCGGGACGGTGGCCGCGGTGGGGCCCGGCGTCGCCGGCCTCGGCGACGGAACGCGGGTGGTGTGCAGTTTTATCATGCCGTGCGGCGCCTGCGAGTTCTGCGTCCAGGGGCGTGACGATCTCTGCGTCACGTTCTTCTCGATCAACCGCCTGCGCGGACAGCTCTACGACGGCGCCAGCCGCTTGAGCCGCGCCGATGGGACCCCCCTGGCGATGTACAGCATGGGGGGCCTGGCCGACTACGCGGTGGTGCCTGCCACCGACGTGTTCCCGCTGCCCGACGGCCTCCCCCTGGAGGAATCGTGCATCATCGGCTGCGCGCTCATGACCGCCTATGGCGCGATCCGCCACCAGGCGGAGCTGCGGGCGGGAGAGAGTGTCGCCGTCGTGGCCACGGGCGGGGTGGGATCCAACCTCATTCAGCTCGCCAGGGCCTTTGGCGCCTCGATGATTGTCGCCGTGGATGTGCGGGAGGACAAGCTGGACGCCGCGCGCCGGCTCGGAGCCACGCACGTCGTCGATGCCTCAAAGGTGGATGTCGCGGCGGCGATCCGGGACCAGACCGCCGGGCGCGGGGTGGACGTGGCCTTTGAAGCGCTGGGCCGCCCGGAGACCGTCGTGCAGGCATTTGAAGCCACGAGAGACGGCGGCCGGGTGATCGTGGTCGGCATCGCGGCGGGAAATGCGGCCGCTCCCATCGAGATCACCCGCCTCGTGCGGCGTGGTGTGCGGCTGATTGGATCGTACGGGGGACGGGTGCGCGCAGACGTGCCGGCGCTGCTGCGCATGGCGGAGCGGAAGGTGATTGCGCCCGAGCGGACGATCTCCCGCCGCTTTTCCCTCGATGATGCCGCCCGGGCGTACGACGCGCTCAACCGCGGCGAGATCGTCGGCCGGGCGATCGTCGTGACGGCCTGAGGCTCAGTCGGGCAGCGCCACCGTCTGGGGGTCCGGGGTGCGGCGATAGAGGTCGACCAGCGCGCCCACCGCCAGCCTCGCCACCACAGGGTCGAAGAGCGTCCCCGCCTCGGTCAGGAGGATGCGCAGAACCTCCGCGGCGCTCTTCGGCCGGCGGTAGCCGCGCCGGGACGAGGTTGCGGCGTCAAAGACATCGGCCACCTGCACGATTCGCGTGAGCACGTGGGGCACCTTCTTCAACGTGATCGCCGGATACCCGGAGAGATTGTAGTTGGCATGGTGCTCGAAGGCCACCACCATCGCCAGCCTGAGGAGGTCGGGGAAGTCGCGCAGCGCGTGCGCGCCGTAGATGGTGTGCCGTCTGACGACCTCCTCTTCCTCGGGGGTCAGCCTTGCCGGTTTGGTGAGAAGCTCCTGAGGAACTCGGGACTTGCCGATGTCATGAAGAAGCGCGGCGACGCCCAGGACCGTGAGCATCGGACGATCCAGGTCCAGCCGCGACCCGATCATCAGCGAGAGAATGCAGACGTTGACCGAGTGATGGAATGAGTCCTCGTCGTGACGCTTCAGGGCGGCCACCCCAAGCTGGGCGGCGCCCTGCTCGGTGAGGATGTCGAGGAAGTGGCCGACCACCTTTTCGGCCTTCCATATATTGGGCGGAGCGTTCTGGGACACCTCGTACGTCAACTCGTCCATGACACGCAGCCCGCTTCGATAGACCGCCTGCGGATTCACCTTCGCCGGCAGCATGTCCCCCAGCAGTGCCAGCAGCTGGTCGTCTGCGCTCGGGCCACCCTCCTCCCCCGCCCCCCCCGGCGTTCCCTCGCCGCCTGGGCCGGTTCCCACGCCTTGAAGTCCCTGACCGCCCGGGCCGCTTTGCCCGCCGGGACCGCTCTGGCCGCCCGGGCCGCTTGGGGCCCCCGCACCGCCCTGGCCGCCCGCACCGCTTGGGGCCCCCGCACCGCCCTGGCCCCCCGGACCGCTTGGGGCCCCCGCCCTGCCCTGGCCACCCGGGCCGCTTTGCCCGCCGGGACCGCTCTGGCCACCCGGACCGCTTGGGGCCCCCGCCCCGCCCTGGCCGCCTGGGAGGCCCAGATTCATCTTCGCTTTCGCGTCGGGGATAGACCCTATCGCGATGTGGTGAACCCCGTGTTCCTTCAAATACGAGAGCGGGCCCCCATGATCGCGGAGTTCCTCGGCCTTCATGTTGAGGAGCCCGGTGAGGTGCGCCAGCTCCGCAGCCTCCACCCCCGCGTCCAGCCGGACCAGACTGATCTCGCGCTCCTTAAAGGCGGTGAGCAGCGCGTCGTACTTCAGGCTCTCTTCCAGCAGAACGTTATTCTCCACGAAGAAGGTATCGTCGCGAATGAAGAGCCGGATGAAGGGCCGGGTCGAGAGCGGTTCCTTGAGGAGCTCGTGAAGTTCACGGATGACGTCCGTGACGACGGGGTGGTCGGCGCCGTAGAGGGTGGCGTGCCGCCTCGACCGGGAAAGCAATTTCAGGATCTCCCCGGGCTTGTCCGACCTGGGGCGCTTCAGCCCTTCCGCATCGCCCCGCCACAGCACGGGAGCGTCCGCGGGCGGCGTGCCGGGGCGTGGAGCGCTCACGGCGCGCTTCGCTTGCCGTCGGCGATGGCGATGGCCGGCCCGTCGAGAGACGGCTGCTCGATGGCGGCGACGGCCACCCGGGCGAGCCGGCGCAGCTCCCGGGTGCGACGCCGAAAGACCACGCGCCCGTGCGCGAGCTTCTTCAGGGCGGGCAGCGCGCCCCTGGCCCCCAGGCGGGCCGCGGTCTCGATCCCGGCCTGCCTGATCGTAAACAGCCGGTTGAACGGATCGTGCGTCTCCAACAGGACAATCAGCGTGGGCAGGGCCGCCTCCATGCCGCGGGCATCAAGCAGCTTCAACGCCTTCAGGCGGATCCGCTCATCGGGATCGTTGAGGAACTCACCGATCAGGCCCTGGGCGTCGTCTGTCCCCAGGCCGGCGAGCGCGTTCAGCGTCTGCATGCGGACCCGGGAGTCCACGTGGTGGACCACCTGGGCGAGATAGGCGACCCCCTGGGGGGCCCCAATCCGCCCGAGGACGCTCGCGATGTTCCGCACGAGGTACCAGCGGGTGTCGGTGATAAACGTTCCAATCTCGTCGACGTGCTCCCCGCCGATGCGCACCAGAAGGTCGCAGAGCAGCGCCCGCATGCCGGCCCGGGATTCGGCCCCCAGGGCCCGCGCCAGGGGAGCGATCAGGGTGCCGCCCAGCACCTCCGCGCACTTCTGAATCTCCAGCTCGGCGAGCGTGGCCCGCCCCTGCCAGAACGCCTCCAGGAGCTTCTGCAGAAGGGGACCGTCCGCGACACGCTCCAGCAGGCCGTGGATCACTTCCGCGCGCGCGCCCTCCGCCGCGGACGCGAGCGTGTTGACGCGCGTCAGGATCTCCCGCAGGAGCGCGAATTCGCGATGCTCGATCAGCCAGTCCAGGTGCCCGACCGCGCTCTCGGCGACATCGGTCAGTTCCTCTTTATCCAGATTGGTGGCCAGGACGTCGATGCAGGCCCGGAGCGCATCACGAAGGACTCCGGCCTGGTCGACCGAGCGGATCTCGCCGAGAACCCGCTCGCGCTCCGCCGCGGGGACCGCGATCCGGCCCTCGTCGAATTCGGCGAAATCAGGAGCCTCGTCCGGCGCGACGAAGGCCGGGAACTCAAGTTTCATCATCACGGCGACGCTGATCGGGACTCCGCGCTCACCCGCCTTGGGAAGCGCCAGGTCGAGGAAGGACAGAATGCGCCCGGCCTTCTCGGGGTCGGGCGTGAAGGCGTCCAGGGCGTCTGCGACCTGCTCGACGACGTCCCCTTCCCCCAGCGAATTGAGAATGATGTTGGCGAGCTGCTCGCTGGACAGGTGGTCCAGGAGGACCTGCGTCCCCTGGTCGTTGCGGGCCCCCGAGACCAGGGCGCGCCCCAGACGGGGGCCGAGCGCTCCCTCCGGCCCCTCCGGCAGGAGCGCGGCCTCGCCGAGGTTGGCATACAGGGACTGATGGTCGGCGTAGGGCTCGTCCAGGATCACCCGCTCCAGGCCCTTGATCGCCTGGTAGACCTGCTGGACCTGTGCGTCCCCGCCGCCGCCCCCCCCAACTTTCCCCGCCAGCGCGTAGGCGTTCTGCAACAGCCGCCCCGCCTGTTCGGGGCCGGCGCGCAGGATTTCAAGGAGCTTCTCCCGCTCCTGCGGCTTCAACCGGCCCTGCCCCAGCAGGCCGAAGAACGCATCCACGCCGAGGGTGTCGGCCTCCTCGTCCGCGTCCATGGCGAGCTCTTTCACTTGAATGTCCGCCACGCCCGACGCTTTCAGAAGCTGCCGGGCGCCCCCGCCCTCCTCGAGTGTGGCGCGGTCCATGCCGACGATCTGGACAAATGCGGCGAGTTGCTGCTGGCTCACGGTTGGCAGGACGGTGACCTGGATGAGCTTGCGGCCGTACAGCGTGTAGGCCAGGTCGCTGTTCCCCCGGCCCTCGATCACGCTGCCCTTGACTGAGAGGGTGTGTTTTCCGACGATCAACCGAAACTGGCCGTGCGTCTCGGCATACGCGCGCAGGGCCTTGAGCAACGCCTCGCCGGCCTGGACGTTTCCGGGGTGGGCGGGTGGATAGAGGCCGGAGGCCTTGATGGCCAGCCCCAGTTGCTTCACCACCGCTGCGGCGAGCGCCGTTGGTTCCATGGGCGGTCCCATGCCTGTTCATGCCCTGGCCGCCAATTCAGTAGACGTCTGGCGATTATTGTGGTACTGCGAACGGCGCGTGCTAGGCCTCGCGCAGGTCGACGCCGATGCCCGCGGGATCGGTGACCGCGATCCCGGTCCCGGTGTCTTCGAACGGCGTCCCGCGGTCCCGCAGATGCGTCCTGAGCGGCCCGAGCGCGCCGGCCGGGATGGCCCAGTCATACCCGATCAGGCCCGTTGCGCCGTCCGGCGGCCGCCGCCCCTGCGCCCAGGTGTTGAGGCCCACATGGTGATGGTAGCCCCCCACGGAGAGGAACAGCGCGCCCGGGTACGAGCGCTGGGTGACGTCCAGGCCTAACACGCCCGCGTAGAAGCGTTCTCCTTCGGCGAGGTCGCCCACGTGCAGGTGGATGTGGCCGAACCGCGCCTCCGCCGAGAGCGGGCCTGGCTCCTTCGCCTCCGCGAGCAGGCCGGCCACGTCCAGCGGCGCGGTCATCATTTCAACCCCGGCGGGGCCGATCGACCAGGTCTCCCGCGGGCGGTCCCGATAGAGCTCGATCCCATTCCCTTCGGGATCCCGGACGTACAGCGCTTCGGAGACCCCATGGTCGCTGGCGCCGTCGACAGGCCATCTCGCCTCGAGAAGCCGGCGGATCACGGCGGCGAGGGAGGCGCGATCGGGCAGCAGGAAGGCGAAATGGTAGAGCCCGATGGACGGATGGGGGCGCACCGGCGCCAGGGGCGCGTGCTCGAGGTCGAGGACGAACGCCCCTCCGGCGGGCGCCAGCACGACGCGGCCGCCGTCCCGCCCGGTGACCGGCATCCCCAGGCGGTCGGCGTAGAAGGAGACGGCCGCGTCGAGATCCCGCACCCGCAGCGCAAGCCGGCGGAGGCCGGACGCGGCGGGCAGGCGGAACGCGGGACGCGCTTCCGGCCCCCTCACGGACCTCACGGTCTCCGCCCGCTCAGCACGGGGTGCCCGCGCGAATCGCGCCCAGCGCCAGATCCATGGAAGGGAACACAGGGATGACCTTGCCGAGATCCACGATGTTGATGACCCGCTGCACCGGCCCGCGCGGCGCGACGAGCACCAGGCACCGGCCGCGGGCGCGGCAGAGGCGCCGGTGCACCAGCAGCTCGTGGATCCCCAGGCTGTCGATATGCAGCACCCCCGCCATATCGATGACCACGTGACGCCCGCTCTCGACCCCCGCCGTCAGCGGGACGCGCAGGATCGGGACGGTCTCGTGGTCGAGTTCCCCGGTGGGGTGAATCACCAGCGCCTCGGGCGTCTCCTCCGTGGAACACTCCAGCAGCGCGTCCTGCCGGCCTCCCCGGATCGGCGGGAGGTCGTGGGCCCACACGCGCCGCGGCGCAGCGGCGCGCCCGCACGCGCCCAGCGCACGGGCGCCGCGCACCACCCTTGTCAGCACGACCATGGGGAAAACGCTGCGGGCCACATCCGGTCCCCCCGCGGGCCTCCGCGCCGCCGGCGCAGGCCCGGGCGGTGTCCGCTTCAAGGGGGTAAACGGCGTCTCCTGCCGGGTCGGCGGGACCGCCGGGCGCCCGGCCGGAGGCGCCGGCGGGGCGGCGCCTCCGCAGCAGGGCTTCTGCGCTGCGGCGGCAGAATGTCTTACACGGAGAGGGGAAAGGCGGGGTCCGGCCACGGCGCTCTCATTGTCTTTGCACGTCACCACGCACCCTGACGCGATTCGCTTCGCCAGAAAACTGCTCTATGCGGCGGCCCGCATCAGGGGGGCGTCGGAACAGGATGCGCGCGATGTCGAACTGGCGGTTGGCGAAGCGCTGACGAATGTCCGGCGGCATGCCTACCAGGACGGGATCGGCCCCGCAGAAGTCGCCATCGATTGCCATGATTCCGGCCTGACGGTGATCGTCAGGGATTGGGGGATCGCCGGCGCTCCTCCCGCCGTCCCCGGGTCCCTCTCGCTGGAATCGGATTCCGGCGGGCGGGGACTGTACTTGATCAGCCGGCTGATGCAGCGGGTGGAAATTCTCCAGAACGCCGAGGGATGGGGCGTCACCCTGCGAATGGCGAAGCAATTCGCAGCGCGGGACTAGGCGGCGCCGTCTCCCGGCCCGCGGGCACGCCGTCTGCCGCCGGCGTCAGACCACCGTAAAGTGCGCTTCCGTCGGCGCGCGGGCCAACCCGTTGATCGGCACAATATCCTGCGGGCACGCCGAGAAGGCGATGATCAGGTCCGTCCTGGCCCGCAGCGCGATGGATTGGCCGGCCGCGCAGACCGGAGGCTGGAATGACACATACCGGCCGCCGGCAACGGGAATGTTCATGAAGAGGTTGAGCGGCGAAGGGATTTCCGGCGCGACCTCCCCGAGCTCCCGCAGGGCCGCCACCAGATTGTCCGCGCAGTTGTCGTGATAGTCCCGGCAGCCGAGGAGTTCGTACCGGTACCGATCGCACGCCGCGATCAGGGTATCGTGGATCCCCGGCGTGGTGTCGGCGATCACCTGGAGCACCGGCCGCCTCCGGTTGGTCACGAAGACATCGCCCACTTCGGGGATGATCTTTTCCATCGCGGCCCGGCTGTGCTCCATCGACATGAACTCGGTCAGGTCCCGCGCGCAGAACGCCCAGGTATCCACGACCTGCTGGCCATGGGTGTTGATGACGGTGATCACCTGCCCCTCCCGGATTCGAGCCGCCTTTCCCCGCCGGGCGGGAATGGCGATGCGCGTGCCGGAGTCGATCACGGGAGCCGCCTCCTGTCGTTCGATTCGCCCGCCGCCCCGGGGACATAGCCGAGCGCCTTGTCGACCACGTTGAGCAGGGGCTCGCCGCGCCGCCAGCGCAGGTAGTTCTCGACAAACAGCGCCGACAGCGCGGGCGCCCACCCCACGAAGTCGCCGGACATGTGGGGGGACACGAGCACGCCCGGCAGGCGCCAGAGGGGATGCCGCCGTGGGAGCGGCTCCACCGAAAACACGTCCAGCGCGGCGCCGGCGATGCGCTTCGAACGGAGCGCTCCCAGGAGCGCGGCTTCATCGACAATCGCTCCCCGGCCGACATTGATCAGGCGGGCCGTCCGCTTCATCCGGGCAAACGCCGCGGCGCCGAACAACCCCCTGGTCTCGGCGGTCAGGGGCGCGGCGATGATCACATAATCAGCCTCTCCCAGGACCGCGCCGAGGTTCCCCACGGCCGTCACCCGCCCCAGATCGGGGTCGGAGGCGCGGGCGGTCCGGGCCACCGCCAGCACGCGCATCCCGGCGGCCCCGGCCAGCCGGCCGATCGCCCGCCCGATCCCACCCGCGCCCACGATCAGCGCCGTCTGTCCGCGCACGTGCTCGGTCTCCCGATGGCGCCAGGCACGGCGCCGCTGCAGATCGAACGTCGCCCAAAAACCCTTGGCGAACGCCAGCACCAGGCCGAGCACGTACTCGGCGATCGCCTGGTCGAACACCCCTCGGGCATTCGTGAGCACCACGCCGCTCGACGCCAGTTCGGGGAACAGGACCGCGTCGACGCCGGCGCTGGCGACGTGGATCCAGCGCAATCTCCGCGCCTGGGACCAGACGTCGCGCAGCCTGGCGGACCGGAAGTCCCAGATGAGGAGGACCTCCGTCTCCGCCAGGGCCCGGGCGAGCGACCGGGCCGACCGCGCGTAGCGGATCGTCGCCAGCCGCGCCACAGGCTCGAGCCCGGGGGGCCGCGGCCCGCGCGCGCCAGCGAGCACGGTCACAACCGGCTGGGACGGCGACATGGATCCGAACGCGCGGAGGGCCGGCTCACCGTTCCGGACGGTCAACCCGCCCGCGCACGGCGAACACCGAGGCGATCTCGAACAGCAATTGCGCCGCCACGATCGAGGTGATGTCGTTGCTGTCGCAGGGCGGCGAGACCTCCACCACGTCCGCGCCCACGAGGTTGAGCCCCACGAGGCCGTGAATCACCTGCATCCCCTGCCAGGTGCTGAGCCCGCCGATCTCCGGAACCCCGGTCCCCGGGGCGCACGACGGGTCCAGGCCGTCGATGTCGAAGGACAGGTAGACGGGAGCGGTCCCGATGAGTTCGCGCATCTCCGCCACGACGCCGTCCATCCCCCGCCGATGAATCTCGTGCATCGGCACCATCCGGTAATGGTCTTTGGACCACGCCAGATCGTCCCGGTAGAACAGGCTGCCGCGGATGCCGAGCTGCATCACCTTCTTCGGATCGATCAGGCCGCCTTCGTGCGCCCGGCGGAACGGTGTGGCGTGGGTCAATTTGTACCCGAACTGGAGGTCATGGGTGTCGGTGTGGGAGTCGACCTGCACGATGGCGACCGGGCCGTGATGTTTGGCCACCGCCCGCAGGATCGGGTAGGTGATGCCGTGGTCGCCCCCCACCGCGATCGTCCGGCATCCGTGGGCATGAATCTTGTCGAACTCCTCGGTAATCCAGTCAAACGTCTTTTCGATCTCGAACGGCGACGTGCGCACATCCCCGTAGTCGGCGATGCGGATCCGTTCGTGGACGGTGACGTCGTGAATCGGATGGTGCAGGCGGACCTGGCTCGAGTGGTCGCGGATCGCGCGGGGCGCCAGCCGGGCGCCGACGCGGTAGCCGGCGGCCGTGTCGAACGGGACGCCGACGACGGCCACGTCCAGGCCGCGGGCATCCGGGATGTGCGGGTACCGCATGAACGTGGCGACTCCCGAGTGCCGCGGGTACACCATGCTGTCGACCGGCTGCGGATGCCTCATGCCGCGCGCTCCTTTCTCCCTCTCCCGGTTCCGGTGGGCGAAGCCCCGCCTTCTACCCGGTGGGGGCAAATCCTCTTTCCCCGGAGGAACACCGCGCGCGCGCATCGAAGCCGGGGAGCCGGCGACGGGGGAGGGCGGACAGGATGGCGAGGGCACGGGTCTCGGTGGACATTGCGGCCGATATGGGCGAATCCTTCGGGCCCTGGCCCATGGGGCGGGATGCCGACATCGCCCCACACCTGACGTCGGCGCACATCGCCTGCGGGTTTCACGCGAGCGACCCGGGCACGATCCGGACCACCATCGAACTGCTGCAGCGCCACAACGTCGCGATTGGGGCGCATCCCGGATACTCCGACCTCGTCGGCTTCGGCCGCCGCCGGATGGACATGGCGCCGCGCGAGGTGGAAGACCTGGTCCTCTACCAGGTCGCGGCCGTGAAAGGCTTGGTGGAGGCCCACGGACTGCGCCTGCAACACGTCAAGCCCCACGGGGCGCTCTACAACGTCGCCGAGGCGGACGACGGCACCGCGGCCGCCATCGTCGCCGCCGTCAAGCGCATCGATCCCGCCCTCATCATCGTGGCGACCCCCCACTCCCGGCTGCGCGCGCAGGCCGCGGCCGCCGGGATGACGGTGGCGCACGAGTTCTTCCTCGACCGCGGGTACAACGCGGACGGCACCCTGGTCAGCCGGCGCCGGCCGGATGCCATGCTGACCGACCCCGAGGCGATGTGCCGGCGGGCGGTCACCGCGGTCCGCGACCACCGGTTGCTCACGGCCGGCCAGACGGCGCTGGACATGCGGGTGGACACGATCTGCCTGCACGGCGACCACCCCCCTTCGCAGGAGGCGGTGAAAATGCTGAAGCGCACGCTGGAGGGGGCGGGCGTCGCCGTCCTGCCCCTGCGGCAGTGGCTCAAGCCCTCCTGACGCCCGGAGCCCCCCTCAACAGCCCGAGAACGGCAGCGGCAAGGCAAGAAGCACGGCAACAGGGAGACGGATGGCGCCATGTCCTCCGAAGGGCCCCTTCGGGGAAGAATGAATGTTTGCCACCACAGGGGTACCACGGGGGGCCGCACCATGACGGATCCGGCCAGTTGGATCGGCTCGAATACAATCGTCACGCTTCTCCTTGCCCTCATCCCGGCCCTGTTCCGATTTCGAGAAATCCTGTTGAAGCAGCAGGATCTGGTGACAGAGATTGCCGGCATCATCGTGCTCATGGGTGGGCTGGTCTTGTACGCGGAAACCATGCCGCAGTGGCTGCAGATCCAGGCGCAAATGGCCAAGATGGGACTGGAAGTCGAAGGCCTGCAGATGCTGTTCTTTGGATCCCTCGGGTTGATGACGTTGGGGGGGCTGTTGACGCTGTTTGGACTCCTCGGACGGATTATGGGCGGGATGAAGCGGAAGTAGCCGGAGGAGCGCCTCCGGCGCGCCGCCGGCTGCCCCCCGGGCCGGCGAAGATGACGTAGAGGACGGGAATGAAGAAGATGCCCAGGGCCGTGGCCATGGTCATCCCGCCCACCACCCCGGTCCCCAGGGAATGGCGGGAGTTCGCGCCCGCCCCCGAGGCAAACACCAGGGGCATCGTCCCGAAGATGAACGACAGCGAGGTCATGAGGATCGGACGGAGGCGGAGCCGCGCTCCCGCCAGGGCGGCGTCGACGACCGGCAGGCCCTCCTGCTCATGCTTGTCCTTGGCGAACTCCACGATCAGGATCGCGTTCTTCGCCGCGAGACCGATCAACGTCACCAGCCCGATCTGCACGTACACGTCGCTCTGGACGTCGTGGAGCCAGGTGTGGCGGAGATAGATCGCCAAGAGCGAGCCGAACGCGGCCAGCGGGACCCCAAGGAGCACGCTCCACGGAATCCTCCAGCTCTCGTACAGGGCGACCAGGAGGAGAAACACCAGCACCAGGGCGAGCACGAACGCGAGGACCTGCGCGCCGCTGGCCTCTTTCTCCTGGAGCGCCAGCCCCGTCCACTCATACCCGTATCCGGCCGGGAGCGCCGTTTTGGCCACGGCCTCCATCGCCGCGATGGCCTGACCGGAGCTGGCGCCGAACGGGGCCTGGCCGTCCACCTCGGCCGCGTAGTATCCGTTGTACCGGGAGATCACCGCCGGGCCCGTCGTCGGGCTCACGGTCGCGAGCGTGCTCAAGGGCACCATCGTCCCGCCGTTCGTGCGGACGTAGATCCTGCCGATGCCGGCGGGGGTGGCCCGGAACTGGGGCTCCGCCTGGATCATCGCCTTGTAGACCCGTCCGAAGAGCGTCACGTTGTTGATCTGCTCCCCCCCCAGAAATGCGGCCAGGCTCCCGAAGATGCTGTCGACGGGCACGCCGAGGGTGCCGGCCTTGTCCCGGTTCACCACGACGTTGAACTGGGGCACCGACGTGCTGAACCCCGTCGAGAGGCCGGTCACTTCCCTGCGGGCGCCGGCGGCACCGATGACCGTCTGCGCGGCCCCGGCCAGCGCGTCGGCCTGACCCGTCCCGTTCCGGTCTTCCACCATGAACTGAAAGCCGTTCACGACCCCCACGCCCGGGAGCGCGGGCAGCGGAAACGCGAACCCGATGGCCTCCGGGTAGTGGTAAAATTCGAAATTGGCGCGCCCGAGGATCGCGAACAGCTGCGTCTGTGGGGACCGCCGCTGGTCCCACGGCGTCAAGATGACGAACATGGCGAACGCGTTCGAGCTGATCGATTGGGTCAAGACATCGAACCCGCCGGCCGTCACGACCGCCTGCACGCCGGGAACATGAAGCAGAAACTGCGTCGCCTTCTGGGCGACCGCCTGCGCGCGGTCCTGTGACGCTCCATCGGGCAGCCGGAACGCCGAGACGAAGAACCCCTGATCCTCGAGGGGCACAAAGGTCGACGGCAGGGCTCTCAGCAGCTGCCAGGCCATCACCCCAATCAGCGCCAGGGCGCCGATCATGAGCCAGCGGCCCCGGATCGCCCGCCGCACCCCCCGGATGTACGCCTCGGTCGCCCGCGCAAACGCCGCGTTGAAGCCCGCAAAGAACGGCGCCAGCGGTCCCCGCGGGGCGTCCTGCGGGCGGAGCAGCACGCCGCAGAGCGCCGGCGTGAGCGTGAGCGCGACGAAGGCCGAGATGGTGACCGACGCGGCCAGGGTCAGCGCGAACTGCCGGTACAGCTGCCCGCTGATGCCCCCGATGAACGCGGTCGGGACGAAGACGGCGTCCAGGACCAGGGCGATCGCGATCACGGGCCCCGACACCAGGCGCATCGCCGCTTCGGCCGCGGCCACGGGGCTGCGGCCGTCTTCGATCTGGCGTTCGATCGCCTCGACCACGACGATGGCGTCGTCGACCACGAGGCCGATGGCCAGCACCAGCGCGAACATGGTCATGATATTGATGGTGAAGCCGAGCGCGGCGAAGGCGGCGAACGCGCCGATGAGGGAGACGGGGATCGCGGCCATCGGGATGAGGGTGGCGCGGGCCTTGCCCAGGAAGACGAAGATGACGAACAGCACCAGCAAAAACGCCAGGCCCAGGGTGCGGGTCACATCGTTGAGCGCGGTGGTCACAAAGAGCGACGTGTCAAAGACGACATCGTAGGTGAGCCCGGGCGGGAAGGATTGCGCCAGGCCGCTCATGGTCGCGCGGACCGCCTGGGACGCCCGCAGCGCGTTGGACCCGGGGCTCTGGAGCAGGATGACGAACGCGGCGGGGTGGCCGTTCCGATAGCCGTACGTGCCGTAGTCCTGGGCGCCGACCTCGGTGCGCGCGATGTCCTGGAGCCGGACGACGCTGCCGTCCGAGAGCGTCTTCACGACGATGCGGTTGAACTGGCTGGGATCGGTGAGCTGCCCCTGGGCGTTCACCGTGTACTGGAACTGCGTGCCGGTTGGGGCCGGAGGCTGCCCGAGGACCCCGGCCGGAGACACCACGTTCTGCGCCCGGATGGCGGCGCCCACATCTCCCGCCGTCAATCCCAGGGCCGCCATCGCGTCCGGCCGGAGCCAGGCCCGGATGGCATAACTCTGCCGGGGAAAGATGAAGTAGTCGCCGATGCCGGGGACGCGCAGCAGGGGGTCGAGCACGTGGATCAGCGCGTAATTGCTGAGAAAGATCGGGTCGTAACTGTCCTGCGGGGAGTGGAGCGCGATGCCTATGAGGAAGTTGGGGGACGCCTTGCGCACCGCGATCCCGAAGTTGTTCACGGCGGCCGGCAGGTTGCCCGAGGCCTGGCTCACCCGATTTTGGACGGCCACGGCATCGAGGTCCGGGTCGGTGCCCAACTTGAACGTCACCGTCAGCGCGTACGCCCCGTCGGACGAGCTCCGGGACTGCATGTAGACGGCGTTCGAGACGCCGTTGATGGCTTCTTCGATCGGCACGGCGACATTTTCCGCGACGGCTTGGGCGTTCGCGCCGACGTAGGTCGCCGACACGGTGACCGTGGGCGGGCTGATGTTCGGGTATTGCTCCCGCGGCAGCGCCGTGTACGACAGCGCCCCGATGAGCACGATCAGGACGGCGATCGAGATCGCAAAGTTCGGGCGGTGGATGAAGAACTGGCTCAGCACAATGGCTCCTCGCCTACTTGGTCGCGCCCGACACCGCGGGCAGCGGGGGAGCGGGCTGCGCCGCGGGGGTGACCGGCATCCCGGGCCGCACCTTCTGCAGGCCCTCCACGATCACGCGCTCCCCCGCGCGCACCCCGCTGTAGACGGGGAAGAAAGCTCCGTACGGGTCGCCGGCGGTGATCGTTCGCAGCGAGACCGTGTTGTCGGGCCCGACGACGAAGACGGTCCGGGCACTCTGGATCTCCTGCACCGCGGCCTGGGGGACGAGCACGGTATTGGGCCGGTCCTGCAGCTTGACGCGCACCCGGGCGTACATCCCGGGCCGCAGCAGCCGCTCGGGATTCGGGAACAGCGCCTGCACGACAATGGTTCCCGAGCCCGGATCCACGGCGCGGTTGAGCGTCCGGAACGCCCCCGCATGGGGATAGACGCTCCCATCGGCCAGGATCAGCTGGAACGCCGACGCGGTCTGGGTGGGCCGGCCTGCGTTCGCGGCCTCGGCGTCCGATCGACTGACAAGACCGAGGGAGGCCAGCTCGTTGAGGTGCAGCTCGCTCACGTTGAACTGCGCGATCATCGGGTCCACGGACGACATCGTCGCCATCACCTGGTTCGCCGCGACGAGGTTGCCCTGGTCGACGCTCAGCAGGCCGACGACGCCGTCGATCGGCGCGCGGACGGTGGTATAGCCCAGGTTCAGCTGCGCCTGCGTGACGGCGGCCTGGGCCTGCTGCACCCCGGCGCGAGCCTGGTCAATCCCGATCTTGGTCGACAGGGCCGCATTCCTGACCACGGCCTCCTGGGCCACCACGTTGGCCGCCGCCGCCTGCTCCGCCGCCGTATCATTGTCCAGCTGCTGCTGGCCGATCGCCTGCTGAGCCACCAGGTAGCGGTCTCGGGCGACCTGCTGCCGCGCGTTGAGGAGGGTCGCCTTGAGGGCAACGAGTTGCGCTTCGGCTTGACCCACCTGGACCTGTTCGAGGGCCTGCTGGAGGGTGGCCTGCGCGTTGGCCGCCTGCGCCTGGGCGGATTGAAGGGCCGCGAGATACGGCCGCTGATCGATCACGAAGAGCAGCTGCCCCTTTCGGACCTCGGTCCCTTCCTTAAAGAGCACCTGCTCGAGCGTTCCCCCGATCTGCGCCCGCAGCTCCACCGTCTGCACCGCGACCGTCTGCGCCACGCTCTCGTCATAGACGGGGACGGTCCCCTCGATCGCCGGGGTGACCACGACGGCGGGCGGGGGCGGCGCGGCGGACGCCTGCGGCCTGGGGGAGGCCCCCCGGAAGGTGATCCGCGCCGCCAGGGCAACGCAGAGCCCTGCAACCGCGAGCAGCGCGACCCAGCGGATCACCCCCGCTCCCCTTGATCCGTTGACGGTCACCTGTGTGCGAAGCTTCATGAGGTCCTCCTACCTGGCTCTCGCAGGCCCCGGGCTTCGGAATGCCGCCGGCAGTGGGCACTGGTGCGGTAACGGCTGCGTCCGCCGTTTTCTTCCGCCGGAACGCGTCCCCGATTGGTGGATCATCCGAGAGCGCCCCCCCCGACTCCCCCGCGGCGCGCACGCGGGGCATCCCGGGGGTCAGGTCCAGATCGGCACCCGCCAGCCGTCGAGATCGTACTCCTCCATGCACCGCTTCACGAGGTCGGTGCACGTCTCCATCAGCCCGGACCGTCTGGCCATCTCGACGAGGTCGATCCGCACCTGCTCGTGATTGCCGGCGTAGTTCCGTTCATAGAGCTCGTGCCGTCCCCCGAATTCCGTGCCGGTCGCGTCCCAGATCAACTTGAACAGCTTGATCCGCTCGAGCGCCGAGCTTTCGGATCCGCGGTAGAAGCGATCCAGGAGCGGGCGGAGCGCGGGATGCGCGAGATCGGCGCGGCTCGAGGGCACGACGATGGGGCTGCCGCCCAGGGCCAGGGCGAAGATCTCCCTCACCCGCGGCCAGACCAGCGTCCCAATCAGACGCGCCGCTGCGGCATACTCCGTCTTCGGGATCACGCTCCCCCCGGGGCCCGGCTGCGGGTCGTGCGCCATGGCGGCCACGAGCGCCCAGACCAGGTTTCGCCACCCGACCGCCTCGCCGAGCTGGGCCTGCACCCCGCGAAATCCTTCCGTGCCGTTTGCGGCGAGCCCCCGGGCGAGCAGCCCGCACATGAAATCCAGCTTCACGCCCAGCCGCGTGAGGGACTGCAGATTGTAGCGATTGAGGAACCCCGACGCGGTATAGAATCCGGTGGCCTTGTCGGTATCCCGGTAGACCAGCACGTGCTCCCAGGGAATGAATGCGTTGTCGAACACGAGCACCGCATCGTTTTCGTCGAACCGGCTGGACAGGGGGTGATCGAACGGGCTCGCCGCCGCCGCCTCATAGGAACGGCGGCAGATCAGCGTCTGGCCCGCGGTCGCGACCGGCGCCAGAAAGACGAGCGCGTAGTTCTCCGCTTTGCCGGCCTCGAGGTGCGTCGCGCTGTTCTGCGCCACAAACGTCGCGTGCGTGATCGCCGACCCGGTGGCCAGCATCTTGGCGCCGCTGACATAGATCCCGGCGTCCGTCTCCCGCACGGCGTGCAGGTACACGTCCTCGACCTCGTGCACCGACCGGTGGCGGTCGATCGGTGGATTCACCAGCACGTGGTTCAAGAACAGCACCTTCGTCGCATAGTCCCGGTACCAGCGGGCGGCATTGTCCGCGAACGGCGCGTAGTACTCCGGAGCGGCGCCCAGCGACGCCATGAAGGCGGCTTTGTAATCCGGGGTGCGGCCCATGAACCCGTAGGAAAATCGAGCCCACACCGCGATCGCGTCGCGCGCCCGGCAGAGGTCCTCCGCGGAATAGCTGGGCTGAAAGAACTTGTGCGTGAGGATTCCCCGGCGGTCTCGCGCGGTCAGCGCCTCGCTGAACGCCGGATCATGGAGCGCATCGTACAGGCGCGCGACCGACCGCACCGCGTTGCGGAATGCCGGATGCGCCGTCACGTCGGCCACGCGTTCGCCGTCGATGTACACGTCGCGGCCGTCCCGCAGGCTCTCGACGTACTCAGCGCCGGTCATCGGCCGGGCCGCCAGTTCGCGCATCACCGAGTCCCCCCAGGATCCCATGCGCCCGCGCGTTCGGACGCTTCTCGCCGAAAATTCTATCACAGCGCGAGGAGGCCTTTCCCGGATCGCCCCCGGATTGCCAGGAGACTTGTCGTGGTGCGGCGGGCACCTGCGCGGAGGGTCGGACGAGCGACACGATCCCTCCGTCCTTCATCCGGCATCCGGCCGGAGCGCCCGTCCGGTGGGTATAATGAGAATCGGAGCCCGACCTCGACGAGGACCATGCGACCGACCGAATCACGGCCAACCCGGCTCTGCGCAGATCCCGATCAGCGTCTCGTCCCGTAACGTCGTTCCGGAGAACCTACCGTGAGTGTGCCGCCGAAAATCCTCATTGCGGACGACAACCCGATGAACGTCAGCGTGCTGCAGACCCACCTCTCGGCCCACGGGTACGACATTCTCACGGCGGCCGACGGCGCACAGGCGTTGACGGTCGCCAGAGAACAGCGGCCGGACCTGGTGCTGCTGGATGTCGTGATGCCCGAGATGGATGGGTTCGAGGTCTGCCGGCGCCTCAAGGCCGATGCCGCCCTCCATTTCGTGCCGGTCATCATCATCACGGCCAAAACCGATCCCGAGGATACCGTCGCGGGGTTGGAGGCGGGCGGGGACGAGTACCTGACGAAACCCGTCGACCCGGCCGCCCTGGTGGCCAGGGTCAAATCGATGCTGCGAATCAAAGCCCTCCACGATACGGTTCGGGAACAGGCCGCCCGGCTGCACACCCAGGCGGCGCAGCTCGCCGAATGGAACCGCACGCTCGAGCAGCGGGTCGTGGAGCAGGTGCAGTCCCTGGAGCGCCTCGGCCGGCTCCGCCGGTTTCTCTCCCCGCAGGTGGCCGAGATCATCGTGTCATCGGGAGACGAACGCGCGCTGGAGAGCCACCGGCGGGAGATCACGGTCGTGTTCTGCGACCTGAGGGGATTTACCCCGTTCGCCGAGAGCGCGGAGCCCGAAGAGGTCATGGGCATCCTCCGCGAATTCCATTCTGCCACCGGTGATCTGATCTACCGGTTCGAAGGGACCCTCGAGCGCTTCGCCGGGGATGGGTTCATGGTCTTCTTCAACGACCCCTTCCCCTGCCGGGACCCCGCGGCGCGCGCCGTTCAGATGGCCGTCGCCATACGCGGTCGGGTCAGCGATCTGATCGAGTGCTGGCGGAAGCGAGGGCACCGGCTCGACTTCGGCGCGGGGATCGCCCAGGGGTTCGCCACGCTCGGCAGGATCGGTTTCGAAGGGCGATTCGATTACGGGGCCATCGGCACCGTCACCAACCTCGCCTCCCGGCTCTGCGACACCGCCCGCCCCGAGCAGATCCTGATCAGCGAACGGGTGTACGCGGCGGTGGAGGGATTGGTGGAGGTTGAGCCGGCCGGCGACCTTCCCCTGCGTGGGTTCGCCAAACCCGTCCCGGCGTACAACGTGGTTCGCCTGAGGGGGACCGTGGCCTGACCGCGCTCAGGCGACCGCCGATTTCTCCGCCTGGCGGAGGCGCCTGGACAACGTCCGCATGATCCGGCGCACGATCGGCAGGGACTCGTCCAGCAACTGCCAGAATTCGCGATAGCCGAGCACCAGGAGCCGCATCGGCGTGGTCGCTTCGACACTCGCCGACCGCGGCTCGCCGTCGATCAGGCTCATTTCCCCAAAGAAATCGCCGGGCCCCAGGCGCACGCGCCCCCCCCTCCTGGTCGTCACCAGCGCCCGGCCGTCGACGATCACGAACAGCTCGCGGCCCGCCTCGCCGGCGGCCGCCACGGGCCTCCCGGCCGGGACTTCCACCTCCCTGATCAGCCGGGAGATTCGGCCCAGGTCCGCCTGGGAGAGTCCGACAAACAGGGGCAGTTTCTCCAAAACCGCAGATCGTCCAGATGCCGACGGCCACAGCAGCATGCGCGCCACCTCCTCGCTGGGGTGATGGTTCACGGCTCTACTACGTATTTTTCCAACGCGACCGGAGGCAAAACTCCTCACGTGGAAAAGAATCCCCTACGCAGGCGTCGAAGTACCCTCGCAGGCGATCCGACGGCGCTGAACCGGAGACGCGGGTCCATACGGGGGAGGTGGGGGACATGCGCGTGCGATCGATCTGCCTGCGCGTCTTCGTGATCCTGTGCGTGGCGCTGGCCGCCCCGGCGGCGGACGTGCGCGCGCAGGCCAGGGCGGCCCGGGTCGGTCTCGTGTTCGACGTGGGGGGCCGCGGCGATCTCTCGTTCAACGATATGGCATACGCGGGCCTCGAACGAGCGGCCAAGACGTTCGGCGCCCGGATCGCGAGCAAGTACCTGGAGCCGACGGCGGGCGGGCAGAACCGCGAGGAACTGGTGCGGCTGCTCGGCGAGGGCAAGTACGATCTCATCATCGGGGTCGGGTTCCTCTTCACGGATGCCATCACCAAGGTCGCGAAGGACTTCCCCGCCGCCAGATTCGCCATCGTTGACGGCTGCCCCGACACGCCGGCGCCGAACGTCGCGTGCCTGCTCTTCAAGGAGCAGGAGGGGTCCTTCCTGGTCGGCGCCCTGGCCGGCATGTACACGAAGACCAACAAGGCCGGCTTCGTGGGGGGCATGAAGATCCCGCTGATCGAGCGGTTTGAGGCCGGCTACACGGCGGGCGCCGAGTACGTCAACCCCAAGGTGACCGTCTACGCCGATTACGCGGGCACCACCGGGGAGGCGTTCAAGGATCCCGTCAAAGGCAAGGAACTGGCCTTGGCCCAATACGACCGCGGCGCCGACGTCATCTATCACGCATCGGGCGCGACGGGCATCGGCGTGTTCGAGGCCGCGGTGGGGCGGAACAAGATGGCGATCGGCGTCGACGCCGACCAGTCCCTCACGGTCTCTGCCAACGAGCGCCCGCACATCCTGACGAGCATGACAAAACGGGTGGACGTCGCCGTCTTCGACGCCATCCGGGCGCTGGTCCGGGGCTCGTGGACACCCGGCCCTCAGGTCTTCGGCCTCCGGGAAGGCGGCGTCGGCTACGCGGTCAACGCGTACAACAGAGGACTGCTCAGTCCCTACACGCCGAAGCTCGAGGCGCTCAAGCAGGATATCGTCGCGGGGAGGATCAAGGTTCCGGCGAACAGGCAGGAGCTGCAAACGTTCCTCACGTCGGTTGGAAGGAAGTGATCGGCGGCCGCGCCGCCTGCGCACGGGGCCGTCCGGCCGGGGGCGCATGCGATGGTGCCGCAGGACGCGGAGTCCACCGCGCCGGTCCTCATTGAGCTCCAGGAGATCACCAGGCGGTTCCCCGGGCTCCTGGCCAACGACCGCGTCTCGCTGAGCGTCCGCGAACAGGAGATTCACGCCCTCGTGGGGGAGAACGGCGCCGGCAAGACGACGTTGATGAACGTCCTCTACGGCCTGTGTCAGCCCGACGGGGGCCGGCTGCTCTGGCGGGGCCGGCCGGTGGTGATCCGAGGCCCGGGGGCCGCGCTGCGGCTCGGCATTGGCATGGTCCACCAGCACTTCATGCTCTTCCCCCCGTTTACCGTGCTGGAGAACGTGATCCTCGGCGCGGAGCCCGCCCGGACGGGTGTCGTCGCCCTGAGGGAAGCGCGCGCCCACGTTGCGGGCCTCGCAGACCAATACGGCTTCGACCTGGACCTCGACGCCCGCGTCGAGGCGCTCTCCGTGGGCGAGCAGCAGCGCGTGGAGATCCTCAAGGTCCTGTACCGCGGCGCGCAGCTCCTCATCCTCGACGAACCCACGGCCGTGCTCGGGCCCCAGGAGGTCCGTGCACTGTTCCGGAACCTGCGTCGCCTGCGGGATCAGGGGCGAACCATCATCTTCATCAGCCACAAGCTCGACGAGGTGCTGGGGATCGCCGACCGCATCACGGTGCTGCGGCGGGGGCGGGTCATCGGGACGGTCCAGGCCGCCGCCGCCCGGCCGCCGATGCTGGCCGAGATGATGGTCGGCCGACCGGTCCTGATGCACGTCCCCCGCTCCCCCGCCATGCCCGGAGCCGCGCGTCTCGAGGTGGCGGGTCTCTCGGTCTCAGGCGCGGGAGGACGGCTGCGTGTCCGGGAGGTCTCCTTTAGCGTCCGCGCCGGGGAAATCTACGCGATCGCCGGCGTGCAGGGCAACGGCCAGACGGAACTCGTGGAATCGATCGTGGGGCTGCGGCCGAGCGCCGCCGGGCGGATCCTTCTGGCCGGGCAAGACGTCACGGCCCTGAGCGTCGCCGCGCGGCGCGCCGCCGGCATGGCGTATATCCCTGAGGACCGCCATCGGCTCGGGCTCGTGCTGGCCATGAGCGCCCGGGAGAACCTCATCCTCGGGCATCACCGGAGAGACGCGTTCCCCGGCGGGCCGCTGCTCGACGACCGCGCCGTCGACCGGTTCGCCGCCGAGTGCTGCCGGGAGTACGACATCCGCGTCGCCGGCCCGGGGACCCCCGCGCTGGCCCTCTCGGGCGGCAACCAGCAGCGCCTGGTGATCGCCCGGGAGTTCGCCTTCACCCCCACGATCCTGATCGCGGCGCAACCCACCCGGGGACTCGATGTCGGCGCGACCGAGTTCGTCTACCGCAGGCTGCATCAGATCAAGGACCGGGGCCTGGCCGTGCTTCTCGTCTCGGTCGATCTCGAAGAGGCGCTGGCGCTGGCCGACCGGATCGCGGTGCTCTACAACGGGCGGATCGCCGGCGAGTTCCGGCGCGGGGAAGCCGACGCGGCCACGCTGGGACTGTACATGGCCGGCGGCGGGCCCCAGGCGGGGCGGGCCGTCCCGTGAGAGCGGGCGGCCCGCTGCTCGCGCAGGCCGCCGCTCCCATTGTCGCGGTCCTCGCGGGCGGCCTCATCGCCTCCGCGATCATCCTCGCGATCCACGAGAACCCGCTGCGGGTCTTCGCGCTCATGGCCGCGTTCAACATGCAGCCCGGCTCCGTCGCCAGCATCCTCACGTCCGCCACGCCCCTGATCTTCGCGGGCCTGGCGACCGCGATCGGGTTTCGGGTCAACGTGTTCAACATCGGCGTCGAAGGCCAGTACTACGTCGGGGCGTTTGCCGCCTCGCTCGCCGCCTTCGGTCTGCGCGGGGTTCCCCCGGCGCTCCACCTGACCGTCATCGTCGCGGCGGCGATGCTGGGTGGACTGCTCTGGGGGTGGGTGCCCGCCGTCCTCCGGCGGCGGCGCGGAGCCCACGAAGTCATCACGACGATCATGATGAACTACATCGCCTTCAACATCGTGCTCTATCTCCTCGGGCTGGTGCGCGACCGCCACCTCGGGAGCACGGCGCGGATCCGCACTCCGCTGTTCCCGCCGTCGGCGCAGATGCCCCGCCTGACCCCCCTCCTCAACGCCCTCGGCGCTCCTCTCCCGAGTTACTCGACGCTCAACTGGTTCCTGGTGATCGCGCTGGCGCTCGCCATGGTCGTGTGGTTCTGGCTCCGCCGCTCGCGATTCGGCTACGAGGTCAGAGCCGCCGCCCTCAATCCGCCGGCGGCCGAAGCGGCGGGGATCAACGTGGCGCAGATCCAGTTCGTGATGTTCCTCCTCTCGGGGGCGATCGCCGGCCTGGTGGGCCTGAGCGACTTACTGGGGCGCACCGGCTACTTCGACATCGACTTCCCGAAAGGCCTGGGGTTCCTCGGGATCTCCGTCGCGCTGCTCGCGCGCAATGATCCGCTCGGCGTGATTCCGGCGGCGCTGCTGTTCGGCTATCTGGACCGCGGCGCGGAAGGCATCCAGGCGTTTGGCAGCGTGCCGCGCGAGGTGATCACGATTCTCGAGGCGGTCATCATCCTGGCGATCGTCGTCTCGTACGAGATCATGGGGCGCTACGTCCGGGTGCTGCGGAAGCAGGAGGCGGCGTAGATGCCCCTGGCCGCCTCCGCCATCCGGCTCACCGTGCCGATCCTCCTGGCCGCCCTCGGCGGGGTTTTCTCGGAGCGTGGGGGGGTGGTGAACATCGCGCTCGAGGGCATGATGATCACCGGCACGTTCTTTGCCGCCCTCGGAGCGCACCTGCACGGTCCCCTCGCAGGGGCGCTGTACGCCGCGCTCGGGGGCGCCGGATTGGCGCTCGTCCACGCCGTCGTCACCGTCACCTTTGGCGTCGATCAGATCGTCGCGGGCGTGGCCCTGAATCTCCTCGCCGCCGGCGTGTCACGCTTTCTCACGATTCAGATTTTTGGCGTCGCCACGCAGTCGCCCGGCGTCTCAGGGTTTGCGCCCTTCAGCGTCCCGGGGCTCGACCGCGTCCAGGCCCTCGCGCCTCTGGTGACGGGCATCTCACCCTTCGTCCCCGCCGCGCTGCTGCTGGCCCTCCTGGGCCAGTGGACCCTCCGACGCACCGTCTTCGGCCTCAGGCTCCGCGCCGTCGGGGAGAACCCGCGCGCCGCCGAGACGCTCGGTATCAACGTCTACCGGATGCGCTACGCCGGGGTGGTGCTCAGCGGCGCCCTCGCCGGGCTGGCCGGCGCGTATCTGGTGCTGGAGCAGGCGCACTCCTATCTCGAAGGCATGACGCAGGGGCTGGGCTTCATTGCGCTGGCGGCGGTCATCTTCGGCAACTGGTGGCCGGCCGGCGCCCTCGGCGCCGCCGCGCTCTTCGGCCTCTTCGAGGCCGTCAGCCTGCGGATCGTGACGAGCAGCGTCCCCTATCAGTTCATCCAGTCGCTGCCGTACGTCGTCACGATCCTGGTGCTGGCGGGCTTCGTCCGCCGCGCCACGCCCCCGGCGGCCGACGGTATTCCCTATAGGAAGGACGGCGTGGAGTGACGGTCAGGATCGCCGGGCGCGGCGGCGCGAACCACCTTCCCCTAGAGCCGGCGGTTCCACTCCGCGGCCGCCCACGAAAGCGCCTCCTGCGGCGTCATCCGACCGAAGAACGCGTTCTCCACCGCCTCGCGGAAGATGCGGAGGAGCTCGTCGCTGCGGGGCGTCACGACGGTGAGGTCCCGCGCGATCCCGAGCTCTTGAGCGGCGATGGCGCGGCCCCGGGCCTCGGGAGTGGTCCCGCCCCGGGTGAAGTACGGGTCGGCCGCGGCGGCCACCGTGGAAGGAAACGCTGCGACGACATGCGAGAACCCGAACTGGTTTTCGTCGTTCGTGACGAACAGCGCAAAATCCACCGCCTCGGCCGGGTGACGGCTCGCCAGCGGGACGGCCAGGTCCATCGTCGGCAGGTCGAGCACGCGCCCCCGCCCGAGCGGCGCCGGCGCGACCAGGGTCTCGCGGTAGGCGTCCGGGCCGTCCGAGCGTACCCGGAGGAGAAACTCGGGCCCCGTCACCAGCATCGCCAGCTGCCCGGCCGCGTACCGCTCGGTGGCCCCGAGATACCCGCGCTGGAGCGTGTCGGCGGGGAACATGTCGCGCCTGAACAGGTCCACGTACCGCGCGAGCAGCGCCGCGTGGGCCGGGCCGGCGAACACCGCGCGGCGCCGGTCGGGGCTGAGCACCGGCAGCCCCTCTTCCTGGAACAGCGTCAGCAGGCGGATCGTGTCCACGTTCGGCATGAACCCGTACACGCCGGTCCGCTGCTTGATCGTCACCGCCGTCTGGATGAACGCGTCCATGGTGGCCGGTGGATGGGCGGGATCCAATCCGGCGCGCCGGAACAGCGTCCGATTGAAGGCGAGAACATCGGGCTCCACATACCAGGGAATCCCGTAGGCCCGCCCCCCGACGCGCAGCGATGCCCAGATGTTGGGGAAGTACCGGGCCCGCGCGGCCGCCGGGACGGCGGCCTCCATGTCCACGAGCGCGTGGGCCTGGGCCATCCGGACCGTGATCTCGGTGTTCAGGTTGACGACGTCGGGGGCGACGCCCCCGGCGATCGCGGACAGGAGCTTCTGGTCGAGGGACTGGAACTGGAGATCGATCCAGCGGACGCGCACGCCGGGATGCGCGCGCTCGTACCGGCCGATCATGTCCTGCACGTAGGCGGTGAGCAGCGGCTGAAGGGCGATCGTCCAAAACTCGAGCGGCAGCCGCGGACCCGGAGAGGCGGGGGCGGCTGCGAGCAGGAGCCCAAACGCTGCGACGGCGGCGAGTCGGCGTCTCATCGTTCGGCCGTCCCTGTGTGTTCGGACAGGCCAGCCCCTGCGGACCGCAGGCTCCGCCTACATGAACGCGGCGGCATTGCGCCGCGCCCAGGCCTCGAAGGTCCCGGCCCGCCGCCCGGTCACCTCCTCCACCACGCCGGTCACGATGTCGGTCTTGCCCGCCCTCATCGCCGTGTACAGGTCCATCAAGGCCTCGACGTAGGCCGGCGGCATGCTCTTCAGCATGCCGCTTCGGACGCTTTCGAGCGGGATGTCCACGAATTTCACGGGCCGGCCCAGGACGGATGACAGCTTCGCCGCGTATTGCGCGCCGCTCAGCGACTCGGGTCCGGTCAGCGTGTAGGCCTTGCCTTCGTGGCCCGGGGTGGTGAGGGTCTTCACCGCGACCGCGGCGATGTCCGCGGGGTCGATGGCCGCCCAGCGGCCGGTCCCGGTGGGCTGATAAAATGCCCCCTCCGACTTGATCGTCTCCGCCCAGCCGAGCGCGTTTGACATGAAATTGCCCGGCCGGAGCATCGTCCACTTGAGTCCGGACTCCCGGAGGCGCTTCTCAGACTTCGCGTGCCACTGCGAGAGGATCAACACCGGCTTGTCGGCTCCGATGACGGAGAGCTTGACCACGTGCCCGACGCCGGCCTTGGTCGCCGCCTCGATGGCGTTGGCCTCGAGGTCCGGCCCGCTCGGGCCGGCCGAAACGAGGTAGAGCCGCTCCACCCCTTTCATCGCGGGACCGAGCGACTCGGGACGCCCGAGATCCCCCTGCACGATCTCGGCCGTCGGTTGGAACTCGCGGGCTTTGCTCGGGTCGCGGACGAGCAGGCGAGGTTGCCGCCCCGTGGCGATGAGCCGGCGGGCGACTTCCCCGCCGGTCGTCCCGGTGGCTCCAGTCACGAGGATCATCGGGGTCACCTCCTGGCCATGGCGCTTCGACGCCGGCGGTCTGGGCTACTTCAGGCCGGTCAGCGTGACCCCCCGGATCATGAACCGCTGTGAGACCGCGTAGGCCAGCAGCATCGGCGCGGTCGCAATGACCCCCGCGGCCATCAACGGGCCGTAGTCGATGTTGCCGTAGGGATCCTTGAAGAGCGCGATGCCGACGGGGAGGGTCCGCAGCCGCTCGGAGTTGATGATGATCTCAGGCCAGAGGAAGTCGTTCCAGCTGCTGAGGAAGAGGAGCAGGGCGATGGTCGCGAGCGCCGGTTTGATCAAGGGCGCCACGACCGCCAGCACGATGCGGATCTCCCCCGCCCCGTCGATCCGCGCCGCCTCGATCAGGTCGGTCGGGACCGCGCTGATCGACTGCCGGATCAGGAACACCCCGAAGGCGCTGGCGAAATTCGGCGCCAGGATGCCGGCATAGCTGTCCACCCACCCAATGCGCGAGAGCAGCACGTACAGGGCCACGCTGCTGACCTGCACCGGCACCATCAGCGTCCCGAGGATGAGGAGAAAGAGCGGGGTGCGCAGGGGGAAGCGGTACACGGCGAACGCGTAGCCGGCGAAGAGGCCAAACAGCATGGAGAGGCCGACCGAAATGATCGCGACGACCAGGCTGTTCTTGTAGTAGAGGATCCAGGGCGCCCTGGCCCACGCGGCCTGGAAGTGGTCGACGATCACGCGCGACGGGAACCAGCGCGGCGGGAACGAGATAATGTCCGGGGCCGGGCTGACCGCGGTCACCAGCATCCAGTAGAAGGGCAGGGCCATCACGATACCGCCCGCCGCGATCACGGCGTAGACGAGGGATCGCCGGATCAATAGGCGACCTCGAACCGCCGGCTGTAGAGGTGCTGGGCGACGGTGACGCTCAGGATGATGACGAAGAGGAGCGTCGCCTCCGCCGAGGCATACCCGAACCGGTACCGCTGAAAGGCCTGGTGGTAGAGCTCGAGGACGACGACGTTGGTCGAATTCGCCGGTCCGCCGCCCGTCAGGACGAAGACCTGGTCGAACGCCTGCAGCGCGAAGATCATGTTGTAGATGACAATGAAGACCGTGGTCGGCGCCAGGAGCGGCGCCGTCACCGAGACAAACCGCGCGAGCGGCGACGCCCCGTCCAGGATGGCCGCCTCATAGAACATCGCGGGGATGGCCTGCAGGCCGGCGAGATAAATGACCATATTGTAGCCCAGGGTTTTCCAGACGCTGAAGATGATGATCGCGGAGAGCGCCTGATGGCTGGACAACAGCCACGGCTGCGGCGGGAGGTGCAGGAGCCTCAGGAAGACGTTGAACAGCCCCCACTGCGGATTGTACATCCACCACCAGACCACCGCGGCGGCCGTCGTGCTGGTGACGGTGGGAGAGAAGTACACGGCCTTGAACAGCTCCTTCAGGCGAAACTCCTCGACGAAGAGCACCGCCAGCACCATGGCCAGGGCGGCGGAGACCGGCACGATCACCACCGCGTAGACCAGGGTGTTCTGGAGCGCCTGGCGGAACACGCCGTCCTGAAACATGTCGAGGAAGTTCCCGAGCCCGAGGAAAGTGAGCCGCTGCCGCAGCAGCTCGACCTTGAACACGCTGAAGTACAGCGTTTGCACCGATGGCCAGACCCGGAAGAGCGCAAAGAGGATGATCACCGGCGAAATGAAGGCGTAGGCATGGAGGTAGTGGCGGCGATACATCCGCCGTACGGACCGGCGGGCGGCGTGGATCACGCGGTCATAACCCTAGAGCGGCTCGCGCCCAACGCGGCGGGCCTGCCGCCGGCGGCCTGCGGCAGGCCCCTCTGCATCCGGGGCTACTTCGCGGCGTCGGCGATGGCCTTGTTCCCCGCCGCGGCGGCTTCGGCCAGCGCCTGGTCCACGCCGGCCTCCCCGTGCCACGCCTTCTGGATCGCCGCGCCGAGCGCCTGCATGACGCCGTCGAGGCCGAGGTTCATGGGGTACCGGCGGCCGTATCTGGCGATCTTGAGCAGCGCCTGATCGTAGCCGTCGGACTTGAACGGCTCCTTGGTCCAGTTGGTCTTGTACCGCGGGGTCATCCCGAACCTGGCCGCAATCGCGTAGTCGTTCGCCTCGGTGCTGAGCCACTCGATCGCCCGCCAGGCCGCTTCCTTGTGTTTGGCCGCCTTCGGGACGCTGAACAGCCAGCCGCCGAGCAGGGTGACCGGTGTGTCGCCCACCTTGGGCACCGGCGGAACCTCCATCCCCCACCCGGTCTGCCACGGCATGGTTGGGGCTTCCTTGGGCTGGCGGGCCCGGATGCTGACCGCTTCGCTGATCTGCATCGAGGCGATCCCCTTCAGGAACGCCGCGCGCGGATCCGGGAAGTTGAGGCTCGTGCACTTGTCGTCGTTCAGCATGGCGAGCACGAGCTGCAGCGCGGATCGGCCGGCCGCGTTGTCGAACATGACACGGCCGCCGCGGAGCGCATTCGGGTCGTTGATGAGATCGCCGCCCGCCCCCCACAGCGCCCAGGCGAACTTGTCGACGATGCCGTGCGGCTCGCCGACGTGCCGGATGGCGAATCCGACGCGGGTCAGGGTGCCGGAGGCGTCACGGCGGGCCAGCGTCCTGCAGTCGGCGCGGAGCTCGTCCCACGTCTGGGGTCCGCGATTCGGATCGAGGCCCGCCTCCCGAAACTGCTGTTTGTTCCACGTCAGCGCGTACACATCGTAGCCCATCTGCGGATAGCCGTACATCGTCCCGCCGCCGAAATCGGAGAGCGCCGCCACGTCGGGGGAGACGGCCGCCAGCCACCGCTTCGCCGGGGCCGGGGCGACCTGCTCCAGCATCCCCTCCTTGAGGAAGCCGGAGGCCCAGGAGTGGTCGATAAAGATGATGTCCGCGACGTTCCTCGCCGCCGAGGCGGCGAAGATCTTCTGCTCCATCGTGTCGTAGTCGAGGCCGACGAGTTCGACGTGGATGTTGCTCGTGGCCTCGAACGGCTGGAACAGAGCCGGGTCGTGCAGCGGGCTGACCGGACCTGCCGCAACATCCCCCGCGGGATACCACAGCGTAATCGTGGTCTTCGGCTGGGCACCGACATGCAATGTGCTCCCGGCCAGCACGACGGCCAGGGCGGCAACCAGCGCTGCGCGGCTTCTCATCGAGACGTCCCTCCTCGGCGTTCAGTCGGCGTTCAGGGAGATGCGGCTCCCGGCCCGCCGGTAGCCTTTCCAGCAGCGGCGGCACGGTCCCTCCTCTTGGCCGTGCGGGACCCTGCGGGGCTCAGGGCCGGTCGATGATCTCGACCCAGTTGGGATTCCGGCCCATCGGAGATCGATGCCGCGGGGCGAGCGCCCCCGTGTCCTGGTCGATCGCGTAGACCGTCATGCTGTGCGACGCCTGCCCGACCGCGAGGAGGTAGCGGCCGTGGGGGTCGATGTTGAACCCGCGCGGCTGCTGCTCCGTCGAGAAACTGCCGATCGGGGCCAGCCCCCCGCTGCCGGCGTCGATCTTGAAGCCGGCGAGCGTGCTGGAGGCGCGCTCGGACGCATAGAGGAACTTCCCGTCGGGCGTGACGTGCAGGTCCGCGGCCGCGAACGGAGGGCGTCCGGCGAAATCCGGCGGCAGCCCACTCGACGCGCCGGCGGGCGCCAGCGTCCCCCCCGCCGCGTCGAACCGGTAGGCGCCGACGGTGGCGTCGAGTTCATTGGTCGTGTAGGCGTATCGGCCGCCGGGATGGAACACGAGGTGACGCGGGCCCGCCCCGTTCGCCGCCCGGACGGCCGGCGGCGCGTTCGGCGCGACGCGCCCCGTCCGCTGGTCGAACGTGTACTGTAGAATTCGATCGCCTCCGAGGCTTGGTACGAACAAATAGCGGTTCGACGGGTCGACGACGATCGAGTGCGGGTGCGGAGGCGTCGGGATCACCTGGACCGGCCGCTCCTGCACCACCCCCTGCTCGCCGATCGGGTGAACCGAGATCGTATCGCCCGCATAGGACGCGCCGAACAGAAACCGCCCGGTCTTGTCGGTCGAGAGGTACGCCGTGTTGTCGGGCAGCGGCGCGGTCGCAAGCAGGGTCAGCGTGCCGGCCGCGGCGTCGATCGCGAGGGTCGCGACCGCAAAGGGGGGCGAGCGGAGCGACGCGTAGAGGAACCGGCGGCTCGGGCTGACGGCAAGCGGCATGACCGCGCCGGGCACCGGCATCCGCTGGACCAGGCTCACCGCGCCGGTCCCGCCGTCGAGGGACAGCACGTGGATCTCCCGGCTGTCGGCGTTTGAAACATAGACCACAGCCGGAGGCACTACTTCACGGAGCCCAGCGCCAGGCCGCGGACGAGATGCCGCTCGACGAACATGAACAGGATCACGACCGGCACGATGCCCACGAGCGCCGCCGCCATCAGATAGTGCCACTGCACCGCCCACCGTCCGATGAACGTATACAGGCCTACCGTGAGGGTCCGCATCTCCGTGCGCGAGATGAACGTCAGCGCGAAGACAAACTCGTTCCACGCCGTGATGAAGACGTAGATGATCGTCGTCACCACCCCCGGCGCCGCCACCGGGATGGCGATCCGGAGGATCGTCTGGGGACGCGTGCACCCGTCCACGAGCGCGGCCTCCTCGATCTCCCCGGGGATGGCGCGGAAATAGCTCGCCAGCATCCAGATGGAGAAGGCCAGCGTGAAGACGGTGTTCGTGACGATGAGCGCCCAGTACGTGTCGAGCCAGTGCAGCGCCGCCATGATCTTGAACAGCGGGATGAGGACGACGATCGGGGAGAACATCTGAATCAGGAGCAGCAGGAGCATGAAGGTCTCTCGCCCGCGAAAGCGCAGCCGGGCGACCGCATAGCCCGCGGGAATCGCGGCCGCGAGGTTGAGCAGGGTGGCCCCCACCCCGATGATCAGGCTGTTGCGCATGTAGGTGCCCAGGGGGTAGCGCGTCCAGATGTCGGCGAAGTTCTGGAGGGTGAGGGGAGCGGGCACCCACGACGGAGGGACGCGATAGACGTCGTTGAGCGTTTTCAGCGAGGTCGAGAGCATCACCAGGATCGGGAACAGGAGCACGAACAGCGCCAGGCCGGAGAGCGTCCACCCGCCGCCCTCCAGGATGGCCGCCCGCCAGCGCCGGGAGCGCCCTCGCCTCCCGCGGAGCGCCGGCAGCCGGGCGGCGGCCGCCGCAGGGTGGTCGGGCATCTAGACGACCTCGCGGAAATACAGCCGGGCGTAGACGACGCTGAAGGCCAGCAGCGTGACGAAGGTGATCACGGCGATCGCCGACGCGGGCCCGAAATCGAGAAACTGGAACGCCGTCTTGTACATGTGCGTCACCAGGATATCCGTGGTGTTCATGGGCCCGCCCTTCGTCACGATGTACGGGACGGAGAAGTCGTTAAATGTCCAGATCACCGAGAGCAGGCTGCCCATCACGATGACGGGTCTGAGGAACGGCAGGGTCACGGCGGCGAACCGGGCCCCGGCGCCCGCGCCGTCGATGGCGGCGGCCTCGTAGTATTCGGGCGAGATCGCCTGCAGCCCGGCCAGGAAGACCAGCGCAAAGAACGGCAGCCCAATCCAGATATCGACGGCCATCGTGGCGGCAAACGCGCTCCTCGGCTCCGCCAGCCAGGCGGGCGGGTGCGGCCACAGGCCGGTCGTCGTGAGGAACTGGTTGAGCAGCCCGAACTGGCTGTTGTAGGTCCACTGCCAGACGATCGCGCTGATCGGGTACGGGATCGCCCAGGGGATGACGGTGAGCATGCGCGCGACCTTCCGGCCGCGGAACGGCAGGTTGAGCAGGAGCGCCAGGCCCAGCCCCGCGGTCGTCTTCACCGTCACGCCGAGCGCCGTCCAGAGAAAGGTCCGCCGGAAGATCTGCCAGAACGCCGGATCCGCGCCGAGGGCCCGGAAGTTGCCCCAACCGACGAACCCGCTGATCCGGCCGAGCTTATCGGTGGCGCCGAACGCCGTGACGATCGTGGCCCCCACCGGGTAGAAGATCAGCGCGGCCATCAGCAGGAGCGCCGGGCCGAGGAGCAGATAGGCAAGCCGCTCCTCCGCCGTGAGCCTCGAGGCGGCCCGGGCGATCACGCCGCCCCCCACGCACGCGCGCGGCGGGCCCGCGCGGGCCGGATGGGAGAGAGGGGCCCCCGTTCCGGGAGCCCCTCATCATTCACTTGATGCCCCGCGCCGCGTCGATCTCCCGGCACGCGCCGTCCAGCGCCGCTTTGGCGCTCTTGGTGTTGAGCAGCGCCGCGGTGACGGCATCCCACATGACGTCCTCGACCTTCGACCAGTCGGCGGTGAGCGGCCAGGGCTTGGCCGTGGGGAGCTGCTGGATGAACGGCTTGTAGAACGCGGTCTGGAAATACGCGTCGCGGGCCACGCTCTTTTCCGTGGGCAGCATCCCGAAGTCCTTGTCGAACTCCAGCCGGGGCCCATCGCGATACGCGTACTCCAGGAACTTGACGACCGCATCCGTGTTCTTGGCGCTCTTGAACACGATGATGGAGTCGGTCACGAGCAGGGTCTGCTGGGGCTTGCCCTGGTTGTGCGGCATCGGCGCCACCGCAAAGGGCATGGTCTTCGCCCGCTCCTGGATCATCCCCCCGAACCAGGGTCCCGTCTCGATCATCGCCAGCTTGCCGGCCAGGAACAGGTCCTGGAGCGTGCCGCGGTCGTTCTCCCCCACGTTGGGCTCGGTGACCTTGTCCTTGTTGACCAGGTCCACCATGAACCGGAGGGCGTCCACCCCCGCGGCGTCGTTCACCCGGCACCGGCCGTAGCTCCCGTCGGGATTGGTAACAAAGAAGTCGCCGCCGTTCCCGTAGAGGTAGTACACGTACTCCGTCAGCTCGGCGAACTTCTTGCCGGAGACGCCGATCCCGTACACCCCCGGCGACTTCGACGCCTCCCTGGCCGCGGCCAGCAGTTCCTGCCACGTCTGGGGCGGGGTCTTGACCAGGTCGGTGCGGTAGTAGAGAGAGCGGGCGCTCAGGGCGACCGGGACGCCGTACAGCCGGCCGTTGATGCGCGCCTCGAGCGCCGGCTGGATGAACTTGTCGATGAACGCCTTGGGGAGTAGGGTGTCGGCGGGCTGGACGACGCCCATCTTGTTGAACTCGATGATCCATCGCGTGCCCACGATCGCGATGTCCGGGGCCTGATTCCCCGCGATCCAGGTGACCAGGCGGTCGTGCCCCTCGTTCCACGGCACGACCACGTTGTCCACGGTGATGCCGGGGTTCGCCGCCTCGAACTCCTTCTTGAGCTGCTGCCAGAACGTGTTGTAGCGCGCGTCGTACTCCATCCACACCGCCCGGACCGATGCCGCCCCGCCCCCGCGGGCCGGGAGCGCCAGGAGGCCGGTGCACAGCGCCGCGATCGCCGCGAGCGCGACCTTCCTCCGCATTCCCTCACCCCCCTCTTCTGTCTCGTGACCCCGTCGCAGTCCCAGCGCGGATGCCGCGGGCAGGCGAACGGCGGCTCCCGCCTCCGAGAGCTCGACGAAGTCATGGGTGAGTTCTGCGGCCCCGGAGCGCGTTTCCTTCACCCTGGCCGCCTCGAAACAGACACTGCGCGTCCGTGCAGCGAACCGCGCCGGGGGAAGCCTCTTCGTCTAATTAGCGCGCAGGTCGCCTCACTCGTAGCGCAGGGCGACGATGGGATCGAGGGCCGCCGCGCGCTGCGCCGGGTAGAAGCCGAACACGACACCGACCAGCGCCGACGAGGCGAAGCCGAGGATCATCGAGAACAACGACACGAGCACCGGCCAGTGCCCAAACCTCGAGGCCCCCTCCGCGGTGGCGATCCCGGCCGCGATGCCGATCAGCCCGCCGATGCACGCCAGCGCCAGTGCCTCGACGAGGAACTGGCTGAGGATGTCCCGTCCTCTGGCCCCGACGGCCATGCGGAGCCCGATCTCCCGCGTCCGTTCCGTGACGGAGACGAGCATGATGTTCATGATGCCGATGCCGCCGACCACAAGGGAGACGACGGCGATCCCGGCGAGGAGCAACGCCTGGGTCTGCGCGGTGGCGAGGCGCACCTGCTGCACATCGGAGTAGTTGCGCACGGAGAAGTCGTCCGGCTGACGGACCGTGAGATGGTGACGCAGCCGCAACAGCCGCTTCGTCGCATCGATCACCTCGGGGACCTTATCCGGCGTGGCCGCCGAGATAAAGATGCTGCGGAGCCACGGGATGCCGGTCATACGGTGCTGCAGCGTCGTGATCGGCACGACCGCGGTGTCGTCCTGATCCGAACTGCCGCCGGACGATCCCTTTGCCAGGAGGATCCCCACGACGCGAAACGGGACGTTCTTGATGATGACCGTGGCGCCGACGGCTCCGCCGGTAGGAAAGAGGGTCTGCGCGACGGTGTGGCCGAGGACGGTCACTTTCGCGGCCTCGTCCACCTCGGTCGGCGTGAAGAAGCGCCCCTCCGCCACCCGCCAGCTCCGCGCGATCTGCCAGGCGGGTGTCGTGCCGCCGATGTACGTGAACCAGTTGGCCCCCCCAGCCACCAACTGGGCATTCGTTTGCGCGTACGGTGCCGCGGCGACGACCCCGGGAACCCTCTGCGCGATGGCGATCGCATCGTCGACCCTGAGCGTCGTTTGGGAAATGTTCCCGAGGCGCACCCCTCCGCTCGTGAGGGCGCCGGGGATGACGACAATCAGGTTCGCGCCGAGGCTCTCGATCTGGGCCAGGACGACAGCCTGCGCGCCTTCCCCGATGGCCATCGAGGCGATGACGGCGCCGACCCCGATGATGATGCCCAGCATCGTGAGGAGCGAGCGGGCGGCGTTCAGGCGGAGCGCCTGCCAGGCGACGCCGAGGAGAACCGAGGCACTCATACACGTACCTCCCGGACGCCGGCCGGGGCCGCGAGCGCATCCCGCTCCGATTTCGCGACTGCGCCGGTCACCGGACGATCCTCCGTCACTCGGCCGTCATTGAAGACCATGACACGCTGAGCCCAGGCGGCGATGTTGACGTCGTGGGTGACGACCACGATGGTGATCGCCTGCTCGCGGTTGAGGCGGCGAAACAGGGTCATGAGCTCGGCGCTGCTGGCGCTGTCGAGGTTCCCCGTCGGCTCGTCGGCCAGCAGCAGCGGCGGTCGGTTGGCGAGGGCCCGCGCAATGGCCACGCGCTGCTGCTGGCCGCCGGAGAGTTCACCCGGCCGGTGGGTCAGGCGCTCCCCGAGCCCCACGCTTTCCAGAAGCGCGCGCGCCCGGGGTGCCCGCTCGTCCTTCGGGACGCCGGCGTAGAGCATTGGCAGTTCCACGTTTCCCACCGCGGGTGTCCGGGCGAGCAGGTTGAAGCTTTGGAAGACGAACCCGATATGACGGTTTCGCACCGCGGCCAGCTGGTCGCGCGAGAAGTGGGACACCTCCTCGCCGGCGAGCCGGTACGAGCCGGACGTCGGGCGATCCAGGCACCCCAGCAGGTGCATCAAGGTGGACTTGCCGGACCCCGACGGTCCCATGATCGCGACGAACTCCCCGGAGCGAACGCGCAGGCTGACGCCCTGAAGCGCGTGGACCGCGCCATCCCCCTGGCCGTAGACTTTGGTGAGATCCCGCGCCTCGATGATCGCGTCCGGCCTTGGGGAGTTCTGCATCAGGACCCTCGAGCGGCCCGGGCCGCCCCCCGGCCCACCGCAGGCCGGTCCTCGCCCGCCGCGAACGCGGAGGTTCGTTCCGCGCCGCCCCGCGCCGCTCCGTGAGCCTGTTCGATGATGACCGGGTCGCCGGCGTGGAGATTCCCGCTCGCGATCTCCAGGTTGACCCCGTCCGAGAGCCCGATGACAACGGGCACCGGTCGAGGCTTCCCGTTGCGCAACGTCCACAGGGTGATGTGGGAGCCCGGCGCGCCGGCGACGGGTGGAGAGGCGGGGCTCTCCGGCTTCCCATGCGCTTTCCGAGCCAGCGGGCGGTACAGAACCGCCTCGATGGGAACCGCGAGCACATGCGTGCGCGTGCCGGCATCGATCGTCACCTCGGCGGTCATGCCGGGCATCAACCGGCCTGAGGAGTCGTGAACGATCACCACGGCGTCGTACGTGACCACGTTTTGAACGACCGTCGGGTTGACGCGCACCTGCTGCACAGTGCCTGAGAACACGACGTTCGGGAGCGCCGTGACGGAGATGCGGGCGGTCTCCCCCTCTCGGACGCTCCGCACGTCCGCCTCGTCGACCGAGGTATCCACCTGCATGTCCGTCAAATTCGTGGCGAGCGTAAAGAGCGTCGGCGTCTGGAACGACGCGGCGACGGTCTGACCGACGCTGACGTTGCGCGCCATGACAATCCCGTCGACGGGGCTTGTGATCACCGTCTGGGAGACCTTGTACTCCGCCTGCTGGAGCTGTGCGGCCTGGGATGCGATTTGCTGCTGCGCCGCCGTTGCCTGCGCCTGCGCGGTCGCTACCTGCGCCTGGGCGCTTCGCAATTGAGCCGCCGCGGCGGCGGCCTGGGCCTGCGCGACGGCCACCGCGGCCTGGGCCGCCCGGGTGTCGGCCGAAAAACTCTCCAGGGCCGTCTGATCGGCATCCATCTGATTCTCCGGGATGAACCCCTGCTGCAAGAGCGACGCGTCGCGTTTGACGGTCTGCTGCGCCAACTTGAACTGCGCCTGGATCTTGGCCGCGTTTGCCTCAGCACTCCGGAGGGTTGCCTGCGCCTGTTGGATGGCCGCGACCGCGCTCTCCACTGCGGCCTGGTCCTGGGCGATGCCGCTCAGGGCGGCGGCATAACCGGCCTGCGCCGCCGCGAGGTTCGCCCTGGCCTGCGTGACGACCGCCTGGTACGGCCCCGGATCGATGGTCGCCAGCACCATCCCCTTCTTCACTTTAGAATTGTAGTCGACGTTGATGACCGCGATCGTGCCCGACACCTGGGAGCCGATCTGCACCGAGTCGACGGGATTGACGGTGCCGGTCTCGGTGACCGTTGTCGAGATATCCGTATAAGCCGCGGGATGGGTGATGTACCGGACTCCATCGCGCGTGGTGCCGGAGTGCTTGATTCCGGCGGCGGCGCCCCCTACGATGATGATACCGGCGATGCCGGCGATGGCCGCGTTCCGGGCGCTTCTGCTCACAAATCTCATTGGCTACCCCCACCGGCGCTGGCGACAATCGGGCTCCCCTGCGCGTGGCGCAGCGTCGCCAGCGCCGACTGATACGTATACAGGCTGTTCACCGCATTGACCTCGGCCTGGGCCGCCGTGGCCCGGGCCGTGATGACCTCCACGATCGTCCCCACCCCTGCCTTGTACCGACCTTCGGCGACCGCGAGAGCCGCCTCCGCCGCCTCCCGGGCCGCCTGCGTCGCCGGGATCGTCGCCGCAGCCTGCACGGCCGCGAGATACGCCTGATAGGCATCCTGGCGCATGGAGAGAAGGGCGGCGTCGAGTTGCGCGCGGGCGCTGCGCACCGTCGCCTGCGCGGCATCCACCCCGGCCTGCGCTCCCGGGCTATAGAAGGGCAGACCCACCGTTGCCGTGACGCCATAGGATGTCGAGTTGCTCAGGAGCGGGTCCGTGCTCGCGGGCGTATAGGTCGTGCCCACCGAAACGGTCACCTGGGGACCGGCGTTGATACGCGCGAGCTCCAGGGCAGCCTGATCGGACTGCAGAGTGGCCATGGCCTTCGCGACCTCCGGTCGATGGGCCTCCGCCGCCTTCATCGCGGCATCGGCGGTCACAGGGACGTCCGGAGGAGGCGCCGGGGGCTCCTGCACCTCGACAGGCGCCGCCGCATCTCCGCCGATGGCGGCCTGGAGGCCGGACTTCGCCGTCGCGATCTGGGAGCGCGCCGTCAGCAGGTCCACCTCCGCCAGAGCCACCTGCGCCTGAGCCTGGATGACATCGGCCTGGGCCGCGACGCCCGCCCGGACCCGCGCCTGTGAAAGCGCGAGCTGGGCCTGGGCCTGCGCAAGGAGCGCCTCCCGAACAGCTGTGAGGCGCTCGGCCGTCAGGACGCTGAAGAACGCGGTCGCGACCGCGAGCGACGTATCCTGTTGGGTCTGGCGGAGCGCCGCCTCCGCCTGAGCGAGCGCAGCCGCCGCTGAGCTCACCGCGGCCGGGGTGCGGCCGGCATCGTACAGGGGGACCGTTGCCCCGAGGGAAACCGTCCCCGCGGTCGCAAGCCCCGAGGACGTCGATGACGTTGCCGACCCTCCTCCGACGCGCCCCGTTCCGTTCGCCGAGAGCGTGGGCGCGAGTCCCGCTCTGGCCGCGACCAGGCTCTGCCGCGCCGCCCTCACGGCTTCTTCCCCCGCGATGATCTGCGGGTTTTGCGCGAGCGCCGCCCGGATCGCCTGATCCAGCGTGAGCGCAGGCGTTGCGGCCGGCAGCGCGGGGGCCGACCCCGGAGCCGCGGGCGCCGTTGCGGGCGGTGGGAGCATCTGCAGCAAGAACGCCGGGGACCGTGAGCCGGGCGCGGCGGCCAGCGCGGGACCCACAGACACCTCGACACCCAGCGACAGCATGCCGCAGATCGCGAGCGCGGCGGGCGCCGGACGGATCACGGTGCGTCCTCCTCGGGCCCCGCCATCGTCACGGTAAATGCGCCGCCGGCTGCGGCCGCGCTCTCGACAGGAGGACGCCCATTCGCCGCTTCACTCCGATCGGGCGGCGACGGTGACCGCGGCTCCTTCCTCACCCCGTGGGTCCCGCGGCCTCGGCCCAGGTACACGAACCCGTGGGCCACGGCCATGTCCGGCCTGAAGATATTGCGCGTGTCCTGAATGACGTTTCCGTCCATCGCGTTCTGCAGTTTCCGCAGGTCCAGGTCCCGGAATTCGCCCCATTCCGTCAGGATCGTCACCGCGTCGGCATGGGCGGCGGCCTCATACGGATCGGAGACCACCCGCAGGCGGTCGTGTTCGAGGGCCGCGGAGATCGCGCCGTTCGCCGCCGGATCGAAGGCCTGCACGGTGGCCCCCTCTTCGAGGAGCAGGCGAACGAACTCCATGGCGGGCGACTCCCGCACGTCGTCTGTCCCCGCCTTGTACGAGAGGCCGAGCACCCCGATGAGACGGCCCCCGAGCGGCCCGACGACACTTTTCAACTGGTCGACCAGATAGGCCCGCAGTGCCTGGTTCGTCCTGTAGGCCCCTTCGACCACCGGTACCTCGCATCCCGCGCCGCGCGCCGCAGCGATCAGCGCGCGGGTGTCCTTGGGAAGACACGAGCCTCCGAACCCTGGGCCCGCATGGAGGAATTTCGGACCGATGCGGCGATCGAGGCCGAGCACCCTCGCCACATCGCTGACGTTCAGCCCAAGCGAATCGCAGATGTTCGCCATCTCGTTGATGAAGCTGATCTTGACGGAGAGGAAAGCATTGCAGGCATACTTGGCGAGTTCCGCCGTGTCGTTATCCGTCGTCACGATAGGGGTCTCACTCAGATACAGAGGCCGGTAGATGTCCCGCATGATTGCCAGCGCATACTGGCTGTTGCCCCCCAGGACGACGCGGTCCGGGCGCATGAAATTCTCAATGGCCGACCCCTCGCGCAAGAACTCGGGGTTGGAGACGATGTCGAAGGCCGGCGCCGCCTCGTTTTTCAACTCCGCCGCCAGGCGGCGCGCCGTACCCGGTGGCACCGTGCTCTTGATCGCCAGGACCTTGTATTCCTTCATCACCCTGGCGATCTGCCGGCCGACCTCGAAGAGGTCTTTGAGGTTCGGCCTGCCGGGGGCCTCATCCTCTGTGCCCACCGCAATGAAGAGCACCAGCGAACGGTCAACCGCCTCGTCCAGACTCGTCGAGAAGCTCAGCCGGCCCGCGCGAGCGTTCTTGCGCACCAGTTCGGCAAGCCCGGGTTCCCGGAACGGCATCGTTCCCTCGCGGAGACCATCGATCCTCTTCGCCATCTTGTCCACACAGTGGACGTTGAGGCCGAGCTCGGCGAGACACGCCGCGCCCACCAACCCGACGCGGCCCGCGCCGATCATTGTCACGTTCATGGTTCCCTCACGGTGTTATCAGCGAGATGGGCCCGTTGATCCGGACCCTTGTCCAGTGCGCGAAGCCCGCGATCGAGCATGACCCCGACCTTGTTGGGCCACCCGGGAGGCTTGTTTCGGGCGTCACGCTTCGCGCCGTGCAGGTACTGCTCCGCCATGTAAAACGGCAACCGTGCCAGAACTTCGTTGCGGCCGAACGACGCGTAGGTCCTCAAGAACATGCCGGCGGCAGCGTCCAGCGCGTCGAGCGAGCCCAGGTGGTTCCGGGCCACCCGTTCGACTCCCACGAGAAACCAGGCGACATCTCGGGTGGGATCGCCGACGTCATAGTCATCCAGATCAATGGTGGCCGTGCGTCCATTCGCCAAAATGACGTGCTCAGGAATATAGCTGCCGTGCCCGGCGCAGGATTCAACGGCGCCGAGCGACGGGGCCGCCGCGATCAGTTTGCGGGACAGCAGCCTTGCCTTCCCGGCCAGCGGCTCCTCCAGGCGGGCGAGAACGTCTGTCCAATTCCGGATGTCGGAAAGCTCCTTGCTGATCTCCACCACCCTGCCCCATCGCGGAGCGAGGGCATGGAATCTTGCCAGCCATCGCGCGCACCGCTCGGCGGCGGAGATCTGCTCGCGCGGGCCGCCGGTCAAGAACATCTCCTTCGCCGACGGCCCCTCGATCTTTTCTTCCAGCAGGACCCGCAGCGAAGCCAGGTACGCGTAGGGCTGGGGGATCGAAAACTCCGCCTCCGGGCCAAAGCCGGCTCGCCTGACGCCGTCCAGCGCCTCGAACACGTCCACCCGGTCTTGCACGAAGACTTTCCCGATCACGCTGTGCCATCCATTGGGGGTTTTCAGCGCGATCTCGAATGTACAGCGGTCATGCTCGTGGCACTTGAGCGATCGGAGGCGCAGGTCCTGTCGAGCCCCCCACCGCCACCGGGAGAAGGAAAGCCGATCGAGCTCCTCGCGGAATTCCTCCCGAGCGAGAACGGCTGAAAAGGCGGACACCGACGCATCATCGACGCCCTGAGCGGATTCAAGCTCCACGGGAACCTCCTCTTCACGCCTCAACGCGTGAGCGAACACACTCCGCCTCTTGCAACGCTTTTCGGAAGTACGGCACCACGCTTCGCAGGCCTTCCCGGCGTGGAACGGCGGGAGTCCAGCCCAGGATCCGGCGCGCCCGACGGATGTCCGGCCGGCGCACCCTGGGGTCGTCCTCGGGCAACGGGCGGTAGACAATGCCGCTGCTGCTCCCTGTGACCTCCAAGACCTCCCGCGCAAGCGCTCCGACCGTCACCTCATCGGGATTCCCGAGGTTGATGATCAGCGGCTCAGGCGCGCCGAAGCGGGCCAGGCGGAGGATCCCCTCAACCAGGTCGGTCACATAACAGAGGCTGCGCGTCTGCAAACCGGTTCCATAAATGGTCAGCGGTTCTCCTCGGAGAGCCTGGCTCATGAAATTGGGCAGGACTCTTCCATCGTCGACGCGCATGCGCGGGCCGTAGGTGTTGAACACCCGCGCGATCCGCACGCGCAGGCCGTGGGCGCGATGGTAGGCCAGCGTGATCGCTTCCGCGTAACGCTTCGCTTCGTCGTACACGCTCCGGGGCCCGACAGGATTGACATGGCCCCAGTAGTGTTCCGGCTGGGGGTTGACTTCGGGATCCCCATACACCTCCGATGTGGAGGCGAGCAGGAACGTCGCCTGCTTGGCTTTGGCCAGCCCAAGCGCGTGGTAGGTTCCCAGGCCACCGACTTTCAACGTGTGGATGGGGTGTCGCAGGTAGTCCCGAGGGCTGGCGGGGCTGGCGAAATGCAGGATACAATCGAGCGGCCCCTCGACGAAGACAGGCTGGGTGATGTCGTGCCGCACGAACGTAAACTCCGGAGCCGACCTCAGGTGGTCGATGTTCTCGCCCCCCGACGTCTTGAGGTTATCCAGGCACAGAACTTCACACCCATCCGCCAGCAGGCGCTCACAGAGGTGCGAGCCCACAAACCCCGCCCCACCCGTGACGAGCACCCGCCATCCCCTCTGCACGTGAGTCCTCCTCGCTGATGCCGCTCGTCTCGCGCCGCCGTCAGCAGAGCATGGAATGCTGTGCTAATGCGCGTTCCAGTTCCTTCAAAAAATTAGAAAAGTCGCGGCTCAGACGTCGATGGCGTCCCCACCAGCCAATCCACTCCAGAGACTGATAGAGAGCGACCGCGCACAGATCCCGGCAAAACGACTTCCAGTCCACCTGGTCTCCCGTTTCGTCCTGGTACTGCGCAACGTACGCAGCCAACAGGGACTGCCGCTGTTCCCTGGTCCATCTGCCCGCGGTCAGGCTCGCCAGATCGAAGAGGCCCGGGCCCATCGCCGCCGATTCCCAGTCGACCACGGCGATCGCGTGGTTTCGGCCCCCGCGGCGGAGCACGATGTTCTGTCCGAAAAACTGCCCGTGGATCACATTCCGCGGAAGCGCGCTGAGCCAATCGATCCGGCCGGCATAGCAGTCAAGCCCGCGGCTGACGGCCCGGCGCTCCCGGGCGTCCAGATCCGGGAGAATCCGCCGGACGGTGTCGGCGCAGCGCCGGTAATGCCGGCGGTCGAACTGCGGGAGAAAGCCCGTCTGCGAGTCCGGCAGACGGCGCGTCGCAGTGTGAAAGCGGGCGATCCATCGGGCGGCGGCAACCCAAGCGGTCATGTCGTGGGAGTTTCTCACCAGCGTGCTCCCGGCGTCCTCCAGGAAAAGCCAGTAGATGTCCTGCTCGGGCTCCCAGCGCGATGCGTAGAGGTGGGGAGTGCCGAAGCGCGCCGGGGAGAGGACGGACTGGTACATTTGCACTTCTCGCCGGCCGGGAGCGAAGTCGAACGCGCGCACCCGCTGGGCTTTTTCGGTCTGATGCCGGGGGTTCAAATCCTTGAAAAATACCCGGACCGATTCCCCGCCGTCCAGGATCACGCGCACGCGCTCCGTGCGGAAACTCCTGCTCGTCCGAAGCGCCCGGCGCCGCAACTCTCGTATTCGAACGGGCCGTCCGCGCAGGCGCGAGAGCCCCTCCTCGAGGGTCCTCCGCATCTCGCGGGTCATCCCGCCGCTGTCCGGCGTCTCTCCCCCCGACGTGGCTCGAGGACCGCGGGGCGCGACGCCTGCGCGCTCAGACATCAGCCTTCCTCTGCGAAGGGCCTCCGAACACTCCGCCCGGCGTGCCTGCCTCGCTCAGGACACCCAAGGAACCCGACGCCCGCGCCCCCAGCCGCCCGTTGTCGACCACCAGCACCAAGTCGCAGCCGCTGAGCGCCTGGAGGCGGTGGGAGATCAGAAATGTGGTCCGGCCCTGCATCAGACGTTCCATCGCTTCGACGATCGCCGCTTCCGTGTCCACGTCAACGGAACTGGTGGGCTCGTCGAGGATGAGGATGGGGGCGTTCTTCAGGAAGGCGCGGGCCAGCGAGATGCGCTGACGCTCGCCGCCCGACAGGGACATCCCTCGCTCCCCCACCGGGGTGTCGTACCCTCGGGGGAACAACGTGATGAACTCGTGCGCGCGGGCGGTCCTGGCGGCCGCAACGATCTCCTCATACGCGGCCTCCGGGCGCGCGTACGCGATGTTTTCAGCGATGCTCGTGGAAAACAGCACGGGATCCTGAGGAACGAAAGCGCATTGGTTCCGCAGGTCGGCCAACCTGTAGTCGCGGAGATCCACGCCATCCAGGAGAATCTGCCCCGCGGTCGGGTCGTAGAAGCGGAGCAGGAGGCTCACCAGGGTGGTCTTCCCGGCGCCCGTCTCGCCGGCAATCCCGACCCGCGTCCCCGGCGCGACGTGGAACGACGCCTCGCGCAGTCCCGGCCGTCCATCCGGGTAGACGAACGAGACATCGCGGAAGGTGATCGCGCCCGACGCGCGCGCGAGCGGGCGGGCGGTGGGCTTCTCCACCGCCTCCGGGGCTTCGTCGAGCAGCGCAAAGGCCCGCTCCATGCTCGCCAGGTGCGACTGCAACGCGCCCGCCTTCGCGGACATGTCATTCAAAGGCCCGTACAATTGGGCCAGATAGCCCATCACCAGGAGCAGCGCCCCCAGAGTGAGGGCACCCGATTGAACCTGGCGGATCCCGAGAAACAGGACGGCCGCCGTCCCCACGGCGGTCGTCACGCCGATGGCCAGGCCGTACTCCCCCTGAATCACCGCCAGACGCAGCCGCGCCCGCATGCCCTCCGCGGCGCGATGCACAAAGCGGGCCTGCTCGCTTTCTTCTCGGGCGAAGGCCTTCACGACGCGGAGCCCCTGAAGCACTTCGTGGACCACGGCCAGCGCGGCTCTGTCGAGGGCTTTCGCCTCGCGCGCCTTTCGGCGGAGCCCGCGCCGGTAGTGCCGTCCCATCACGTAGTGGAGCGGCGATACCACAAGGGCCACCAGCGCGCATGGCCAGGAAATCCGCGCCGTCACGTACAGCATGCTGGCGAGGGTGAAGGCGGAGCTGACGAAGGGAATGACATAGTCGACGGCGATCGCCTGGATCGCCATCGCGTCGTATTGGACGCGATACATCGACTCCACGGTGCCTCTCGAGTCGTGAAACAGGATGGACAATCGCTGGACGTGCCTGAACAGTTCGGCCCGGAACTGCAGCAGGAGCTTTTCCCCCACGCCCGCGCGTAAGATCGCGACCCCCAAGCCCTGGAGCTGGGTGAGCAGCGCGGTGGCCAGGAGCAGCCCCGCGGCGAGGAGCAGCGCCTGGGGGGGGCTCGCTCGCGGAAAGAGCGTGCTCAGGAGACCGGGGAGAGGCCGCGAGCCCACCACGCTGTCCACCGCGATCTTGAGCGGCAGGGGCGTGAGCAGCGCGAGGGGGCTCGCCACCAGGCTGACCACGAAGAACACGGAAATGTGGGGCCAGTAGGGGCGTGCCTGCCGGAGCAGCCGGCCGTAGAGCGCGAGTTCGCGACGTTTGGCGCCGGCCATGGCTCAGTCTCTGAACCCGAGCCGCGTCACCTCGCCGTTGACGCTGGCGGAGGCGCCCGCGCAATCTCGATACAAGAGCGCTCCCAGAACCACCGAGACGGCGCCGAGGAGGGTGGCGGCGGCCCACGCATGGTCCAGGGCCGCATCGCTCGCCAGGAACGCGAACATCCCTGCAAGCGCAGCGCCGAGAGAAGAAACCTTCGGCCAGGTGCGGACCCGCACGAGTTGTTTGCCTCCGCCGTACTCCTCCGCCATCAGCATGCGGGCGGCGCCGAACAGCCCCCCGCGCACTTCCAGGTCCCAGCGGTCAAAGTCGCTTCCGCGGCGGACAACCGCGCAGGTCGCCCGCAGCATGGACTCGAGCGATTGTAATCTCTCCGTGGATTCCCGCCATTCCTCGCTCCGGAGCCAAAATACGCGGGGCACGGGAAACGACGTGAACGGCGGATTGCGCCGCCGCCAGGGGGTGAGCCCGTGCCTCAGGCGACCGAGCAGACGCCCGAGCGGCTGGACCAGCTGCAGGCACGCGATCAGGGTCTGCAGCTTCACGCGCTCGAAGAGACGCCGGTGACCGGGGGAGCGGTGCGCGCGGGGCGCAGCGACGGCCGCCAGGGCCAGCGGAAGCCCGATGGAGAGACCAAACAGCGGCAGCGCGAACCGCAGGGGCTTCCAATCGTCTCCGAGCGCAGAGAGCGCGGCGAGGCCCAGGCTGATCAGGTACCACTCTGGCAAGAGCGGCAGCGACTGCAGCAGGCTCGTGGGCGGATAGTACAGCCGCGCATACGCGGCACTCCCCCACGTCCCCTGGTAAATCCGTCCGCGCCGCCGGCCCAGGCCGAGGACAGTTCCGTTCGCGTAGATACGCCCGGCCCAGGTGAGGTGCCCGGCGGAGGTGTATTTTTCCGGCCATTTCCTCTCCAGGAGCGCTTCGGCCTTCCCGTAGCCCTGTTGCTGCTTCCAAAAGGCGCGCACCGAGTTGCGGGTGTGATGCCAGACCATGGCCGCCGGGCTGAAGCCCAGCGTGCCGCCTCGGTCCCGGATGCGCCAGCAGGCGTCAACGTCGTCGCCCGCCACCCGGAACTGAGGATCGAATCCGCCGATCGCCTGAAGCCAGGCTTTTCGGAACGCCATGTTGCAGCCCGGGATGTGCTCCGCCTCGGTGTCGGAGATGAGCACGTGGGTCGGTCCTCCCGGGACCTTGGCGATGCAGCTTGCGACCGGGCCGTCATCAGGGAACGGGATGTTGGGACCACCCACGCCGGCATAGTCCGTTGTGCGGAATGCGGCGGCGAGATAGTCGAGCCAGTCAGGATCAGGACAGGCATCGTCGTCGAGGTAGGCCACGATTTCTCCGGTGGCGCATTCCAGTCCGGTGTTGCGGGCGGCGCTCAAGCCACGGTTCTCGGTGCTGATGACCCGGCAGCCGTACTCGCGGGCAATCGCGGCCGTCCCATCCGTGGACCCGTCGTCGACGACGATGACTTCGTAGTCGGGATACCGCACCTTCCTGAGGCCCTCCAGGCACTCCCGGATGGTGCGCCGCCCGTTGAACGTGCACACCACGACGGACACGCGGGGCGAGCGCACGGTGCTGGGAAACGGCGCATCGGCAAACGCCCGCTGCACCGCGGCGAGCGCCGGCTTCGGTTCTCGCCGCCGGTTCGTCAGGCCGAAGTCCCAATCTTCCACATCGTGACCGCGCGAATGCCAGTCGTCCGTCCAGGCAAACACCACGGCTCCGGCGCACCCCGCGGCAAATGTCTCTTGGACCTGCCAGCCGAGCGTCTCCGCCTGCCGGTCCTCGCCGTTCCGCCGGCTGTCGAGCCCGATTTCCGTCATCAGCAGCGGCCGGTTGCCGGCAAGAGTCTGCAGCCGGGCAAGGTACGCTCGGAACCCCGGCTGCGACTCAAGGTACACGTTGAAGCTCACCAGGTCGAGGAACGGCAGGTCCAAATATTCGGTGGAGGGGTAGTTGACGTAGCACACGAGGCCCTCGGGATCCTCCGATTTGGCGATCCGGTACAGTTCCTCGAGAAAACGCTCGACCCGCCGGGCCCCGTGCCAGCGCACAATCGGAGCCGTGATCTCGTTGGCGAGGGCATAGCCCAGGAGTGCAGGATGACCCGCACAGCCGCCGACTTTCAGGCGGACTCGCTCTTTGGTCTCCCGCGACACCTTCTTGTCGTCGAGGAAACTGGCATAGAGCTCCGCCTGCAGCCCGACCATGACGCGCAGGCCGTGTCGTTGCGCCCCATCGAGCAGCCAGCCCGGCGGCACGTCGTACGTCCGGATGGCGTTGAACCCGTGGCCTGCGATCCGTTCCAAATCGCGTTCGACGACATCCGGGTTGGGGTAGACGTGGCCATCCGGATGGGGGCGAAAGGGCCCATACGTCACCGCGCGCACGTAACATTTCTCATCGCCCACCCAAATGAACTTACCCCCGACACGCGGCCGCAGGGCGCGGCCCGTGCGCACAGGGACTGATTGCACCACTGTGGCGCTCACTGTCCGATCGCTCCGATGACGCGGTACCTCAGACGGCGCCTTGACTCCCCGCGCTCCAACCGCGGGGGTTTACATGTGCTTCATGCTCTTTTCACATACATTGCGTTGAGTTTAATATTCTTTCACAATTCGAGATCGCCACCCGAAATTTCAAACTCAAAATGAAACCCGTCCAATTGGGAACTGTATTGAGCGCGGTATTCAGAAACACCTGGAAATTGAATGAATTTCGCCTACCTCATTTCGAATGAACCTTAGGGATCAAGAGGTTAAGATGGTAACCGTTCGATACGCCTTCTTAGCCACTCGGGTATTTTTAACCCTCACCAACCCTCACGAAGGGGTACGAGCGTTCAACGATCGCGGCCCGAACCGCGAGCCAGGGGGAAAAACCTTCCTCCGAAAGATTGACGGTACCGGCGACCCTCCCGCGAGACGAATCCGCCGGATGCGGGGAACTTCTCCACCCCCTTCAGCCACACCGGTCCACAGCCCCGGGGCCGGAGCGCAGGCGGACCTCCGGCCCCGCACGAATCTCGCTAGTGGTCACCCGACGTTCCGTACACCGCCACACACCCCGTCAGGCAGTTGGGGAAGACGTTGTTGGCCGGCAAGGGCACGAACACGCGGTTGTCATCGGGATCGACGGCGACCGAGTGCGAGCTCCCTGAGGGGTGCACGCCCTGCACCGCCGGCACGTTCAGCGTCGGCACCAGCTGGCTCAAGACTTCGCGGTCGGCATCAATGACACCGAGCACGGGGCCGACGGGATCGACGCGCGAGGCGGCGTAGTAGCGTCGGTCGCCGGGATTGAACACGACTTCGTCGGACCCCCCAAGACCCGCCACGTGCGCGGTAATGTTGCCCGTGTCCGCGTCCATGACCACGTGCTGGGGCGCTGCGGTCTTCGAATCCTTCGCGCTCCACGCGTGCCCCGCCGTATCGAAGACCGTGCTGCAGCCGAGGAGCAGATCCTGATGCGGCCCAAGGGCAAGTCCGGCCGGCTGGCAGAAATCGACAGGAAATTCAGCTTCGACCTCGCCGGTGGCCGGATTGATTCGCGCGACCGCCCCGTGCGGACCCGAGCCGTCTCCAGGACCGTTCACTTCCGGGATGGAGAGATAGAATCTGCCGCTGCGACGATCCCACACCGGTTGCTCTGCGCCGTTGGTCGCCTCCGGGAACGGGATGTGCTGCCCCACGGTGAGTTGTCCGGTGTTCTGATCGACCTGGACCAGCGTGGCGAACGGCGGGGTATCGGCATTGTTGACCACCAGGAGCAGCCCATCCTCCGGGTCGTAGGCGAGTTCATCCGACCGCAGATCGTCGCCGGCGTTGGTGGTCGCCTCGTCGGCAACCTTGTCTGTTCTGAGATCGATGGAGACCACCCGGCTGGCGGCGTCGGTCACGAAGAGCCAGGGGAACGCCACCACGACCCCGTTGGGACCGGAAGTGGAATTGTCGCCGGTGAAGCCCTTGAACCCGCCCGAGATCCGCTTGACGAATACGCCTCTCTCGGTATCCACGACATCGACGGCGGCGTTGGAACGATCGGCGAGATAGTACCGGTGGGTCTTCGGATCGACCCAGCTGATGTCAAACACGTACATATTGCCTCCCGTCGTATTCGCGTCGCTGCCGGGAACGGGAACGGCCGTGAGAAACCTGACCGTCCCATCGTTGTCGGCGCGGCTCGTACCGGGAACGAGCAGCAGGACGGGAACGAGCACAGCACCCAGTAGCAAAAACGCTCGCGGACATTTTCGGATCACGGCAGAGGCCCCCCCTCTGTGGTGCAACGAATGCCAGACCCTCAGCTCGGACTGTCGTAGTTCGCGCGGTAGCAGTTCAGTCACACCGAGGAACATCCTGCCGACCGCACGTTCTTCGCCCTTTCGAGCGGCGCGGTACCCAATTGGACACCGCCACGCAGGGACAGGCGGCCAAACACCCATACGCCATCACTGCATGGTGTGAAGCCCCGTGGTCGTTCCGGCCGGCGCAGGCGGTAACAAGCCTGCCCGAGGCGAGGCTGCGATTCGTGAGCGAGGAACTCGCGGGGGAGGTCTACTCCCTGAACAAATACATCCCGACCAGCGTTGCCGCCCCGACCAGACCCATCAAGACCGGATTCGGCACAAAATATGGAAAGACCATGAGGACCGTACCGCCGATGAGCGGGTTGTTCTTCTTAGACTTCCGGCCGTACCAGAACGCGACCATCCCGATCACGCTGAACACGCCGCCGAGAATGAGCGTCATCATGACCGACTGCCCAACCCTTCCGAGACGCGGCTTAGCCTCGCCTGGGGCATACCCTCTTCTGATCACGGCTAGACGCGGGTAGGGCCTCTGCGGTGGCGCCGCCATCGGGCGTTGCGGAGGCGTCGCCCGACGCGGCAACGCGGACGCGTCATTGGCCGTCTGCCGTGCTATGCTGAGGGGAATCCGGCTGCGCCCTTTGGCGGACGGGAGGGCTCATTGACTAAGGCGATCCGCAATATCGCGATCATTGCGCACGTGGACCACGGGAAGACGACGTTGGTCGACGGCATGCTGTGGCAGAGCGGCACCTTCCGCGCGAACGAAACCATGGTGGAACGGGTGATGGATTCCAATGTGCTGGAGCGCGAGCGAGGGATCACCATCCTGGCCAAAAACACCGCCATCTTCTATCACGACACCAAGATCAACATTGTGGATACTCCGGGTCACAGCGACTTCGGCGGGGAGGTAGAGCGCGCCCTGAAGATGGTGGATGGGGTGATGCTGCTGGTGGACGCCAGCGAAGGTCCCCTGCCCCAGACCCGCTACGTGCTGAGCAAGGCGCTGGAGGGCGGCCTGCCGCCGATCGTCGTCATCAATAAGATCGACCGCGCCGACGCGCGTCCGCAGCAGGTGTTGAATGAAGTGTACGATCTGTTCATCGACCTGGATGCCAGGGAAGAGCAACTCGATTTTCCCGTCCTCTACACCAACGCCAAGGCGGGGACCGCCTCGACCAGCATCGCGCAGCCGGGCGAGGATCTGCGCCCCCTGTTCGAAGCGATCGTGTCCACCGTTCCCCCGCCGGGCGGAGAGGCCGCGGCGGCCCTGCAGGTGCTGGTGGCCAACCTCGATTACAACGACTATCTCGGCCGCATCGCCATCGCCCGCGTGTTCAACGGCACGCTCAAGACCGGGGAAGAGGTCGGCATTGCGAAGCTGGGCGGCTCGGTGCTCAGGACGCGCATCACCAAGATGTTCTCGTTCAACGGGCTCAAGCGGGTGGAGATCCAGGCCGCCGAGTTGGGTGACATCATCGCGGTCGCGGGAGTCGAAGGGATTGCCATTGGCGACACCATCACCGATGCCGAAGCGCCCGTTCCCCTGCCCCGCATCAGGGTCGATGAGCCGACCCTCGCCATGCAGTTCAGCGTGAACACGTCGCCCTTTGCCGGACGTGACGGGACGTTTGTGACCTCGCGCCACCTCCGCGAGCGCCTCGAGAAAGAGGTCCTCACCAACGTCTCCCTGCGGGTGGAAGAAACCGACAGCACCGACGCCTTCAAGGTCATGGGCAGAGGCGAGCTCCACCTCGCCATTCTCATCGAGACGATACGCAGAGAGGGTTACGAGCTGATGGTGGGCAAGCCGGAGATCGTGACCAAGACGGTCGACGGCAAGCTCATGGAGCCCATGGAAGCGCTCACCATTGACGTGCCCGAGAACTTTGTCGGGGTGGTGGTGGAGACCCTGGGCGTCCGCAAGGGGCAGATGACCAACATGCACAACCACGGCTACGGGCGGGTGCGCCTGCAATTCCGGGTTCCCAGCCGCGGGCTCATCGGTCTCCGAAGCGAGCTCCTCACCGACACGCGCGGCACCATCGTGATGAATTCGCTCTTCGATGGATACACCGAATGGATGGGCGAGGTTCCCCGGCGCCCCACGGGGGCGCTGGTGGCCGACCGGCCGGGCGTCACGACGTCCTACGCCCTCTACAAGCTGCAGGAGCGCGGGGAACTCTTTGCCGGGCCGGGGATCGACGTGTACGAAGGCATGATCATCGGCGAAAATTCGCGGGAGCAGGATCTCGACGTCAACGTCGTTCGAGAAAAGCATCTCACCAACATGCGGGCGTCCACCGCGGACGAGGCCATCCGCCTCGTCCCGATGCGGACCTTGAGCCTGGAACAGGCGATCGAGTTTATTGCCGACGACGAACTCTTGGAGGTCACCCCGCGCTCCCTGCGGCTGAGGAAGAGGGTCCTGCAGTCAAACCGCCGGCCCAGGAGGAACGCGGCCACCGTGAGCGCACGATAAGCCTGACGGTATGCGCTGATCTTCATGTCGTCTGGTCCGTTGAAGACGATCCCGGTGGGGACGGTAAGCGATCTGAACCGCTTTCGAGCGGAGGTACGTAGCGCTTCTTAGTCTTTACAAGGCGCACTCTCCCCTTCGCATCCAGGCGGAGCAATATCATGTTGTCCTTCTTGCCGCCCCGCTGCAGGACATCCGGAATGAGGCTGAGGCCCCCCGTGAGAATGGCCAGGCCGACCACGGCCAAGCCATTTGCACGCTTTGCCTGCCGCATCTGGCACGCGACGGCGTCCTTGAACACGATTTCGAAGCCCTCCTTGGAGAGCGCAACAACCGCCTCGTCCAGGGAGGCGAACTTCAGGACGCGCCCGTGCTTCGTTTCGTCCACGGACCGATCCCAACTCGCCTTCAAGGCCTTGCCGACCCTTACGACCATGTCTTCCTGCGGCGGCCGCGGCCGATACGTGCTCTGGATCTGATAGTCCTCGGGTTTATCTCCTTGCCGTGGCAATCTCCTACCCTCTTTGTCCAGGCGTGCTTCGCCGACACACCGTGACTCACGACGCCTCAAGCCCTTATTCTAATGCCCAATTGACCCCGGTGGTGCGCTCTGTCCGCCAATCAATCCCCACGCACCGCCAGGAAGAATGCGAGCGCCAAATGCTGTAGTGACCGGACGCTTTCGGACCGGCCACGACGATCCCAGCTGCGGTGAGCCGGATGACAACGCGGTCTGCGAGATCGTACGTGAGTTGTCTTAGCGGCGCGGGGCCGCTATGGGGGACCACCTGTCGGGCCGGCGCACCGCATCCATGACCCGCTGCACCTGCACGCCATCCTCGAACGTCGCGGCCGGCGAGACGGGGCCGCCTTCGAGCAGGGCGGCGGCCAGATGATCGACCAGGCGGGCGAATGATAATCCCCACAACGGGGGGTACTCCATCCCGGGCGGCGGGGACAGCGTTTCGGGCTCTGTGAGGTCCTGGAAATCACGTCCGCGCGCCGCGCCCCACAGCCGCTCCGATTCGTCGAGCGCCAGCGTTCCTTCCTCGCCCCAGACTTCGATCCGCGGGCCCCGGGAGTGCGCCGCGGCGGCGCTGACCACGACGGTTCCGACCGCCCCCGAGGCGAACTCCAGCGTGACGGCCGCGAACTCGTCCGCGGTGACCGCGCGCGGCTCCCCGGTGTCCGGGAGGGAGCGGGTGGGCGTGAAGACCCGGGTCAGACCTGAGACCGCAGCGATCTCCCCCAGCCAGAAGCGGAGGAGATCGATCAGATGCGATCCGAGGGCGCCGAGGATCCCGCCTCCCCGCGCCGCATCGGACCACCACGACCACGGCATGACGCGCACAAGGCCGATCAGGGTGACCAACGCGTGGCGGGGGCGGCCGATGAAGCCGCCGTCGATCAACGTCTTGATCTTCCGACGGTTGGGGTTGAACCTCAGTTCGTGGTCCATGAGGTGGACGCGGCGCCGGGTCCCGGCCTCGCGCAGCATCTCCTCCGCCTCGGCGGCCGTGAGGGCCATCGGCTTCTCGCACAAGACATCGCGGCCGGCCGCGAGCGCCTGGATCGTCATCGCGTGGTGGAGGTAGGGCGGTGTGGTGATGCTCACCAGGTCGACGTCCGAGTGCACCAGCGCCCGTACGTCGTCGAACGCGTGCGGAATGCCGAACCGATCGGCCGCGGCGCGGGCGTTCTCCAGGCGGCCGCTGGCCACCGCGACGAGGTCCACCCGAGGATGCGCGAGAAATACCGGGATCTGGACCTTGCTTCCGAATCCGGTCCCGATCACACCGACCCGCAGCCGGGGTGCCATCCGAAGCGTCAGACTAGGGATGGGTGTGCCCCAGCGACTGGCCGGCCGCCTCCCGCCCCGCCGGCAGGATCGCGGATCGCACCCGTACCGCGACCACCCCCGCCAGGTATGCTTTCAACAGGTCGAACCAGAAGAACGGGAGGACTCCCACCTGCACGGCGCGCGGCAGCGTGTGGACGACCCCCGCGAGGATCAGTCCCACCGCGCCGAGCCCGTAGATCACGAGGATGCCCGCGCCCATCGCCGGGTAGACATAGGTGAGGAAGCTCTTCCTCTCGCGACCCTGAGCGGCGATGTCCGCGGCCCCGCCCACGACGAGCGCCGCGAGCGGATAGGCCCACAGGTAGCCTCCCGTCGGCCCCATCAGGACCGCCGTGCCGCCGTGGAGGCGGGCGAAGACCGGGAGGCCCGCCCCGCCGAGCAGGATGTACACGACCTGGCTGAGGAACGCCCGGCGGGCCCCCAGAATCGCGCCGGCCGCCAGGACCGCAAACACCTGCAACGTGAACGGGACACTCGTCACAAACGGCAGCGTCAGGCTGACCTGCGCGCACACGGCGGTCAGGGCCGCAAAGAGCGCGACCAGGGTCATGTCTCGCACCGTCATCGTGTCATCTCCTCCCGCTTGACCTGCTCCAGAAACCGGGGAAGCCATTCTTCCTCGAGAATCCGTGTATGCAGCCGTCCGTCCAGAAATTCGGGCGCCTCCAAAACGCGCAGGTGCAGGTCGCGGGTAGTTTTGACGCCCTCGATCTGAAGCTCCGCCAGCGCGCGCCGCATCCGGAGGACGGCCGCGCTCCGATCCTGGTCCCACGCCACCACCTTGCAGAGCAGCGGATCGTAGTACATGCTCACCGGACTGCCGCTGCGCACGCCGCTGTCGACCCGTACGCCGGTCCCCTCGGGGACGGTCATGCGGGAGATCGTCCCCACCGAGGGCAGGAAATTCCGCGTGTAATCCTCCGCGTACACCCGGCACTCGATGGCATGTCCCCGAGGACGGACGTCCTCCTGGCGGAACGCGAGGCGTTCGCCGGCGGCGATGCGGATTTGTTCGCGCACAATATCCAGACCCGTCACCATCTCCGTCACGGGGTGTTCAACCTGAATGCGGGTGTTCATCTCCATGAAGTAAAACGCGCCGTCCGGGGCGACCAGGAATTCCATCGTGCCCGCGCTGCGATACCCGACGGCCTCCGCCAGGCGGACCGCCGCCCCGATGATCGCCTCGCGGCGCGGCGGCGTGAGCGCGGACGAAGGCGTTTCTTCGATCAGTTTTTGATAGCGCCGCTGCACGGTGCAGTCGCGCTCCCCCATGTGAATCACCGCGCCGTGGTGGTCGGCGAGCAACTGCACCTCGATGTGTCGCGCCTGAGGAACGTAGCGTTCGATGTACACCTCGGCATTCCCGAAGCTATGCTGGGCCAGGCGCTGCGCCGCGGCCAGCGTCTTGTCCAGCGCCGCCTCGTCGAGGACGATCGCCATCCCGATGCCGCCCCCGCCGGCAACCGGCTTGACGATGACGGGATACCCCAGGTGACCCGCGACGCGCCGGATCATGTCGGCGTCCCGAAGGGGCTCGCTGCCCTGCGCGACGGGGACGCCGGCCTCCTGCGCCGCCCGCCGGGCCGCCACCTTGTCGCCCATCAGGGCGATGACCTCCGCGGGGGGCCCGATAAACACCAGCCCGGCGTCCCCGATCTGCCGCGCCGCCGCCGCATTCTCGGCGAACATCCCGTATCCCGGATGGATCGCTTCGGCCCCTGCCTGCCGGGCGACCTCAAGGATGCGGGGAAGGTTCAGGTACGAGTCGGCGATTTTCGGGCCGCCGACGTCGTGGACTTCATCGGCAAGCTCAGTATGGGGCGCGCCCTGGTCCGCCCGCGAGGCGATGGCCACCGTGCGGATCCCCAGTTCCCGGCAGGCCCGGATGACGCGGACGGCAATCTCGCCCCGGTTGGCAACCAGCACTTTGCGAAATCCCGGCATGCGGCTTACCTTTGCTCCACTCCTCGTTTACCTTTGCTCTGCTCCACGCTTCGATCGGCTTTCGATTGGCCTACTCGGCGGCGATGGTGGCGATCACCCCGCCAATGTCGACCTCTTGTCCGGCTTCCACGAGTATCTCGGAGACCGTGCCGCTGTGCTCGGATGGGACGGGGATCTCCATCTTCATCGACTGGAGCACCGCGATGGGATCCCCCTGCTTGACCTTTGCCCCCTTTTTGACCACCACGTTGGCGACCAGACCGGGGACGGGAGCCACCACCTCGACATGCTTGGCCATGCTGTCACCTCCGCTGGACGAGCTGGGCGAGCGGCACGACATCGACTTCCGCGGCGCGCAGCGCGTCCCGAATCGCGCGGGCGATCTCGGGGGCATTCGGCGCGTCCCCATGCACGCAGATGCTGCGGACCGAGAGGGGCAGGTCGGTGCCGTCCGCGGCGCGGACCTTCCCTTCCCGGATCAGGCGGACGGCCCTGGCGGCCGTAGCCTGGGGATCCCGCGCCTTCTTGGCCCGTTCCAGGATGAGCGAACCGTCCGCGGCATAGTCCAGGTCGACATAGCCTTCGGGCACGAACCGGACGCCCACCGCCTTCGCCGCGTTGGCCACCGCCTCTCCGGTGAGGAGAAGAATCATCTCCGGATCGACCTCGGCCACAGCCTCCGCCACCGCCCGGGCGTACCGGTCATCCGAGGACGCCATGACGTACATGGCGCCGTGCGGCTTCACATGCTGGAGACGCGCCCCCGCGCCTCGGGCAAAGGCCCACAAGGCGCCGGTCTGATAGATGATGTAGTCTTTCACCTCTTCCGGGGAGGCGGTCATCCGCCGGCGGCCAAAGCCCATCAGATCCGGGAATGAGACGTGGGCCCCGATGCCGACGCCGTGGCGCTGCGCCAGGGTCACCGTTGCCCGCATCACATGCGGATCTCCCCCATGGTAGCCGCAGGCGATGTTGGCCGAGGTCAGGTGCGGCATCAAGGCTTCGTCGTTCCCCAGCGTCCAGCGGCCGAAGGACTCCCCCATATCGGCGTTCAGGTCTGCCGCGGGTCCCATGGCTACCTCCCTTCGATGGAGGCTTCAGACAACGTCTGATCGACGGCCCGGGCCATCGTGATCGCCTCGGTGATCGTCACCTCTTTGAACCGGATCAGGTCGCGGCCCGGCGCAAGCTGCCCCACCTTCCAGGTCGAGGCGTAGACGAGCGTCGCGTTGCAGATGAAACCTCCGAGCGAGGGACCGTCGGCCACCAGGATAATCGGCTGATCTCCACAGACGTTGACGGTCCAGACGGCGTAGCCGTTGTCGAGGATATTGGATGGGTGACCTCCGGCGATGCCGCCGCCGCGGCGCGCCCACTGCCACTTGTGCGACTCCAGACGAACCCCCATGCGGTTGCTGTTCCGGTCCACCTTCCACGGGTGGCTGAAGAAAAACTCCATGTCCTCGCCGGTCAGGTAATCGGGATCCGCCTGCGGCCCCCGCATGACCTCGATCTCCCACTCGCGCTCGTAGACCGGGACGGCCGACGCCTTGAACCGGCGGCCGAGCACGGCATCCACGTTTCCGGCCGGCCGGAGGGCCACGCGGTCCCCTTTCTTCAGGCCGCGGCCCTCGAATCCGCCGACGGTGCCGACGGTGAAGGTCGCTCTGCTGCCGAGATACTCCGGCACCTCGACCGCGCCCGCGACGGCAAGGTACGCGCGGAAGCCCGCTCCCCGCACAATGCTCAAGGCGAGGACGTCTCCGCCCCTCACCGCGAACGACTCCCACACGGGCGCCGGACGCCCGTTGAGCGTGGGCTGCATGTCTGCGCCGGTGACCGCGACGGCGCGGCGGTCGGTGAACTGGACTTTGAAATTGCCCGCGGTGATCTCGAGCGCGGCCGCGCCCTGCGGGTTACCGACCAGCAGATTGGCCGCGCGAAAGCTCCGCATGTCCATCGGGCCGGCCGGGTACATCCCGAGATCCAGGTAGCCCTGCCGGCCCGGCCAGTCCTGGACGGTCGTCTGCAGTCCTCCCTCCAGCACCTCGAGCATCCCATTCACTCCTCTCAGGGGATCATCACGTGCTTCAGGGCCTCCTCCTGCCGCCTCCGGAACGCCTCGGCTTCGCCTTTAACCGATTTCACAAAATCGATGTACTCGCGGACGTTGAGGGCCCCGTCCTCGATCTGGTACCGGTAGCGATCCTCGACCACCTGCCGGCGGATGGCGTCAAGCTCGTCATCCGTCACGCGCGTGAATCGGACCCGGTCCGCGGGGCGCAGAAGGATCGGGTTCTCTTTGAACGCGCTGCTGCGCTGCTTGGGGTCGTAGATCGGGATCGTCCTCCCAAACAGTTGGTAGCCGCCGGGCGAGTCCACGGGGTAGATGGCGACGCACGGCCCGCCGATCCCCACCGCGCCCTCGGTCGTCCACGGCCGCGTGGGATTGTACTTCGGTGTGACGATCGCATACCGCGGGTCCAGCGGGAACATGAACGGCAGCCCGGGCCAGAACCCGAGGCAGGCGTTCCACCAGTCCGTTCCCATGATGTACGTGATCACTTCTTCCCGATCGCGGAGACCGTTGTACTGCGTGATGTAGTCGATGTTGTACCCGTCCACGACGTTCGGGGCGTCCTTGCGCACATACTTGACGTACTGCTCGACATTGGCGCGGGTCCAGTGGTCCGCGAATGCGATGGGCAGGGTGACGATCCGGCTCGGGATCGTCAGGTGCTCGGCCGTGGGGACCTTCTCCTCCAGGCGCTTCAGGGCCGCGATCAGATCGGACGTGGAGAGCTTCGTGCTGTCGTAGTGGATCAGGATGCTCCGCAGCGCCGGAACGGTCTCGACGAGCCCCCGCAGACCCTGGCGCTTCAGTTCTTCGTTGAATCCGAGAATACGGAAGTTGATCGTGAGGTCGAGCGTCATCTCCCCGTATTCCACGAGGAGAAACCGGTCCCCGGCGTGCCGGTAGATCACCGCCGGATGTCCGTCCCGGGCGGGAACGGTCTCAATGACGGCCTGACCGCGTGCCCCGATCGTGCTCATGATGCCGTCTCACCCCCCTCTGGCGGGATCCTGCTCAGTGCCTATCGATGGATGAAGCGGTCCGCGACGATCGCCAGGACCAGCAAGAGCCCCGTCACGATCATCTGCGTGTAGGAGGAGATGCGGATCAGGTCCATGCCGTTGCGCAGGAAGACGAAGAAGATCGCCCCGAGCGTGGCCCCGGTCAACGTCCCCTCCCCACCCCGGAGCGACACCCCGCCGACCACGGCCGCGGCGATCGATTCCAGGGGCAGGGTCGCCCCGAGGTTGGGTTCGCCGGAGCCCACCCGTGCGGTCAGCATCACGCCGCCTATCCCGACGACGGCGCCGGCCAGGACGTACGTCAGCCACTGGTAGGCGCGGACGGGGACGCCGGACAGGCGCGCCGCCTCCGCGTTGCCCCCCAGCGCATAGATGTACCGCCCAAATCTCGTCCAGTCCAGCACGACATACAGCGCGGCGAGGACCACCCCGGTCACGAGCCACGGCACGGGGATCCCGAACAGGACGCCCGTCGACAGCGCCCCCGCAAACGCTTCCGGAAGCCCGAACACCGGGACCCCGCCCGAGAGAATCAGGGCGCCGCCGGCCGCCATCGACAACATCGCCAGGGTGACGATGAATGGCGAGACGGAAAAGAGGGAGATCACCCCGCCGTTGATCACGCCGATGGCGATCCCCACGCCCACCCCGGCGATACTGGCCAGCGCCGTCCCGGCCGCGATGTTGTTCGCGTAGGCCACGAGGATCTGCCCGACCACGATGCTGGTGAGGGCGACCGAGGATCCCACCGACATGTCGAATCCTCCGGTCAGGAGGACGACGGTCTGGGCCAGCGTGATCATCACCAGGTACACGGACTGGGTAAGCACGGTATAGAGGTTCTCCGCGCGGAGGAAGCGCGGCTCGCGGAGGCCGAAGAAGACGAACAGCACGACGATGAGGATGGGCAGAATCCCGACCCGCTGGAGGATCTCGGCGGCCGCCGAGTGCCGGCGGACGGGAGCGGGCGCCGGGCGCCGGAGCGCGTCATCCTGCGCGCTCACGGATCGCCTCCTGGATCTCACCGAAGTAATGGCGCAGCAGCCGCTCCTCCGTCGCCTCGCCGTGCGCCAGCGCTGCGGAGACCCGTCCCCGGTAGAAGATGATCATCCGGTGGCACATGTTCAGCAACTCGAGAAGGTCCGACGTGATGAAGAGCACCGCCGCGCCGTCGGCGGCCAACCTGTGCAGGAACTGGTAGATCTCCGCCTTCGCCCCGATGTCGATGCCCTGGGTCGGCTCATCGAACAGGTAGATGCGGACCGCGCGCACGAGTCCCTTCATCAGCATGACCTTCTGCTGATTGCCGCCCGACAGCACCGCTGTGCGGGCACCGGGCTGTGGGGGGCGGAGGCGCACGCGGTCGATGAGTCTGAGGCCGGTCTTCCACTCCGCGCTCTTTTGGAGCAGGCCCGCGCGCTCAAAGGAGGGGAGGCTGGCCAGCGTGATGTTCTCGATCACAGGGCGGTTCAGCACCAGGCCCTCCCCGCGCCGGTCGGCCGGAAAGTACATCACTCCCCGCTGAATCAGCGCGTCCGGCCGGAGCGCCGCGCCCGGCACCGGTTGGCCGAAGAGCTCGACGGTGCCGGCCGTCACCTTCTCCAGGCCGAACAGGGCGCGGCCCAATTCGGACTTCCCACACCCGATCAACCCGCCGACACCCAGGATCTCGCCGGCGTGGAGGTCCAGGTCCACGTTCCGCAGTCCGCTGGCCGTCGTCATCCCCCGGGCGCGCAGGGCGGCATCGCCCGGTGTTCCTCGAAGCGGGGGGAAGACCTCCTGCACCTCGCGGCCCGTCATGTACTTGATCAGGACCTCCTGGCCGGCGCCCCTGACCGGGAGTGTCGCGACCCTGCGGCCGTCGCGGAACACCGTGACCCGATCCCCCACCCGCGCCAGCTCCTCGAGCCGGTGGGTGATGTAGACGATGCCTTTCCCTTCGGCCCGGAACCGATCGATCACCGTAAACAGGCGCTCCGCCTCATGCGAAGTGAGCGAAGCCGTGGGTTCGTCGAGAAGCAGGACGGTGAATCGGGCCATGGTCGCCTTGGCGAACTCCACCAGATACCGGGCCGCCGGGGAAAGATCACGGACCAGGATCGCGGGAGGGATGGAAGAGGCGCCGACGCTCTCCAGCGCCTCCCGCGCGCGGCGCGCCATCGTGCGCCGGCGGAGGAGGCCGGAGGTGGTCTCCTCGCGCCCGAGGAAGAGATTCTCCGCGACGCTCATCTGCGGAACGAGGCTCAGTTCCTGGAAGACAACGCTGATCCCGACCGCCCGGGCGTGACTCGGCGACCGAATCGAACACTCGGCGCCGTCCAGGGAAACCGTGCCGGCATCGGGGGGAAACGAACCGGCAAGGACCTTGACGAGCGTCGACTTGCCGGCTCCATTTTCCCCCACCAGGACATGCACCTCGCCGGCGCGGACCTCGAAGTCGACGCTGTCGAGGGCCACGACCCCCGGGAAGCGCTTGGTCATCCCGGTGACGCCGAGAAGCGGCATCATCGTCTTCTGGTCCGGATTCCCGCGGATCGATGTCAGCGGCGGGCGCCCGCTACATCTATTTCTTCGCCTCCAGCGTGAAGACCGGCTTCCACCCCTGGGGGCCCAGCATGGCCTCGTAGGAGAACTCCTTGTAGTTCTGCGGGGTCACGACCTTGATCACGGGACCCGACTGGAATGGGAAGTCCTTCCCCGGCTTCTCCCCGTTCAGGAGGCGGACCATCATGTCCACCGCCATCCGGCCCTGGATGGCGGTGAAATCCGTCGGGGCGGCCCCCACCTTCCCGGCCACGATCTTCTCGTAGAGAGCGGGCTCGATGTACGTGGAAACGATCTTCGCGGGGTGGTGGCGGGCGGCCACCGCATCAGGGGCCGCGCCGGCCATCACCGCGTTGCCCACCAGATAGTCCAGCTTGGGGTAGGTGTTGAGGATGTCCTCGGCCAGGGCGAGCTGGATGTTTTTGCCGGTGTCCCCGTACTTCACGTCCACGATCTTGACCCGGCCCGGGGCAAGCTTTTCCGTGGCCGCCTTGAACCCTTCCAGCGTGTCGGGCGCCCACCCCGATCCCGCCGGCCCCGGCAGGAAGGCGACCGTCACCTGGGGCTTCCCTTTGCTGTCCTCGGCCACGAAGACGCCGGACTGATACCCCATATCGTAGAAGGACACGAGCGCCTTCGCGGCGATCTTCGGCGCGCGGATGTCGTTGATGACCTCGATAACCGGCATCTTCTTGCTGACCTTGTCCACGAGACTGTCCTGGGCCGAGTACGAGATCCCCGCGAAGATGATGCCGTCGACGCTCTGGTTGGCCAGGTTCTCGACCTGGTTGATCTGTTGGGTGATCTCCGTGTACCCGGCCGCGGCGACCAGGTTGATGCCCACGCCGAGCTGCTTCGCCTCGTCAATGATCCCATAGTCGACCGCCAGCCAGTAGGAGTCCTTGAGGTGCGGGAACGACACCCCGATGGTATACGGCTTCTTGGGCGTGGGCGGCGTCCACATCTCGGACTTCGGTCCGACGAGGCTCGTCGCCGGCATCCCTGATGCCTTCTTCGTGCTGACATCGTATGAGCCGTAGTATGAGAGCACCGGCCACGGGTACCACTTCGTGCCCTGGGCCCGCGCCCCCGGCTGTGCCAACACCAGCGTGACCACGAACGCGGCCATGACCGGCGCCGCAAGGATCCTTCGAACTCGTCCCCTCATCGCTACCCCTCCCCCTTTTGCCTGCACCGCGTCCACGTCCCCCGCCGTCTCATCGCGCCGGTGCCCCCTCCGCCAGCGCCGCGTCAAGAATATCCAACCCCTTCTTCAGTTGATCGTCCGTGATGACAAACGGCACATGGACGCGAATCACATTGTCGTACAACCCCGCCTTGAGGATAATCAATCCCCGCCGCCAGCAGGACTCGAGCACCCGGCTCGTCACCTCCGGCGCCGGGATGCGGGTCCGCCGATCCTTCACCAGCTCTATGGCCGTCATCGGTCCAAGCCCGCGCACCTCGCCGATCGCCGGATACCGCGACATCATTTCCTCCAACCGGGGCCGCAGGGCGCCCGCGAGACGTTGGGCGCGTCTGACGAGGGCCTCCTCCTCGTAGACGTCAAGCACCGCCAGCGCCGCCGCGCACGCGACCGGATTCCCGCCGTACGTGCCGCCGAGCCCCCCGGCCGACGCGGCGTCCATCATGTCCGCGCGGCCGACGACGGCGGCCAGCGGCATCCCGGCGGCGAGAGATTTGCCGAGGACGATGAGGTCCGGCTCGACGCCCTCGTGCTCGCAGGCGAACATCCTGCCGGTCCGGCCGAACCCCGTCTGGATCTCATCCACGATGAGCACGATACCTCGGGCCCGGCACAGATCGCGCAGGGCGGCCAGGAACCCGGACGGGGGGACAACGAATCCGCCTTCGCCCAGCACAGGTTCGACGACGAGCGCGGCGACCTGGTCGGCGGACACGGTGGTGAGGAACAGGCGCTCGATCGCGTCGAGGCTGTGCGCCACAATGTCCTCCGCCCGAACCCCCACCGGCGGACGATACGGGTACGGGAAGGGGACCCGGTACACGTCGGGGACGAACGGCCCGAACCCCCCCTTGTACGGGTGCAGCTTGCCGGTGAGGCTCAACGTAAAGAGGGTCCGCCCGTGAAATGCCCCCTCGAAGGCGATGACCGCCGGCCTCCTCGTCCACGCGCGTGCCAGCTTGGCGGCATTTTCGATCGCTTCCGCCCCACTGTTGACCAGGAACGTTTTCTTGGGGAAGCTTCCGGGCGTCACGGCGATCAGGCGCTGACTGAGGGTCAGATACGGCTCGTACATCAGGATCGGGAAACTGGTGTGGAGGTACGCCTCCGCCTGGCATTTGATGGCCGCCACGACCTTCGGGTGGCAGTGCCCGACGCCCAGGACGCCGATCCCCGCGGCAAAATCAATGTACGCGCGGCCGTCGGAGGCCCGCACCTCCGCGCCGCGGCCTTCGACGATGAACACCGGCGGGGGCGTGGTGACTCCCGCCGGCACGACTAGATTGCGGAGACCCAGGAGATCCTGCCCGCGCTCACCCTTTGCGGTGACCTTTGCTCCGCTCTTCGCTTCGATCGGCATTCCCGACGGTTTCATAGGCTGCCCCTTCCCGGCTGCCGTCAAGGCGGTATGGTCTTACAGCCGCATCTGGCCAATTCCTCCAGGAGGCCCTGGGTACACTGAGCACATCGTTGTGCCGGCGTTTGTTTGCAGCACCGCTTCCACCCGCACGCCGGTCACGGCTCGAACCGCACCGGGTCGCCGGCGCGGATCGTCCCTTTCGTCAGCGCGTCGAACAAGGCGCCGCGCCATCCCCGCGCGGCGATCTGAAATGCGACGCCGGATGTGCGGTCACGGAAGAGCCGGCAGGGACGGTGGGCCGCGGCCGTCCGCCGAACAGGCAGATCTCCGATCAGCAGGATCATCCCCGGCGGGATCGCACGGAGATCGATCCCTCGGATGATGAGATTGTCCCCAGGAGCGGCAGGGGAGATGCCCAACGCTTCCAGGACTTCAGCGTTGATCGCGCTGATCTCGCGGCCGGGGACGCGCGCCCCCCGCCAGACCTGTTTGCCGTCGTGGTCCCCGAGAACCCCCACCCCCGGAATCACAAGGATCTCGTCGACGACACGGTGCTCTCCCGGGCGTGGGGAGATCACCAGACGCTCCACTGTGCCGCTCTCTCCAAAGGCAGTCTTCTCCAGCCGGTCGAGCGCCGGCGCCAGTGTCTGCCCCGTCGTGTTTCGAGGACGCCAAGTCGAAGCGGATCCCCCCGTCAGCGGCATGCCCCCCCTTCCCCGCATCGCGATTTCTCCCCGCGGTCATCGTCAAACCTAATTCAGAAAGAGGTTGAGACCATCCTGCGGGGCACTCCCGGCATGGACGAGGACTTCCAGCATGACCGGCTTTATGGAAACGTTCGGGCAGTGAACCCGTTCCTGTGACCGCCCCCTGCACGGCGCTTACTTCACCGGCCGGTCAGTGGACTTCGCCATGTGGGCCTGCTGTGTTCAACTGAAGCGGGCCAGCACAGGCGCATGGTCGCTGGTTCCCACCTCTCTCTGGACGAAGCAGGCGGTCGCCCGAACTGCCAACGAGATGCTCACGAACACATAGTCGAGGCGCCACCCGATGTTCCGCTGTCGCAGGTTGCGCCAGGGCGCCCACCAGGTGAAGAGATGGTCGTTGTTCGGGTCGAGGGTGCGACCCAGGTCCACCAAGCCGCGACTCAGGATCCGCTCAATCAGCGCGCGCTCCTCAGGAAGTTGTCCAATCGCCCGGGGCTTGCGCTCTTTCGGATGTACATCAAGATCCGATCGCGCTACGTTCATATCCCCGCACAGCACGAGTTGGCGTACTTCTCCCGCATCCTCGGTCTGGAACGACGCGGCGTACTCGTCGAGCGCTTCGAGGAATCGCATTTTCGCCGCGAAGTCTCGACCACCGTTGGGCACATAGACCGACCCGATGGTGATACCGGCGACTTCCGTCACAACGACTCGATTCTCGCAATCGAACGCGGGATGAACGAACAGAGGCCGTTGGGGCGCGATTTCCTTGCTGACGTGAAGACCGACGCCCGAGTAGCCTTTGCCGCCGTGCCAACAGCACCAGTACCCCTCCATCTCACACAGTGCGGGTGGCACCTGGTTGGACTCCGCCTTGATCTCCTGCAGGCAGACGACATCCGGACGCTCGCGCTCGATCCATTGCTGGACCTCGCCCTGACGCGCCCGGATCCCATTGACGTTCCAGGTCGCGAGCTTAATGGCTTGCATGGGCAGATTAGCGCTTCCGGCCACGATAACAATCAACACCGGTGCGGCGGTAGAGTCTGCCGGTCCGATGGAATCCGCCTCCCCGGTTCCTCCTGAAACGGTTCCAGTCTTGTCCCGAAGGGATCACCAGGCTATGGCCTTTTCGCTGCCTTCTTCCGCCTCGCCTTCTCCCACCGGTGCCTGAACGGCCTTGCGGGCGATCGCCTGCTGTTCCTCTTTCGAAAGACGTTTGGCTCTGCTCGTACGGTTTTCCATGGCGTGACGATAAGCCGCACGGTAAGATCTTAGACGGCGCGATTCGGCTACTTCCCGATAGTACAAACCTGCGCGTGGCCTCACGGTACCATTCGTCCCAGCCAGGCAGGTGGTGGATCAGCACAACGCCGGGAAAGGGGCTCTGGTATGATTGCCGCGGTGTGCCCGCGAGAATCGGAAACTAGGGCCGACGCCGCGGGACCCGCCGGCGAGGAGCCCTCACGTTCCCCATTCTCGATGCATTTGCGCCGTACCGAACAGTCGGCTCCTCAACGCGCCCAGGCCCGAAGAACTCTACGAGCCCGCTTCGGTAGAATAACCAGTCGCGGCCCGACCTGCGCGCTGGGATCTTCCCCTCCCGCGCCATCTTGGAGAGATACTGCCGCGATACCCCAACCAACTGTGCCGCTTCATCCGTGGCATGAACTGTATCGGACTCCTGTTGCCACTGAATGCCTCCCAAATCCAACCCAACATGCCGAAGTACCTCATCACCGAGTCCCTTCCGAACATTCAAGATCTCCACAACAACGGGACGTCCATCCTTGCCGAGGTCCACATTAATGGTGTCGGTCACTTCACGAGTCCGAGCGACCGGCACGTCTCGCAATTCAATCGCCAGGGCGTCCGCTCGTGGATCGTACGTGATTCTCATTGCCCCCGGCTCCTTTCTGGTCGACAGATAACAGTCTTCACCACATCCACGCCTGCGTCCACGACATATGCAACCTTCACAGTTACCCCATCGGCAAATCGTCGAAATGCGACTGGATCGCCGTCACCATCTGTTGCCCTCCGATCAGGCTCAATGAGCGTATGACGGACCTCTTTCTCGGTGACGTGACGCTGCTGCATTCGACGTCTCGCGTGCCGTGTCACTTCCAGCTTTAGCGTCATTGTAGTGGTTCGAGGAGTAATACGTCAAGTAGTTAGTTTCACAATAGCAACCTAGTGCGACAGATGGAAGCGACAAGAACGTCGCCGAACGTGGCTTCGACTTCGAGTATGCGTGCAGAATTTTTGGTGGCGACACTATTGAGTGGGACGATACCCGCCGCGACTACGGCGAGCGACGTGTGATCGCGATCGGCGAGGTCGACGAGGAGGTCTATGTCGTCGTGTATACGCCACTCGAACACATCCGCCGAATCATCTCGGCACAACCAGCATCAGGGAGGGAACGAGATGCCTACCACAAGGCGTTCGCAAACCAAGATCCTTAGGAACCGAGGGCGGATAGACGTCAAGCGGGTTCGCTCAGCGACCAACAAGGACATCGCCAAGTGGATCGCCGAGGACCCTGATACGGCGCCTGAACTGCCGCGGGGGGCCAAACTTCGGTTGATCCATAATCCGCCATTGCCTGACGTAAGAAGTATCCGAAGGAAGTTAGGTCTGACGCAGGCTAAATTTGCCAGGCGCTTTGGTCTCTCTCGCAGGACTATTGAACAATGGGAACAGGGTCGGGCTGTCCCAGATCGCCCAGCTCGGATTCTGCTTGCGGTGATCGACCGTGAACCTCATTTGGTTGAGCAAGCGGTCGTAGGAAGCCGAAAGCATTAGACGCTACCCGCGCCGGTCAACACCGAGGAGACCTTACCACCACGCCGCGATTTGATGACCATATTGGTGGATGGCTGGTGCCGGGAGGGGGATTTGGTCTTTACCAAACATCGGGGGCATCCTTGAGGTCGCCTAGATTTTCCGCCTCTTCGCCCGAAGACAGGAACGTAGACTCATTGAGGCCAGGGGCCCTTCCAACCAATGTCGCGACAGTACTTGAACAAGGATGACACCCTTGCTATAGTAAGGATATGGCTAAGGTTACGTCGAAGCTCCAGGTCACGGTTCCCAAGGCGGTGGCGGATCGATATGGCATTCGCCCAGGTGACGAGATAGAGTGGCTTGTCTCGGGAGACATGATTCGGGTCGTCCCCCCCGGGAAAAAGATTAGGACAATGAGCTCTGCCGAGCGTCTTCGCCGCTTCGACCTGGCGACCGCCAGACAACGGAAGAGGAACAAACGCCCTCACGCGGCGTCAGCGCAGAATCGTGGATGGAGCCGAGAGGACCTCTATCGTCGTGGCCGCGCTCGTTGATACAAATATTCTTGTGTATCGCTTTGATCCACGGTTCCCGGACCGCCAAAAGATCTCGACTGAGATCCTGAGGCGAGGGATCGCAGAGGATTCCATCCGTGTCCCCCATCAAGCAATCATGGAGTTTGTGGCGGCGGTCACTAAGCCCCTCGTGGGCGCAATGCCGCTACTCTTGGTCCAAGACGCGATACGGGAAGCCGAGGAAATGCTGAGGCAATTTACCGTGTTGTATCCAGACGAGATGCTCTTGAGGACCGCGCTACGGGGTGCGGTGGCGTACCAGCTGTCTTGGTTCGACGCACATCTGTGGGCGTACGCGGAGCACTTCGGCCTTTCGGAACTCTTGTCCGAGGACTTCCAGCATGACCGCCTTTACGGAACCGTTCGGGCAGTGAACCCGTTCCTGTGACCGCCGCCCCACGGTAGTCGCTTCACCGGCTGGTCAGTTTTGCGGATCCCCTTGGTCCTCACCGGTCATGCCGTTTCCCCTAATGCAGAGTCCCAAGCGTGACGCTCACCGTTCACGCAAACCGCTTCGTCGCGCCAAGTTACTGGCGAATCTCCCTCTTATCCAGAAACTCGCCGTGCCAAGTATGGTACCAGACCTGGCCGCTTTGCGCGTTGACGCTGAGCATGCCGACCTGACGCCGACCCCGCAGCACGTCAAAATGGTAGTATCCGTAAAATGCGTCTCCATTCCCCGCGGTCGCGCCCGGGAGGTATCCGGACAGGAACTGGTCGGCCGATCGCTTGGCCTGCGCCTCCGCGATCGCGGAGGCCGGTGGAATGGTCGACGCGCCGCCCATCATCATCTCTGAGCCGCTCATCATCTCTTGCATCATCACCTTGCCATATTTCGCGTTCCACATCATGTTTGGACCCATTTCAGGCATCGATCGACCGGTATATCGATCGACCAGCACTTGCACTGCACCCTTACCCGTGCTTGCCTCTTTGAATTGCGCGTAGAAGTTCTGCGTGTATGCCTCTACTTCATCGAGCACGAGGCCGTCAATATGATGAGCGTCAGGCCACTGGCGAAGGATCTCCACCGCTCTCTCTATGGAGATAGGCCGTGAGGAAGGCGCAAAGGGACCTCCCATTACTCCGAATCGATCGAGCACTCAACAAACGAATCCCAACGGTGCGTCACCGAAGACGCTTATCGCTGACTGTCAGGACGACTTGGCGGGCTTGCTCGAGATGGAGGATCAGATCGGTAATCGTGGTGCCGGGAGGGGGATTTGAACCCCCACGGGTTACCCCACACGCCCCTCAAACGTGCGCGTCTGCCAAATTCCGCCATCCCGGCACGCAGTAGCAGCCCACCAACGAACTCGCGCAGGCCTTCGATGCGACCTCATTATACGGAGCGCCGGAGAAGAGTGTCAATCGCGGGCGTTCAGGACCTGAGGCGCGTCGTGGGCGTCCGGCCGGGCGTCCGGCCGCGCTTGGCGATGGGCCTGCCGTTGATCTCCCGGAGGTCCATGGTCATGTCGATGGGGGGCGCCGCGCTGACGTAGCTGCCTACGCCAAATGCGTCGGCGCCGGCCTCGGACAGCGCCGGAATGCGCTCGGGGGTCAGCCCGCCGGAGACGAAAACCTGGATCTTGCCGTGGGCGGCCAGTGTGAGCCTCGCCCGGACTTCACGAACCAGGTCCGGCGTCACGCTCCCCCGCTCCCGCGGAGTATCCAGGCGGATCGCGGCGAGGTCCGGGCCAAGCGCCTCGGCGACGCGCAGGGCTTCCACCGCTTCATCGGTGAACGTATCGACGAGCACCAGCCGGGGAACCCCGGCGGGCATCCGCTCATGGTAGGCGATCGCCGCGCGCACCGTATCGCCAACGATCAGGATGAAGGCGTGCGGCATCGTGCCGACCGGCTCCTGTCCGGCGAGCTTGGCGCCCAGGATGCAGGCCGCCCCGCGCATCCCCCCGATCAACGCCGACCGCTCCATCACCGGCGCCACCGCCGGATGGACGTGGCGCGCCCCAAAGACGTACGCGGGTTTCTCTCCGGCCGCCGCCACCACCTCGCGGGCCGCGGTGGCCCACCCGCTCGGCTGGGCCAGCATCCCGAGGAGCACCGTCTCGAACATCCCGAACCGCGCGTAGGGGCCTTCGATGCGCATGATGACTTCACGCGCGGAAAACCGCTCGCCCTCGGCGAGGCTCTGGATCTTCACATCGCTGTCGCGGAGGAGATAGCGGACTTCCTCGACCCCCACGCAGACCCCGTCGCGGCCGGGAAAGACCTCCGCGGCCACCGGGATATCGGCGAGCCCCAGGGACCTGAGGATCTCGAGAGTGCGGACAAAGTAGATGTCGGTGGTCAGTCCGGCGAGGATCTCCCGATGAGACGCGCTGTGGAGGCGATTCGTCGAGTCAACGACGTAGCGCCGGACGTCCTCGATCGAGGACAGCGGCGGAAGCTCGCGGGTCACAGAGAGTTAAGGAAAGAGACGGCCGTAGTGGGTGAGGACCAGATAGAGGGATGTCGCACCAAACAGGATTGCCAATGTCGATGTCACGCGAAGCAGCAACGTCTCCCTGGGTCGCGGCCCGTGGAAGAGCCGGGCACCGCCGCCGCCGATCGAGCCCAGGCCTTCTCCCTTGGGGCCCTGGAGCACGATCACGCCGACCACGGCCACCGCCACCAGGAAATGCAGGATCAGCACCGCGTTCGACACCCGGAACACCTCCGTCGATCGCCCCTTAACAGTACCACAGGCCTCTCGGGCAGCACAAGGTGGGGTGCGCGCTCAGCGACCGGCCTCGGCCGCCGCCCTGACGATGGCGGCGAACGCCCGGGCGTCCAGGCTCGCGCCCCCAACGAGCGCCCCGTCGATCTCAGGCTGCTCCAGGAACTCCCGGATGTTGTCGGGCTTGACGCTCCCGCCGTACAGGATCCGGATCTCCGCCGCGCCCGCGGCGCCGGAATCCGCCAGCAGACGCCGGATCAGCCCGGCGACGCGGTTGGCCTCGGTCCCGGTCGCGGTCTGCCCGGTGCCGATCGCCCACACCGGTTCGTAGGCGATCACCAACCGGGGGAACTCCTGCGGGGCCACGCCCTGCACCGCGGCGCGCACCTGCCGGGCGATCACGCCGTCCGCGCTTCCCGCCTGCCGCTCCTCCAGGCTCTCCCCGACGCAGACGATCGGCACCAGACCGTGGGCAAAGGCCGCGCGCACCTTCCGCCCCACCGCTTCGTCCGTCTCTCCAAAATAGAGCCGCCGCTCCGAGTGGCCGAGCAGCACGGCACGGCACCCGACATCGACGAGCATCGGCGCGCTCACCTCTCCGGTGTACGCGCCCTGCGGCTCCCAGTGCATCGTCTGCCCGCCGAGCAGATAGGGAGTGCCGGCCAGAGCCTGCCCGACCGCCGCGAGTGCGGTGGCCGGAGGGCAGATCACCACCTCCACTCCGCGGAGGTCCCGTAGGGCGGCCTTCATCTCGCCGACCAACTTGACGGCCGGCGCCACCGGCATGTGCATCTTCCAGTTGGCGGCGACGAGGGGGGTGCGCACGGCTCAGCGATCCATCAACACGGCCACACCCGGCAGCACCTTGCCTTCCATAAACTCCAGCGTGGCGCCGCCTCCGGTGCTGATGTGGGTCATCTTGTCCGCGTACCCCAACTGCTCGACCGCCGAGGCGGTGTCGCCGCCGCCCACGATCGATTCGGCCGGCGACTCCGCCACGGCCCGCGCCACGGCCTGAGTCCCATGCGCGAACGGCGCCAGTTCGAACACGCCCATCGGCCCGTTCCAGAGAACGGTGCCGGCCGCCGCGATCGGCGCGGCAAACGCTGCCTCCGTCCGGGGCCCGATATCGAGGCCCATCCACCCGTCGGGGATCGCCCGGGCATCGACCGTCCGGACCGCGGCGTCGGCCGACGGCCGCTGGGCCGCGACCACGTCGACCGGGAGCAGCAGGCGGACACCGCGACGCTGCGCGTCGGCCATCAACTCGCCGGCCAGATCGAGCTTATCCGCTTCGCAGAGCGACGCGCCGATCTTCCCTCCCGCGGCCCGCAGGAACGTGTAGCACATCCCTCCCCCGATCAGCATCGTTTGGGCGAGCCGGAGGAGGTTGCGGATGACCCCGATCTTATCTTCCACCTTTTTCCCGCCGAGAATGGCGACCAACGGCCTGGTGGGCGCTTCGAGCACCTTTCCGAGGAAGGTCAGTTCTCGCTCCATCAAGAGCCCGGCGACAGCGGGGAGCAGCTTCGCCACCCCGACGGTGCTGGCGTGTGCGCGGTGCGCCGTCCCAAAGGCGTCGTTCACGTAGACCTCGGCCAGCCGGGCAAGCCCGCGGGCAAACGATGGATCATTGGCTTCTTCTTCGGGATGAAACCGCAGATTCTCGAGGAGCACCACGTCTCCTCGACGCATCGCCCCGACCGCCGCCTCGACTTCAGGTCCCACGCAGTCATCGAGTTTTCGCACAGGCCGGCGGAGGAGCTCCTGCAGCCGGCGGGCGATGGGATCCATCCGAAGGGAAGGCTCCGGTCCCTTCGGACGGCCCAGGTGGGAGGCGAGGATGACCGCCGCGTCGTGGTCGCACAGGTACGCGATCGTTGGCAGGGCCGCCGTGATGCGGTGGTCGTCCGTGATCCGTCCCTGGTCGAGGGGGACGTTGAAGTCGACACGGACGAACACCCGCCGCCCGGCGACCTCGATGTCGCGGACGGTCTTCTTGTTCACAACCCGCGCCCGCTCATGTAGGCGACCAGGTCCGCCACCCGGCACGAGTACCCCCACTCGTTGTCGTACCAGGACAGCACCTTGACCATGTCGCCCACGACCATCGTGGACAGCGAATCCAACACCCCGCTGTGCGGATCGCCTTTGAAGTCCATGGAAACCAGCGGGACGTCGGTGTAGCCGAGGTACCCCTTCAACTCTTCCTCCGAGGCGCGCCTGTACGCGCGGTTGATCTCTTCGGCGGTCGCCGGCTTCTCGAGCGTCACCGTGAGATCCACCACCGACACGGTGGGGGTGGGCACGCGCAGCGCCAGCCCGTTGAGCTTGCCTTTGAGCTCCGGCAGGACCAGGAAGATGGCTTTGGCCGCGCCGGTCGTGGTGGGAATGATGTTGAGCGCGGCGGCGCGGGCGCGCCGCAGATCCGAGTGGACCACATCGAGGATCACCTGGTCGTTCGTGTACGAGTGGACCGTATTCATGAACCCCGAGCGGATGCCGAAGCTCCGGCTGAGGACCATCGCGGTCACCGACAGACAATTCGTGGTGCAGGAACCGTTGCTGACGATCCGGTGCCGCGCCGGGTCGTATGCGGTGTGGTTCACGCCCATGTTTACCGTCACGTCCTCACCGGTGGCGGGGGCGCTGATCACGACACGCCTGGCGCCGCCCTCGAGGTGCCCGGCCGCCTTCTTGGCGTCCGTGAACCGCCCGGTAGACTCGATCACGAGGTCCGCGCCGTGGTCCTTCCACGGAAGCTTCGCGGGCTCTCGCTCGGAGAGCACGTCGATGCGCCGCCCGTTGATGACGATCCGTCCGTCCTGAGCTTCGACCGTGCCCGGGAACCGCCCGTAGGTGCTGTCGTACTGAAAGAGGTGGGCATTGGTTCGCACATCGGTCAGATCGTTCACGGCGGCGACCTCGATGGCGGGGTGCCGCTCCATGATCGCCCTGAGCACCTGCCGGCCGATCCGTCCAAACCCGTTGATGCCGATCCGTGCCATACGCTTCCTCCCCCCTCCCGCATGGAGGGTTGTCATGGATGGAGGGCTGTTCTTCCAGATTTATGACAGGCGCCCCTCCTCGTGTCCGGAGGGGGCCACCCGGAGCACCCCCCACTGGAGGGTACGGACTCCTGTCAGCGAACTTACCGGGGCCACCACGGTGGCCGTTTGCCGGGTGGGTGCCATCCCGACGACGGATCCCATCGCCACGAGCCATCCGTCTCGATCGGCCAGACCTACCAATAGGTGGCGAAGCGACGCCCTGGAGATCTCCGCGAGCATCTGCGACTGCGGGATCGCCCGTCCGTAGTGCAGGACGGGCCGGCCGACCGGCAGCGCGGTGAGGTCCAGCGTGTGGGGCCTGGCCTGCGCAAAGTACCGGCGGAACCGCATGGCTCGGGTCGCCCGGCGCACGTCCCGCGAGCGGGTCCGGACGCGGGGGGACGGGGACACGCGGTGCACGATGATCCCGGAGGGGAGCCGGGCCAGGATCGGTTCGACCTCTCCGCGCCACTGCAGCGCGACCACATGCTGCGGGGTGATGCGGCGGAACTTGTCCACCTTGGCGGCGACGGCGGCAGGGCCTTCGACCCAGCCCGTGGTGTCGACGACCACAACCTCGGCCCGGTCGCGCGCCCACGCCACCGACCGGACCGTCCCCTCGACCACGTAGCGGGAGACACCCTCGACCGACGTATCCCCGACGAAGAAGGCCGCGGCCGGCGTCAGCCGGTCCATGGTCCGGACGGGACGCCGGACCACCGCAAGCCCAACGGTCGCCGGAGGCCCGATGTCGGACTGCCCCGGGTCGGCGTCCACAACAACCGTGCGTAATCTTGCCTGGACCGCCGCATTGGCGATTTCGGTGGCGGTGGTCGTCTTGCCGACATCCACGGGCCCGAGCATCACGACCACTCCGGGAACGTCCAGGATCGCTTCAATCGTATGCTGCCGGAGCGCGCCGTCCACCGCGACCTCTGCTTGCCGTTGGCCCCACTCCGGTGAGAAGCCCCCGCAGGGGGCGGGTGGCCGAACTGCCTACGCGGCCCCGCTTGCCTTGGCCTCCAGCTTCTTCTTGATCCGCTTCAGGCGGAAGACGTCCTCGCGCGCCCGCTGCTCCAGCACGTCCCGGATGAAGCGGATCTCGCCGCGGATGCGGGGGATGACCACCTGCTCGAGCGCGTTCACCCGCCGGGTGGTCTTCTTGATCTCCTCGCCGATCTTCCGCAGCGTGACCTCGGTGCTGGCCACCTCCAGGACGGCCGCCAGCACCTCTTCAAACTGGTCCGCGCTCTCGACGGTGCGGGCGGTCACGGCCACCGGGTCCTGGCCCCGGGCAAGGATCGTCCGGCGTACGCTGTCCGTGGTGATCGTTGGGATGCGGGTTCCCCAGACGTTCTTGGTTTCGATCTCCACTTCCAGACGGCGCGGATCGGCCAGGGCCGCCGCCTCGAGCACCTCGCGCCCTTCGACCGCCTTGGCGAGGCTGAGATACGTGTAGGCTTGTTCGGCCGCCTTCGTCAGCCGCTCGCGCGCGGCCAGGGCGCGCCGCACGACATTGAAGAAGTCGGCCACCAGCGCATCGCGCTTTCGCTTCAACAGATCGACCCCCTGCTGCGCCAGCTTGACCTGGTTCTGGCGCTGCAGGAGGTTCATCCGGGTGGGGCTCAGGGTCTCAGCCATCTCCGCCGTCCCGCCGTGTCGTGGTCATCGCCGTCCGCGTGATCCGCCTTTGCCCGGGGACGCCGGCGCTAGCCCGGCACCTCGCCGGGCTTGAACATCCGATCCATCTGTTCGCCGAAGTAGTACTTGTCGACGTGGTCGCGGCTGATGCGGGTCAGCGCGCCCTTGGGGAACGTCGAGAGCAGCTTCCAGCCCAGGGTAAGCGAGTCCTGGATGGAGCGGTCGACCTGGCCCTGCGCGATGAACTCCTTCTCGAACGCGTCGGCGAAGCGGAGGTACAGCCGGTCGTTCTCCGTGAGCGCCTCCTCGCCGATGATCGCGACCAGCCGGCGGAGATCCAGCCCCTGGGCGTACGCGGAGTAGAGCTGATCGGCCACCTGCCGGTGATCCTCGCGCGTCCGGCCCTTGCCGATGCCGTTGTTCATGAGGCGGGAGAGACTGGGCAGCGGGTTGATCGGCGGGTAGACACCCTGCCGGTGCAGGGCCCGGCTCAGCACCAGCTGGCCTTCGGTGATGTAACCCGTGAGGTCCGCGATCGGGTGCGTGATGTCGTCGTCCGGCATCGTGAGGATCGGGAACTGCGTGATGGTGCCCTTCTTCCCCTTGATGCGGCCCGCGCGCTCGTAGAGGCCGGCCAGGTCGGTGTACATGTACCCGGGATAGCCGCGCCGCCCCGGGATCTCCTCGCGCGCCGCCCCGATCTCCCGGAGCGCTTCGCAGTTGGAGACGACGAGCCCGTTTTCGATCAGGAACTTGTGCGTTCCCTCAACCGTGAAATCGTAAACGAAGCCGTCATAGTCAACGGCATCGATCGCCGCAATTGTGTCCAGCACGTAATCGCCGGACAGCAGGCGCTCGAGGGCCGCTACCTCTGCCGAGGAACCGGACGCCTGCTTGATGGTGTCGGCGAGGGCCTGCATCGTCGAAACCGACGTACGCTGGCCGCCCGACTCTATCTGGGACACCGTGGTCGTCGCCCCCAGAGCAGAGCCCGTCAGTCCAGCTCCCCGGCGCGCGGCCCGCAGCAGGGAGCCTGCCGCCAGGGGAGCTCGTGCGTACTGGGTAAAGCGCGACCTTGCTTCGGTCATCCGCGCCAACCGCAGTGCTTTTTCGGGGTGGACAGCCCCCACTACGCGTGCAAACTCCCGCACTTGATCCGCGCCTTCCACCGCCACGTCGAAGATGACACGGCCATTTGCCGACCGCGCGCGGAGCGCCGCGACGAAGCCCAGGCGCCGCAGGAGCTGCTGGAGGCGCTTCCCCCTCGACCGCTCCGCGGTTGTGTAGAGCGCCCTGTGCTCCTTGGCGGGAACACAGCCGTCGCCGTCGAGGTATCCGCGCAAGAACGATGCTACCAACTCGCTGCCGAGCCGCATCACCGGCGCGAAGTCCGCGTCGATCCCGAGGGCCTTGGCCAGGGTTACCAGCGGCAGGCTGTTGATTCGCAGCATCGTCACGCCGTCCTGATTAAGGTGCCGCTGCACCGGGGTGCCGGCGAACATCTCGGCGGCCAGCCGCTCAAACTCGGCCAGCAGCACGGGCTCCTCATTGGAGAACATCACATAATAGACGTGCTGCGCATGGTTCTCGTAGACGGTCCCGTCCGACGCCACCAGGCCGAGCAGGTAGAGGAACTTCGACCACGTAAAGCCCGGGCCCAGGCGCAGCCGGCCCCGCTTGCCCGCCGAGATGCTCTCGATGAGGGCGGACAGATCCGCCGAAGGGATCCCGAGATCGTCACCGATCCGCCGCAGTTCAGGCGGCGTCACGCACCGCTTGTGCCAAGAGTCGGTCCATCTGGTGTAATTGAGGCCCACCGCCTCCGCGGCCGCGCGCAGCGTCCCATACTTCGCCCGCAAACGGCGCTCCAGGCTCTGGTCTCGCAGATGAATGTAGCAGGGCAGTGTTCCCAAGAGATCGAGTATGGTTGGCTCGGACCCCGGGATATTGAGCCGCTTCGCCGAGTAAATGCTCTCTCCCGGAGCCAGTGTCCCCCCCGGCTTCATCGCCGGTCCGTCGGGAGTGTCCACGAGGACTTTGTGGTCGGGTGTCAGAGAGAACTCCGCCCCCGAGGTGGTGCGCACCCGCAGCATCCGTCCGCGGTACCGGAGCTTCTGGACATCCGTGATCCGCGCGGGCACGGACCGCCTCCCGTCCCACGACAACACTGGAGGCAGGGATTTTAGAGCGTCCCTTCCTTGCGCCACGATGGTGTCGACGAGACCACCGATCTGAGCGACGGTGCCATCGGCGAGCAGCACCTCAGTATCGGCCAAGAAACAGTAATTCGTCATATCCGTGAGGATCACGAGCACCTGCATGTCGAGCTCGTACGCCAGGTACTCAGCCACCGTCAGCGCCGCGCGCGGCGTCATCAGCCGCTCGATCGTCGGGTCGTCGGCCAGGTTCATGAACACGACGCTGCGGGCCAGCGCCCCGGTGCTCTCGAACTCGTGGATGAAGAAGGCGGCCTCGCGCTGGGTGATCCCCATCGCGCCGAACACGACCGAGAACTGCTCGGCCTCGCCGAGGACCTTGGCCTGCCGGGCGATCTGGGCGGCGATCTCGTTGGCCGGCAGGCCCGCGCCGGAGAAAATCGGCAGCTTCTGCCCCCGCACGAGGGTGTTCATGACGTCGATCGTCGAAATGCCGGTCTGAATGAACTCGGCCGGCTTTTCGCGGGCCACGGGGTTGATCGGCGCCCCTAGAATCGGCAGCCGCTTCTCCGGGATGATCGGCGGGAGCCCGTCGATCGGATCGCCCAGGCCGTTGAACCGCCGGCCGATCATCTCGCGGCTGACGCCGATCCGGGCGACGTCCTCGCGCAGGCTGAGCGAGGTCTTGGCGAGGTCCATCCCGCGGGTCTCCTCGAACACCTGGATGACCGCGTTGCGCTCCGAGACCTCGATGACCTGGCCGCCGCGCACGCTGCCGTCCTGGACGTGGATCTCCACGATCGCGCCGTAGGCCAGGTCGCGCGCTCCCTCGACGAACAGGAGCGGACCCGAGATGTAGTTGATGCTGGTGTAGCGCTTGGTGGACAGCTGCATCCGTGCTCCCTCCTACGTCTGGCGCGCCGCGCCGCGAGGTCCATCCCCCGACGCCCCGGACGCGCCCACGGGGGCGGCCCCCTTGGCCTTCTCGCCGAAGGCGGCCGGCAGGGACTTCAGGAACTCATCGATGTGCGGGCGGAACTTGTCGTTCGGGACTTCCTTGAACCGGGCAATCTGCTCGTTCTGCGGCAGGTTGATGATCTCGTCGATCACCATCCCCCGCTCGAGCGCCTGGGCGGCGGCCTCGTTGAACGCCCGGATGCCGCGGACCATCCAGTAGGCCTTCTCGAGGGAGCACGACGCATCCACCTCGCTGAACGCGCTCTGCTGCAGGAAGTACTCGCGGATCATTTTGCCGGTCTCGATGACGAGGCGCTCCTGGTCCTGGAGCGCGTCGGGGCCGACGAGCTGGACGACTTCCTGCAGGCCGGCCTCCCGGGAGAGGATCGCGCTGACCCAGGCGCGCTGGCCGGTGAAGTCTTCGGCGACATTCTTGCCGTACCAGGAGTTCAAGAGACCCTCGTACAGGCTGTAGGACCGGTTCCAGTTGATGGCCGGGAAGTGCCGGCGGTACGCAAGCGACGCGTCCAACGACCAGAAGGTCCCCACGATCCTGAGCGTGCTCTGCGTCACCGGCTCCGAGAGGTCGCCGCCCGGCGGGCTCACGGCGCCGACGACCGTCACCGCCCCCACCCGCTCGTCCTTGCCGAGCACGACCGCCCGGCCCGCCCGCTCGTAGAAGGCCGAGAGCCGGCTGGCCAGGTACGGAGGATAACCCTCCTCCGCCGGCATCTCCTCGAGGCGGGAGGAGATTTCGCGCAGCGCCTCGGCCCAGCGGCTCGTGGAATCGGCCATCAGCGCCACCCGGTAGCCCATGTCGCGGAAGTACTCCGCCATCGTCACGCCGGTGTAGATGCTGGCCTCGCGCGCCGCGACCGGCATGTTGGAGGTGTTGGCGACGAGGATCGTCCGCTCCATCAGCGGCCGGCCGTTGCGGGGGTCCTCCAGCTCGGGGAACTCGGTGAGCACGTCCGTCATCTCGTTCCCCCGCTCCCCGCAGCCGACGTACACGATGATGTCGGCGTTCGACCACTTGGAGAGGGTCTGCTGCACGACGGTCTTCCCGCTGCCGAACGGCCCGGGCACCGCCGCGGTCCCCCCCATCGCCACCGGGAAGAGGACGTCCAGGATCCGCTGGCCGGTCACGAACAGTTCGGTCGGCTCCAGCTTGCGCTTCGCCGGCCGGGGGATGCGCACCGGCCAGGTCTGCATCATCCGCAGTTCCCGGCCGCCGCGCAGCCGGGCCACGACATCGGTGACGGTCACGTCCCCGCCCCGGATCTCGGCCACCTCGTCCTCGGAGGCATCCGGCGGCACCATCACGCGGTGCGCGTACGAGTACTCCTGCACCTCGCCGAGGATGTCTCCCGGGCCGACGCGGTCCCCCTGCTTGACCTTGGGGACAAACGTCCACTTCCGTCCCCGGTCGAGCGAGGTGACGATGACGCCACGCGAGATGAAGTCCCCCTGCGCGTCCCGGATCTTGTCCAGCGGGCGCTGGATGCCGTCGTAGATGCTGCTGAGCATGCCCGGGCCGAGTTCGAGCGCGAGGGGCGCGCCGGTGGACTCGATCGGCTCGCCGAGGTACAGCCCGGAGGTGTCCTCGTACACCTGGACGAACGCCGTCTCGCCGTCGAGGCGGATGATCTCGCCGATCAGCTTCTCTTTGCCGACGCGGACGATGTCGTACATCCGCGCGCCGGCCAGGCCCCGCGCGATGACCGCCGGGCCGGAGATGCGGGTGATTTCCCCAGTCGCTTCTGCCATGTATCCGTCCTCTCCAGAGCCCGCGGCTCCACGCAGTCTGCTACTTCAGCTTCACGGCAAACCCGATGTGCTCCTTCACCAGCCGCGCGATGTAGGCCTCGCCGGACTCCAATTTTGCGCGCGCCGGGGGCAGCGGCACGACCACCGGCAGGTCGCGGTCGCGCAGGATCCGCGCGCGGGCGTCGTCGGTGCCCCGGAGCAGATCCTCGTTGACGATGAGCAGCCCGTACCCGGCGGCGGCGTACTCGCGGATCAGCCCGAGCGCGTCCTCGGGCGCGGCCGCCTCGCGCACTTCCACCCCGGCCAGGCGAAACCCGGTCGCGGTTTCGCTGTCCGTGATGACGGCGACCTTATACACTCACGAGCTCCTCGCGGGCGAGGTCGGCGGGCAGCCCCAGCAGCTTCGCATGGGCGATCACGCGCAGGTTGCTGACCTCGGCGGCCTTGCGGGTGAGGTACCCGATGACGACGTCGATGGCCAGCGGGTCGCCGAGGTAGAGTTGGGCGGCCCACCGCAGCGCCGCCCGGTCGATCGCCCGCTCCATCTCCGAGAGCTGCTCCGTTCCCTTGAGCTCGGCGCCAAACAGCCGCAGCGCGCCGGCCTCGGCCAGGCTCGACTGTGGATCGGCCAGCGTCAGGAACCGCTCGAGCGAGACCGCCCCACCGGGGATGAAGAACCGCTGCCGCTCCTCCCGCGACAGCTCCCGGATCCGCCGGAGCTTCAGCGCCGTCTTCACGTTCGTCGCGGTGATGTCGGAGCTGAGGAACCGGCGGAACGTCGCGTCGCCGTCCCCCTCCCCGTCGGACACCCGGAGCCCGAACCGGGCGTAGGCCCCGTCCAGCGCAAGCTCGATGTCGAGCAGGCTGCCGCTCCGCTGGGCCGCATCCACCCCCTCGCGCAGGGCGCGGCCGAGGGGGTGCATCCACGTCACCAGCGTGTCGGCGATCGCCCGGAGGTCCGGCTGCTGCAGCAGCTCGCGCAGCCTGACCTCGCTCAGCACCCCGCCCGGATAGACCGTGGTCAGGATCTCGTCTTCGGTCCTGCCGGTGTGCCGGCCCCGGACGATGGCGCGGATGTTCTGCAGATCGTAGCGCAGCAGCACCACTTCGATCTGCCGGCGGGACGGCCCGTCGGCGAAGCTCAGGATCCGGCGCGTGATGTGGTAGAAGTTCTGGGACAGAGCCTCGTCCACGGCCCGCGCGCCGCTGAAGCGGCTGAGGGCTTCCGCGAGCTCCAGGTTATACGGCGTATCCGTCAACGCCTGGATGAGCGCATCGAGGTCCGCGGCCTGCAGGAGCTCCTCCACGCGGCTCTGGGCGAGGAGGCGCGCCTTCATCACCTTCACGCGGGCGTTGATGTACGAAAAATCCCCCATGGCACCGCGACCCGGCTACAGCGATACCCGCCCTACTTGCCCCACAGCGTCTCCGCCACGCGGGAGATCAGGGCGGCGCGGGCCCGGCTGAGCCGGCTGGCCAGCGTATTCTCCACCATGATCCGCCGGTCGCGGGTCGTCAACCGCACGCCCCCGATCACCTCGGGGGTTTCCCGAATCTCGACAGACAGGCCCATCGCCTTGGCGGTCTCTTGAGCAATCCCGGCATCGCCCGGGGGCACGTCCAGCGTCCCTCCCTGGGTCTCGAGTCCTTGGGCGGCCTCCGCGAGGAGGGTGCGCAGCAGGGCGCGCCGGCGGGCCGGGTCCTCGCTCATCCGTGTGAGCTCCGCGGCCGCCCGGTCGAACACTGCCTGGATCGCTTTGTCCTTCGCTTCCAGCAGCATCGCAGCGGCCTTGAGGCTGGCCGCGCTGGCGGCCCGAGTCTTGGCCTGCGCGCGCTCGTTCTCCAGCCGCCGGCGGGCCGCGGCTGCGAGCTCCTCGGCGTCCTTGCGGGCGGCGGCGAGGATGTCCTCGACCCGCGCCCGCGCCTCGACGAGAACCTTGTCCTTCTCGACCCGGGCTTCGCCCTCCAGCAGTCGGGTCAGTTCGGAGCCCATCGCGCTCCTCTCGGCGGCCGGCGGGTCAGATCTTCCCGTACAGGAAGAAGGCGATCACGAACCCGAAAATCACGAGCGTTTCCGGAATCACGAGCAGCACCAGCATGGTGCCGAACATCTCCGGGCGCTCGGCGATCACCCCGGCCGCCGCGCCGCCGATCCTCGACTGCGCGATGCCCGTGCCGACGGCCCCGAACCCGATCGCGATGCCCGCCCCCACGCCCAGCAGCCCCGCGCCGATGCCGGCCCCGCCCGGCCTGCCCGCCTCCTGCGCGGCCGCCACCGCCGCGAACGACACAATCGACAACCCGATCAACACCAGAATCAAGATCGCCCCCCGCCTTCTCACGCTATCCACCTCCGGTGCGCTGAAATGGCCGGTATTGATGCCCGGTATCCTGGTAGTACTTGAACTTGGAGAAGAACTCGACCCAGTGCAGTCGGGCGGGCTGCAGGATGTGGCTGAGGATCGACAGCCCGAAGAACAGGATGTGCGCCACCGCGCCTACGAAGATCCCCAGGACGACCTGGGAAAACGCCCCGGAGTATCCCCCGCCGAGGGTATTGGCGACGATCGCCAGAGCCAGGGAGGCCATGCCGACGGCAAAGATCCGGGCGTACGAGATGATGGCGCCGAAGGTCGAGATGGATTCCATCACCCACATCAGGCTCCCCAGGGTAGCCGACGCGAGCAGCGCGAGCAAAAAGACGAGCGCGCCGCCCAGCATGACCGGCTTAAAGAACGCGGGGGACAGCACGTGCACCTGGGTGGCGAGCCAGAGGAAGATCGAGGTCCCGCCGCTCAGGAGGGCCACGGCCTCGAGCAGTTCCCTCCGCTCCTGGTGCCGCACCGCTTTCACCATCTCCAAGATCAGGCCCAGGTACACCTGGGCCAGGCCGAACCCGATCGAGATGTACAGGTAGATGGTGACCAGGGCCAGGCGATCAAACCACGGGTGGAACCCGGGGAAGAACCGCTCCGGGAGGTTGCCGAAGAACTCCCCAAAGACGATCCCGAAGAGAAACGTCCAGACCGTCATCCACGTGAGGAGCGCGACCACGGACCACAGCACCGCGGGGCGCATGGTGAATCCGAAATCGATCCCGCCGATCACGGCCCGCCAGGGACGTCCGGCCGCGGCTTTGGCGCGCAGCCACAGGGTGATCCCCAGGAGAAACAGCCCGTACCCCACGTCCCCGATGATGATGCCGACCCACAGCGGCATCCCGATCGCAAAGAAGATCGTCGGGTCGAACGTCCCGTACCTCGGCGGATCGAAGATGCCGAGAAAGAGCTCGAACGGCTTGAGCCACCCGGGGTTGTCGAGGAGCACCGGCACGTGCTCGGCATGGTGCACCGGCGCCGGCTCGTCGAAGACCATGACCTCCCGCCCGAACCGCCTGAAGAGGCCGTCGCGCACCGCGAAGACCCGCCGTGTCGGCGCCCAGCCGTAGACGAGAAAGGCGTAGCGGGACTGGGGGAGCTGCGCCATCAATTCGTAGCGGTGCGCCGCATCCCGCGCGACCGTCGCGATGGCCCCGATCTCGGCCCGATGGCGCCGGCTGAGCTCCATCAACTGCCGGCGGAGGCTCTCGATCTCGCCCGGGAGAGCCCGGGCGCGCGCCTGGAGTTGGGGGACGGCCTGCCCGAGGGGCTGTCCGCGGACGCTCGCGGGGAGCCGGAGCTCGGTCACGCCGGCGCGGGTGAGGATGCCGCGGACCGCCTCGGCGTCCTGCCGGGCAAAGGCCGCGACGGCGCCGATCCGGCTGTCATCCACGGGGCGGCTCACCAGCTCCAGCCGCCCGCCGGTCGCCTTCTCCAACTCCGCGCGCAGCGTGTCGACGGCATCGGGCGGCTTGGCGTCCATGACGAACCCGACGGCCTCCACGCGCCGGCTCGTCTCCAACAGCGCGAGCAGCGGCGCCAGCACCTCGATCGCCCGGCCGTAGGCCCGCAGCAGCTCCTGCTCCTCTTCCGCCTCGAGCAGGCGGCGGGTCAGGCTCTGCGTCTCGGCCTCCACCGGCGCGAGGCGGGCGCGGAGGGCCTCGGGGGGCTGCGTCGAGAAGGGCTCGGTCGACGGCGGAGGGGTCTCGATGACGGGCAGGAGGGCCAGGATTCCCTCGGCCTGCGTCCGCACGCCGTCGAGCGCCGCGCGGGCGGCCTGGTCTTCCGGGGACAGCTCCCGGGGGCCGATCGCCTCATCGGCCGGCCGGACGTGATCGATGTGGAGCACGCCCAGCCGCTGGACGGCGTCCACGACCCCGCGCTGCAGCCGCCGCGGGCCGAGCACGGTGATCCGGCTCATCGGGACGATCACGTGAGCCCCCCGAGCACCTCACGCACCACCAGATCGACGGCCGCGTTCATCCGTCCTTCGGCCTGCTTCCGGATCGCCTCGGCGTCCGTCCGGGCCCGGGCGAGGACCTGCTCTGTAATGGCCTGACCATCGGCCGCCGCGGCCGCCGCCGCAGCGGCGGCCTCCTGCTGAGCCTGCTCCCGCGCCCGAGCCCTCAGGGCCTCGGCCTGGCGCTGGGCCTCTTCCAGCAGCCGCGCGGCCTCCCGTTGCGCCCCGGCCAGTTCCTCCTGAAGTTCCCGTTCTTTTTGAGCGATCTTTCGCAGAATTTCGTCGCCGGATGGAGCCTTCGAGGGTTCGGGGTGAGCCATGAACGCTCCCGTGGGCAAAAAAATATCGCCCGCGATCCCGATCTGTTCAGTCTGCCGCCGCCCGCGGACGATCGGGCCGCAAACTCGCCTCATGGTAGCAAAGGACGAAAATGACTGTCAAGGGCTCGCTCCGGCGGGAGCGCTCTCGTTCGCAGTCGCCCCTGGGCGCCGGATCGAACGCTTTCCAGGCCGCGGCGCGCTCCGGCCGGTCAGTATCTGCCGAGGGTCGCCGCGCCGGTCACCACGCTGATCACGCGCTCGAGGAAGAACACGATGAACACCGTGACGGCCACGGTGACCGTGAGCAGCGTGCGGACCAGGGAGGTCTCCGGAAGCGCCGGCGCGCCGTCGGGCGCCGGCATCTGGTACATCGCCCGGATCACGCCGGCGTAGTAGAACAGGGAGACCACGCTGTTAAGGATCCCCACGACGGCGAGCCAGAGGAATCCGGTGTTGATCGCCGCGGCGAACAGGAAAAACTTGCCGAAGAACAATGCGGTGGGAGGAATGCCGGTCAGCGACAGCATGAACACCGCCATCGCGAACGCCGAGAACGGGGCGCGGCTGGACAGTCCCGCGTAGTCGGGGATCGCATCCGAGCCCAGCGCCCGCTCGACGCCGATCGCCACGGCAAAGGCCCCCATGTTGGTGAAGGTGTACGCGAACAGGTAGAAGAGCACGGCGCCCTGTCCCGACCAGGGACCCGCCGGGTTGGACCCCTGCGCCACGACGCCGATGAGCATGTAGCCGGCGTGGGCGATGGAACTGTACGCCAGCATCCGCTTGATGTTCTGCTGGGAGAGCGCCACGAGGTTCCCCAGGGTCATCGTCACCGCCGCCAGCCCCGCCAGGATCGTCACCCACCCATAGGTGGGCAGGGCCACGGAAAACACGCGAAGGAGGGCCGCGAACGCCGCCGCCTTGCTGCCGACCGAGAGGAACGCGGTGATCGGCGTCGGCGCCCCCTCGTAGACGTCCGGCGTCCACTGGTGGAACGGGACGATGGAGATCTTGAACCCGAGTCCGGCGAGGACGAGCATCACCGCGAGCCCCAGGAACCCGGAGTTGAGGAAGGCCGTGTGCTGCATCAGGCGGTAGATGTTCGTGGTGCCCGCGGCGCCGTACAGGAACGAAAACCCGTACAGCATCGCCGCGGATGCCGCCGCCCCGAAGAAGAAGTACTTGATGCCGGCCTCGTTGCTCTTCGGGTCGCCCTTCAGCGCTCCGGCCAGCACGTAGGAGATGAGGGAGACGAACTCGATCGCCAGGAAGAGCAGGATGAGGTCCGCGGCGGCCGCCATCATCGCCAGCCCGAGGACCATGAAGACGATCAGGCTGTAGATCTCCCCCTCGTAGCGCGTCTTCCGGCCCTGGAAAAACTCCATGGCCGCGAGCAGCACGAGCACGCCGCTCAGAATCGCGATCCCCTTGAAGAACGCGGCGAACGCGTCGATCGCGTAGGTCTCGGCGAACGCAAAGTGCGGCGGCCCCCCCAGCAGCTCGGCGGTGGGCACGAGCGCGACCAGCAGGCCCCCCACCCCGATCCAGCCGGCGAGGCGCTTCTGGCTGGGCGCGGTCACGAGGTCGACGACCAGGAGCACGACGCCGAGCGCGGCGATGAGCAGCTCCGGCGTGATCGCGCCGAGGTTGGCCGTCATCGCACCATTCCCAGGATGGCGACCATCGCCTTGTTGATCGTATCGACGAGCGGCCGCGGATAGACGCCGACGAGCACCATCAGCGCCGCCAGAGGGACGAGCGCCCACTCCTCGCGGAGGTCGAGATCCGGCAGGGCGGCCCAGCGCGCGTTGAGCGGCCCGAAGAAGATCCGCTGGATCGCCCACAGGAAGTAGGCGACGGTGATCACCACGCCGACCAGGGCCACGACGGTCAGCGTCGGGTAGATCTGGAAGGATCCCAGGAAGATCAGAAACTCGGCCACGAACCCCATCAGGCCCGGCAGACCCAGGGAGCCGAGCATCGCCAGCATCGTCAGGCCCGTGTAGACCGGCAGCCGGAGCCCGAGCCCGCCGAAGTCATCGACCCCCCGCGTGTGCGCCCGGTAATCGTAGATCACGCCGACCAGGAAGAACAGGGCGCCGGTGATGACCCCGTGGGCGAGCATCTGCAGCGTCGCCCCGTTGAGCGCGGTCGTGGCCGCCGCCGCCAGGTCCCTGCGCCCGGCCGCCGCCGCCGCCGCGGCGATCCCCAGCATGACGTAGCCCATGTGGTTGACGCTCGAGTAGGCGACGAGCTTCTTGAGATCGGTCTGGGCCATCGCGACGAGCGCGCCGTAGACCGCCGCGATCACCGCGAGGACGGCGACGAAGGTGGCGAGATGGGCGAAGGCCTGCGGGAGCAGCGGCAGGGCGATGCGGACGAACCCGTAGGTGCCCAGCTTCAGGAGCACCGCCGCCAGCAGAACGCTCCCGGCCGTCGGCGCCTCGACGTGCGCGTCCGGCAGCCAGGTGTGGAACGGGAACATCGGCACCTTGATCGCAAAGCCGAGGAAGAATCCCCAGAACGCCAGGATCGCCAGCGGCAGGTCGCGGCCCAGCGGCTGCTGCCGGATCAGCGCGAGGATGTCGAAGGTCGGGGGCGACGAGTGGAAGTACACGATCAGGATCGCCAGCAGCATCGCGAGCGACCCCACGAGCGTGTACAGGAAGAACTTGATCGCGGCGTAGGCCCGGCGCGGCCCCCCCCAGATGGCGATGATGAAGTACATCGGGATCAGGCTGATCTCCCAGAACACGTAGAAAAGGAAGAAGTCGAGCGCCAGGAAGACCCCGACCATGCCGGTCTCGAGGAGGAGGAAGAGCATCATGTAGTCCCTGGGACGCACGTCCACACGCCAGGAGTAAATGACGCACAGGACCGTCAGCAGCGTCGTCAGGATGACCAGCGGCAGGCTCAACCCGTCCGCGCCGAGATGGTAGGTGACGCCGATCGAGGGGATCCAGGGCCGCACCTCCACGAACTGCATCACCCCGGCGTGGGCGCGGTCGAACGCCAGCCCGGCGGCCAGGGAGGCCGCGAACGCCAGCAGCGAGGCGGCCAGCGCCACGCGCCGGATCATCCCCACCCGGTCCGGGCTCACAAACAAGAGCGCCGCGGCGCCGGCCACCGGCACCCAGAGGATCAGGCTGAGCACCACGCTCACCGCACCAGCCTCACCACCACGATGACCACCAGGCCGAGGAAGATGAGCAGGAGATAATTTTCCTCGCGGCCGGTCTGCAGGAACCGGAGGGCCCACCCCAGCCGGCCGGTCAGCCACCCGACGGCGTTGACGATGCCGTCCACGACGTACCGGTCGAAGGCGCCGGCAAGCAGGACCACCAGCCCGCCGGCCCTGAGGAACACCCAACCGTAGAGATCGTCGACGTAGTACTTGTGAACGAGCAGGGTGTAAGGCGCGCGGAGGTACCGGCGGAGGACAGCGGACGGGAGTATCCGCCAGTAGTAGATCGCGCCCGCGGCCGCCCAGCCCGCCAGCGCGACGAGGACCGACACGACAAGCAGCGGCGCGCTGGACGCGGGGGCCTCCACCCCGGGGAAGCGGACGTAGCGATCGAACGGAGACTCCAAAAAGCCCAGGCCGGCCGCGCCGGCGGCGAGGATCACGAGCGGAACGGTCATCACCCGCGGGCTCTCGTGCGGATGCCCGCCGCCGTGGGCCCCGCCGTGCGCGCCCTGCGACGCCGCAGGCGACCCGCCCCGGTAGGACCCGGCAAACGTGTACCAGGTGAGCCGCCCCATGTAGAACGCCGTGACGAACGCGCCGGCGGCGCCGAGCAGCCACAGGGTTTTGTCATGAGCGTAGGCCGCCAGCAGGATCGCGTCCTTGCTGAAGAAGCCCGAGAACGGCGGGATCCCGGTGAGGGCCAGCGTGGCCACCAGGAAGGTCCAGAACGTCACCGGCATCGCCCGGGCCAGCCCGCCCATCTCCTTCATGTTGTTGGTGGCGACGGCGTGGATCACGCTGCCGGCCCCGAGAAAGAGGAGCGCTTTGAAGAACGCGTGCGTGATCAGGTGGAACATGCCGGCGGAGTAGCTGAGCACGCCCAGTCCCAAGAACATGTAGCCCAGCTGGCTGACCGTCGAGTAGGCCAGCACCCGCTTGATGTCGTTCTCCACCACCCCCATCGTCGCCGCGAAGAGGGCTGTGATCCCGCCGATGTACGCGACGACCGTCAGCGCCTGGTGTCCGGGAGACTGGAGGAACAGCGGGTAGGTCCGCGCGACGAGGTACACGCCGGCGGCCACCATCGTGGCCGCGTGGATCAGGGCGCTCACCGGGGTCGGGCCCTCCATCGCGTCGGGCAGCCAGACGTGGAGGGGAATCTGGGCCGACTTGCCCACCGCCCCGCCGAAGACGAGAACGGCGGCCAGGGTCAGCAGCGGGCCGCCGATGCGGCCGGCGGCGATCCCGTGGAAGACCCCGGTGAAGCTCAGCGTCCCGGTGTGCAGGAACAGGATCAGGATGCCGATCATCATCGAGAAGTCGCCCACCCGCGTCGTCACGAACGCCTTGAGCGCCGCGCGCGCCGCCGCCGGGCGCTCGAACCAGAAC
>Ga0209577_10000056_pt1 | contig 98002 bp, 95 predicted proteins | sample GraSoiAngelo_109_FD_185874 | JGI IMG/M metagenome (GOLD analysis project Ga0209577, IMG submission 185874) | Grasslands soil microbial communities from the Angelo Coastal Reserve, California, USA - 14_0903_12_20cm (SPAdes) (version 2) | ecosystem: Environmental > Terrestrial > Soil > Grasslands... | reverse complement strand
CGGGGCCCTCGTCCGCCAGGTACTGGGCGTAGCCCACCGCCGCCACCACCTGTTCCAGCGCCGTGGCGGGATCGGCCTGGCCATGCCTGGCCCGCAGATCGTCGATCAGCGCGGCCACGCCGGTGAACGCCGCCCGCACATTGGGGCGCAAGTCGGGGATCCGCTCGGCCGCCCGGGCGGTTTCGAGCAGGGGCTTCCCCCACTGCGTCGCCGCGCGCACGAGCGGCGCGAAGGACGCGTCGCCGATCCCCCGCCGCGGCACGTTCACGATGCGGGCGAACGCCTCGTCGTCCGCGGGATTGGCAATGAGTCGGAGGTACGCGAGCACGTCCTTCACTTCGCGGCGCTCGTAGAAGCTCACGGCGCCGACCAGACGGTAGGGGATCCCCCGGAAGCGGAACGCTTCCTCGAGCGGTCGCGACTGTGCATTGGTGCGGTACAGGATCGCCATCCCCTCGTATGCCATGTCGCCGTCGGCCGCCCGGCGACTCAGCTCGCCGGCGAGCCACTCCGCCTCGTCCCGCTCGTCCGCCGCCGTGAGCAGCGTGACGGGCTCCCCGCCCTGCTGCGCGGTGAACAGCGTCTTGCCGAGCCGGCGGGCGTTTTCCGCGATGATGCCGTTCGCCGCGTCGAGGATCACCTGGGTGGAGCGGTAGTTCTGCTCGAGCTTGATGAGGGTCGTACCGGGGAAGTCCTGCTGAAACGACAGCATGTGCCGCACGTCCGCGCCGCGCCACCCGTAGATCGCCTGGTCGTCGTCGCCCACCACGCAGAGGTTCCGGTGTTCCATGGCTAGCTGCTTCACGAGCCGGTACTGGGCGGCGTTGGTATCCTGGAATTCGTCCACCAGCACGTGATCGAAACGGCGCTGCCAGTATGCGAGACGCTCCGGATGCTCCGCGAACAGCGTGAGCGGAAACAGCAGGAGGTCGTCGAAGTCCATGGCGTTGGCCTGGCGGAGCGCCGGGCCGAGGCCCGCATAGATCTCCGCCGCCACACGCTCGAGCGGACCGTCGGCGCTCGCGCCCAGCTCCTCCGGGAGCACCATGCGGTTCTTCGCGCCCGAAATGATGGCGTGGATCGCGCGCGGGGGATTCGCCTTGGGGGAGTGCCCACGCTGCTCCAGTAGGCGCTTGATGAAGTGCTCCGAGTCGTCCTGATCGTAGATCGTGAAGTTCGGCCCGAAGCCCAGCAGGGCGGCCTCGCGCCGCAGCAGGCGCGCGGACAGCGAGTGGAAGGTCCCGATCCACAGGCCGCGCGGGTCGGCGCCGAGCAGCGCGGCCACACGCGCGCGCATCTCCCCCGCCGCCTTGTTCGTGAACGTGACGGCGAAGATCCGCGACGGCGCGACGCCGCGCTCGCGGATGAGATGCGCGATCCGGGCCGTGAGGACGCGCGTCTTGCCCGACCCCGCGCCGGCGAGCACGAGGAGCGGGCCGGCGGGATGGCGGACGGCGGCATCCTGGGCGGGGTTAAGAGGGAGAGTCACGTTGCACTCACCAGCGGGAATTCGAGCACGAATTCGGCTCCCTCTCCGGTCGGGGCCGGCCGGTACACCAAGCGGCCACCGTGCTGTTGCTCGACGATGCGCCGCGCCAGGGCCAGGCCGATGCCCCAGCCCCCCGGCTTGGTCGAGACGCCCGGCTCGAACAGCTGGGCCCGCACCTCCAGCGGCACGCCGGGCCCGTCGTCGATCACGCTCAGCCGGGCGGTGCGGGCGGCCGCTTCCACGGCCACGTCGATCCGCCCGCCCCGTCCCGAGAGCGCGTCGATCGCGTTCTTGATCACGGCCTCGAGCGCCCATTCGAGCAGCACGGGATCGCCGAGCGCGGTGGGGCCGGGTCCGGTCGCGCGCAGGGTGAGCGTCACCGGGCTCGCGAGCGTGGGGAGCCGCGGCCGGAAGTAGCTCACCACGCGCTCCGCCAGGGCGCCCAGCCCCACCGGCTCCCGGCGTGCCGGCCGGCCGATGCGCTCGAACCGCTTGGCCACCCGCTCGAGCCGCTCGGCATCGGCCTGAAGATGCTCTGCCAGCTCGACCCCCGTGGTACCCGGATTTTCCCGCAGGTAGGCAATCCATCCCGTGAGGCTCATGAGGGGGGTGCCGAGCTGGTGGGCCGACTCCCGAGCCATGGCGACCCACAACCGGTCGCGCGCGGCGGCGACCTGCGAGCGGTAGGCCCACCCGGCGAGCAGCGCCAGGCACAGGAGCACCGCGCCTTCGAGCGCGGCGATACTCGCGAACCGGCGCGCCGCGGTTCCGGTACCGTAGTGGATCGTGCCCACGCCGGGCTGGACCAGCGGAGGATTCTCGACGTCGAGCTCGGAGATCCACGCGCGCAGCTGCGCCGTATCGGCGCCGATCTGCGGAGGCGCGTTGTCGAGCGCGGTGATGTGCCCGGCGGTATCCATCACGACGATGGCGATCCCGAGAGAACGGACCTGGCGCGCGAGGTCGAGCAGCGCATCGGTCGCGGCGTCCGGTCGCGGATCGTTCAGGCCGGCAAACACGCGGCCGAGCAGCGTGCTCGTCTGGCGCGCGTCGTCGCGCAGGTGGCGCGCCACCACCCACGCGTACCAGACCGTGATCCCACCGAGCAGCAGCGCCAGCCCCGCCACGACGGGAGGACCCGCGCGGCGGAGTGCGGCGTTACGCGCCATCGGCGGAGGACGGCACGAGGCGCTCCATTCCGAGGTATGGGACGAGCGCCGCCGGAACCGTCACGGAGCCATCGGGCTGCTGCCTCGTCTCGAGGAGCGCCGCGATGGTGCGCGGCAGCGCCACCCCCGACGCGTTGAGCGTATGCGCCAGCTCGGGCTTCGCGCCCGGGGACGGCCGGTAGCGGATATTGGCGCGCCGCGCCTGGAAGTCCGTGAAGGTGCTGGAGCTCGACACCTCGAGCCACTGCCCGACGCCCGGCGCCCAGACTTCGAGGTCGTACGTCTTGGCGCTGGCGAACCCCAGGTCGCCCGCGGCGAGCAGCACGACGCGGTACGGGAGCTCGAGCCGTTGCAGCACGGCCTCGGCGTGCCCGGTCATCCGCTCGTGCTCGGCTGGAGATTCGGGGGGCCGTGCGAACCGAACCAGCTCGACCTTGTCGAACTGATGCACCCGCAGCAGTCCACGCGTGTCCCGCCCGGCGGCTCCCGCTTCCCGCCGGAAGCACGGCGTGTACGCGGTGTAGCTCAGCGGCAGCTTTCCGCCGTCCAGGATCTCGTCGCGATGCAGGTTCGTGACGGGCACCTCAGCCGTCGGAACGAGGAACAGATCGTCCGGCGCCGTCTTGTATGCTTCGTCCTCGAACTTGGGGACCTGGCCGGTGCCCTGCATCATCTCGCGCTTCACGACGAACGGCGGCTCCACCTCAATGTAGGCGTGCTCGCGGGTGTGGAGATCGAGCATGAAGGTGATCAGCGCGCGTACGAGCTTTGACCCGACGCCCACAAAGACCGGGAATCCCGACCCCGAGAGCTTCGCGCCGCGCGCGAAATCGAGCATCCCCAGTTGTTCGCCGATCTCCCAGTGCGGCTTGCCGCCCTTCGGAGCCGGCTCACCCCATGTCCGCACGATCTTGTTGTGCGACGCGTCGCCGTCCGGCAATTCCGGCAGCGGGAGGTTGGGGACGTAGAGCAGCTTGTCTTCGAGGGTCTGCTCGATTCCCTTGAGCTCCGCTTCGAGGGAATCGATCCGCTCGCCCAGGGCGCGGCGCGACCCGCGCACGTCCGGCGGGAGCGCTCCTTTGTCCTTCATTAGACGCGCGTCGGCCTTCGCGGCCTCGTTGCGCTCCGCCTTGAGCTGGTCGAGCTGGCCGGTGAGCGCGCGACGCCGCATGTCCAGCGCCTCGAGCTCATCGAGCAGCCGCGTGATCGTCGGGTCGCCGCGCCGGGCGAGCGCGGCGCGCACCTGCTGGGGCGAGGCGCGTAGAAGCTTGAGATCGATCACGCCGCTACTGCTGCGGGAGTCCGAGCTCGAGACCGCGGTAGCCGCAGTTCTGGTCGACGAGGATCTCGAAGTTCAACCGCCGCGCCGTGGTGTCCACGGCCAGCACGTGCAGCTTGGCATAGAGCGGGAGCGACACGCCGAACGAGCATAGCGTGGGCCGCGAGCGCACCAGCACGATGGTCCCCGTGTCGAGCGTAATCGGCTTGTCGAAGATGTAACCGCCGGTCGGCGCGAGCTTGATCGCGGCGAACGGCGTCGTGGAGGTCTGCACACCGGACAGCTGGCCCAGATTGATCGCTCCGGTGGGATACAATGCGGGCGCATCCAATGAGTCGAAGTCGAACGCGAAATCGAGCGCCGTGGTCAGGTCCGTCCGCACGGCCTGTGCGCCCAGGAGCGTGTAGGCCGACGGCAGGGTGAGGGCCGTTCCTCGCAGCGCGTACAGCGACACCGTGTCGACTTCATTGGCGAAGAACGGCGCCGGGAGGCCATTCGTGTCGGTGCATCCGACGACGAGCAACACGAGCCCGGTTAGCGCGACCTCGCGCGCGGCAATTCTGCGGTGGGGAGGCATTCGGTGCGGGGAAGATACCCCGCGGCGTCCAAGTGGGTCAACCCACGGTGGCTGCTTGACTTCGCTAGTTTCCATTCCTAGCTTGGCCGCCGTATGGCGACAATCCGGGATGTGGTCGAGGCACTCGCCCGCCGCGGCGGCGTGGACGCCGTGGTGGTCGTGGGGCGTGACGGGTTGCCGATTGACGCCCGCGCGGCTAACGGAGTCGACGCAGAGAACGTAGCTGCACTGCTGCCGTCGGTCATCAACGGGTTGGGCCAGCTGGGCGAAGCGGGAGGGCGCGGGCCATTCGGCACCGGCGTGCTCGAGTTCGGCTCCGGCCTCGCCGTCGTCTCCGTCCTCAACGCCGACGCCTTGCTGATCGTTCTGGTGCGGCCGTCCACCAACGTGGGCGCCCTGCTCTACGACCTGCGCCGCCACCGTTCGGCGATCGCCGGCCTGCTCTGACCCCGAGTCGCCCGCCTTGTCGCCCGTCCGGCGGCACCTCCTCGTCGTCGATGACGAGCCGCATATCGGGTTGCTGCTCCGCCCGCACCTCGAGCGCCTCGGCTACGTCGTGACTCTCGCCCGCACGCTCGCCGAAGCGCGCCGGGCGTTGCAGGGCGGCGACGGGCCATTCGACGCCATGCTCCTCGATCTCCATTTGCCCGACGGCTCCGGCCTCGAGCTCCTGCGCGAGCTCCGGTCCGCCGCGGCGACCCGCGCGTTTCCCGTCATCGTCCTCACCGCCGAGGGCGAAGACCGCATTCTGGGAGAAGCGGAGGGCCTGGGCGCCGGGTTGCTCACCAAGCCGTTCAGCCCGAGCAAGCTCACGGCGCGCATCGCCGCGATGCTGGGTGACTCGCCTCCCCCACCCCCGCCCCCATCGTCGGTTCCCCGGGACACACGATGAGCGTCTGGGCCGCGATCCTGGCCGGCGGGGCGGGAACCCGATTCTGGCCGCTGTCGACGCCCGAGCGTCCCAAGCAGCTGCTGCCGCTCGTCGGCGACCGGCCGCTCCTGGTCCAGGCGGTCGAGCGGCTCGACGGACTGGTCCCGCCCGAGCGGATCCTCATCCTCACCGGACCGTTCCTGGTCGATCAGGTGGCCCGCGTGGTGCCGCAGATCCCCCGGGCGCAGATCTTCGCCGAGCCGCGCGCGGCGTCCACGGCGCCGGCCCTCACCTGGGCCGCGCACTGGATCTCGCAGCGCGACCCCGGAGCCCAAATGCTCTCGTTGCACGCCGACTGGGCGGTGAGCGATGACCGTGCGTTCCGCGCGGCCGGGCGCCAGGCGCTCGGTGTCGCGGCCGAGTACGACGTGCTCGTCACCGTGGGCGTGAAGCCGACGCGCAACGAGACGGGTTACGGGTACATCATCCCGGCGAAGCCGCTCGGCGGAGCGCGCACCGTGCGGCGCTTCCTCGAGAAGCCCTCCCCCGCCCGCGCGGCCCTGCTGCGCCGCCAGGGCGCGCTCTGGAACACGGGGCTGTTCGCCTGGGGCGTGGCCCGCTTCCTGGGCGAAGCGGGCGCCTACGCGCGCGAGCTCAAGCCCGGCTGGCCCGCGCTCACGGCGGGCGACGTCGCGGGCTTCTTCACCGCCGTCCGGCCCGTGGCGGTGGACGTGGCCGTGTTGGAGCGGACCAAACGGCTCGCAGTCGTTGCCGGGACGTTCGGCTGGGACGACATCGGCTCCTGGGACTCCCTGTTGCGCATTCGCAAGCCGGACGCGCACGGCAACGTGGTGGTCGGGAAGGCAACGGTGGCGGACGACGTGCGCCGCTCGGTGATCTGGTCCGAGAGCGAGCACGTCGCCGTGGTCGGCCTGGAAGATATGGTGGTCGTGCGGGCCAACGGCCACACGCTCGTGATGCCCACCGGCCGCGCCGAGCGCTTGAAGGAGCTCGTGCAGCGGCTGTGACCCACGCCCTCTACCTGCTCGATCCGGACCCCGCCCCCGCGTGGGCGCCGTTCGTCGGAGCACGCCCGTTGTGCGAGCTGCGGGCCGGCGCGCACCTGATCCGCGAGCGGTGGGAAACGTTCGTCGGCGCGGAGACGGCTGCGATCTTCGCTCTCCCTCACCTCGCCGGGTTCGCCGAGGCGGGTGTCCCCCTGGTGGCCGCGCGTCGCCCCGTCCCCGGGCCGGCCGTGATCGGCTCCTCGACCTTCGCGCCGCGCGGGCTGGCCCCCGCGCTCCCGAACGGCGCGTTCCGCCTCACGAGCGGCGGCGTCACGGTGGGATGGGGAGTCGGATCGGGAGCCACGTGGGACGGCCCCCAGCCGCACGCCGCGGCCATCGAAGTGCCGGGAGTCGTGCTCCGCGGCGTGTACGACCTGGTGCCGGCGCTCGAGCAGCTGCTCCCGGACGACCTTCGCGCCTTGCTCGGCGACAGCGACCCGCTCCCACCGGGGAGCGCCGTGCTCGGCGATCCCGCCGCGATTGCGCTGCGCGACGCCGCCGTGGAACCTGGCGTCGTCTTCGATGTACGGAACGGTCCGGTCGTACTCGAAAGCGGCGTCGAGGTGCGCGCCGGGGCCCGGCTCGAGGGGCCCTTGTGGGTCGGCGCGAACGCCCACGTGCTGGGCGGACCGGTGCGCGCGTCGGCGATCGGCCCGCGAACGAACGCGCGCGGCGAGCTGTCGAGCTGCGTCTTCCTGGGGTACGCGAACAAGGCGCACGACGGCTTCGTCGGCCATTGCGTGATCGGCCGCTGGGCGAACCTCGGCGCCGGCACGATCACGTCGAACTTGAAGAACACGTACGGTCGCGTGCGTCTCGAGATCGCGGGGACGCGACTCGAGACCGGGCTGCAGCTGCTCGGCAGCCTGGTCGGCGACCATGCGAAGACGGCGATCGGCACGCTGCTCGGCACCGGGACCGTGATCGGCACCGGCGCGAACGTCTTCGACGACGTGCGGCCGCCCAAGTACATCCCCCCATTCGCCTGGGGTGGCGCGGGCGGTGCCCGCATGAGCCGGGACGGGTTCCTCAAGATCGCGGGGCGGGTACTGCCGCGGCGCGACGTCGTGGTGGACGACGCCACCCGCGCCATGCTGGAGCGGATTTACGACTGGGCTACGCGCTGAGTTTCGTGCTCGGGCCGTTGCTCCCCGGCCAGCCAACGCGCACATTGTTCAGTTCCGGTGGACACACCAGCGATGCCGCAAACCGAGCAATACCGACGTGTCGGTAAGTTCGAGCTCCACGAGATCATCGGCGAGGGAGCCATGGGCGCCGTGTGGCGGGCGTACGACTCCGTCATTCGGCGCTTCGTGGCCCTCAAGCTGCTGTCCCGCGCGGGCCGCTCGGCCGACGCGCAAGATCGCTTCATGCGGGAGGCGCGCGCCGCTGGGGCGCTGCAACACCCCAACATCGTCACGGTCTACGACCTCGGCGAGTCGGACGAACAGCTGTTCATCGCCATGGAGCTGGTGGATGGGCGAGACCTGAGCTCGCTGATCGCGGTGAGCGAGCCGCTCGCGCTCGAGCGCAAGCTCGACATCGTGATCGAGGTGCTGCAGGGGTTGTCCTACGCGCACGAGCGCGGCGTCATTCACCGCGACGTCAAACCGTCCAATGTCCGGATCGCCTCCGACGGCTCGGTGAAGATCATGGACTTCGGGATCGCCCGCCTCCAGTCCGCCGACGTGACCGGCTCGGGCGCGATCGTCGGCACGCCGACCTACATGGCCCCGGAGCAGATCACGAACGGCGCGATCACGCCGGCCACTGACGTCTTCGCCGTCGGCTGCCTCCTGTACGAGCTGCTAGGGTACCGCAAGCCGTTCGAAGGGGAGACGGTCCACGGCGTGCTGTACCAGGTGCTCACCACTGACCCGAAGCCGCTCCGCACCATGGTGCCGTCGATCCCAGCGGCGCTCGAGCGCGTCGTGGGGAAGGCCCTCAACAAGGTGCCCGAAGAGCGGTACGAGACGGCGCGCCAGATGCAGTCGGCGCTGTTCAGCATCCGCGCCGGGCTCTCCGGAGCGACCGACACCACCGAGCGGCTGAGCCTGCGCTGGACGCCGATCCCGTCCGCGGTCCTTCGCCTCGTCACGCACGCGCCCATCAAGTGGCGGGCGGCGGCGCTGACCGCCTTGATGGTGACGGCGCTGGTGCTCCTCTACGTGTCGCGCTCCCCCTCCCCCGTCGCGGCGCTGCCCGACGCCGAGCTCACGAGCGCCACGCTGGACCAGCTGCTGACCTATCCGGTGCCTGTACATCTCAACGCGGCGCTGGTCGCGCAGCGCGACTCGGCGCTCGCGGCCCGCGAGCGGGCGCGGCGGGCGGGGGCGATGAAGAACAATGTGTCATCGCTCATCCTCGCCGAGACCGTCGTGCAGAACGCCGAGCGCGCCTTGCGCACCGGCGACCTGGCGCGGGCGTCAAGCGGGTACTGGAGCGCCATGCCACAGTACGCCAAGGCCCAGGCCGAAGCCGAAACGTTGCGGCGCGACGCGGAGCGAGCCATCGCGCGCGCCACGCCCGTGGTACACGCGCTGGCGACCCGCCCCGAAGCGGGGCGCGCCGCCACCTCGCTCGCGCGCGCGGACTCGCTCTACCTGGCGATGGACTACCTCGTCTCCAGGCTGGCGGCGCTCGACGCCGAGCAGGTCGGCGTGGCCGCCGGCGTCGCTCCCCCCTCCCCGCAGCCACCCGAGGCGCGCGCGGCGATCGCCGTGCTGCTGCAGGATCTCGAGCGCGCGGTCTCCAGCGAGCGCGTCGGGAACCTGCAGGTGTTGATGCCGGGTATGGCCGACAAGGATGTGGCCGCGTGGCAAGGGTTTTTTCAGCGCTACACGCGGCTCACCGCTCGATACACCCTCGACCAGCTGAGCACGCGCGCCGACACCGCGCACGCCACCGTGCGGACCGTCTACCTGTACGTGCCGGCGGGTGGCGGAGCCCAGCGGGAGACGCGCCTCCGTCAGGTGATCCGTTTTACCCGGACGCCGAACGGATGGCGGGTCGCGAACATCCGCGAGGCGCCCTGAGGGCTCCCTCGATCAGTCCCAGGCGCGCTCGGTCGGAGGTGGCGGCGCCGGGATGGCCACGGAATCGGCACGCGCGGGGGGCGGCCCTACTCGGCGCAGCGTCACGGGCTTCTCCAGGTCACCCCCCGAGAGGGTGAGCTTGTCGGCATCGAGCTTCATGCGGTACACCTGCCACACGCCGTCCCCCAGCGTCAGCCACAAGCTATCGTCCACCACGCGCCAGCGAGCCACCTGATCGCCGAATTGCGCGGAGCTGTCGCTCCGCACGATGATGTTGCGAATCTCGTCTTCGGTCTTGGCCTGCCATTTTCCTTCGACGCGGGCGCGCGGGCCCGCCCCGGAATGGGCCGTCTGGGCGGGGAGACCGGGAGCGATCCCGAGCAGCAGGACGAGGATACGGGAGACTGGCGGCATCTTGGATACAAGATACCTACCCCGGAAAGGGGGCCCGGGCGCGTGGCTCAGGTCAACGGCGGCTGGTGCACCGGCTCTCCGGGCACCGAGGCGCGCTCGTCCGTCAGCACCGCCACCTGCGACTCGACTTGCCGCATCATCCGCACGAACGCGCCCGCCAGCTCGGGATCGAACTCCGTGCCGGCCCGATCCTCGATGTACGACAAGGTCTTCGACTGCGGCCACGCTTCGCGGTAGGGCCGGTGGGTGCGGAGCGCGTCGTACACGTCGCACACGTGGACGAGCTTGCTCCCTTCGTGGCAGTCGCGCCGGAACTGGAACGTGGGATAGCCATCCCCGTTCAGCATGATGTGGTGCTCGTAGGCGACCACCGCAGCGAGATCCAGGTCTTCCTCGGCGCGCAGGATCAGGCGGGCGCCCTCCGCGGGATGCTGGTTCATCAAGGCGCGCTCCGAATCGGAGAAGCGTCCCGGCTTGGTGAGGACCTCGATCGGGATTTTCACCTTGCCGATATCGTGGAGCAGTCCGGCCACGCCGAAGGCCCGTACGTCGCGCGCCGACAGCCCGCGGGACTCGGCGAGGGCCATCGTCAGGACGGCGACGTTCATCGAATGGGTCGTCGTGTACTGATCGAACTCCTTGAGCTGCAGCAAGGGGATCACGATTTGGCGACCGCCGTGCATGGCGATCGAGAGTGAGCGGACTACCGCCTCCGCTTCCGTGAGCGGCAGCGTGCCCCGAGCCTGCACTTCCTCCTGGACCCAGCGCACCGCATCTGCTTCTTCGCTGAGGGAATAGGTGATCGTGGCGGTCGGGATCGCCGGGGCGTGCTGCTCATCCCCGCCCCGCACGCCCACCGCTCCGAACCGGATGCTGGAGCGGCGCATCTGGCGCGCCTCCGTCGTGTCGATCGCGGAGAGCGTGAGCCGGGCGAGCACCTCGTCGAGGAACTGCTCGAACTCTTCCCGGCTCACGGGGTCGGAAAACTCCAAGCGCTGGATCCCCGCGAGCGCCAGCCGCTGCCCCCAGTCCCAGGCCTTGAGCTCGCGCAGCGGCAGCCGCCCGAATACGATCTCATCGCCCAGGAAGGTGAACAGCGGCCGTGACTCGGTCGCCTGCAGGTCGCTCAGCTCTCGATACGCGTCGTCGATCGCGCGCTCGCGGGCGGGGTGGCCCGGCCGATAGAGGGTCATCGCCGCGAGCGCATGCGCGAACGCGTTGAGGAAGCCGGCGGGGCTGCTCACGACCGGCTCGCCGGCGGCGCCGCGGCGTGGCGGATCTCGCCGTCGGTGGACGAGGCCGCGATGCCGAGGCGCGCGCGCGCCCGCGGGTCGTCGCGCCACCCGGTCGCGAGCGCCGCCAGCGCGACGAGGAGCTCGGGGGACTTGCCAGCCAGTCTCTCCCGCCCGAACAGGGTCCGACCGCCCGCCGTCAGCTGCAGCAACGTCTCGAGCGCAGCCGGCGCCTTGGTGTAACCCAAGCAACGTACGGCGAGCGCACGCTGGTCGCCCGCGAGCGTACGATCCGTGGCACGATTCACCAACAGGGGCACCGCGGCGTCCGGCGAGGCCTGCAGCGCGACCGCGAGGCTCAGCGCGAGGCGCAGCGTGCGCGGGTCCTGATCGCGCAGGCCGGCGACGAGCGCTTCGTCGCGACCACCCGGGAGCTTCAGCTGTAGCTTGACCGCCTGCCAACGCACTCGCGCGTCGGCGTGCTGCATGTAGGGGGCGGCCGAGAACCCCGGCGGTGGGGGCCCCAGCTCTTCGAGCAACGCGAGCAGGTTGCGAGTCACGTACCAGCGGCTGTCGTCGAGCCGCGCAATCACCAACGGCGCGATCTCGGCGCCCATCTTCGCCAGCTGCGCGAGCAACCCGCGCCGCGCCCCGCGCGACTCCGCCGCCGCGAGGGCGTTGAGCAGCGGCGGAGCCGCCGCCGCGCCCACGAGCGGCACGAGCCGCTCGAGCAGCTTGAAGTCGATCGACTCTCGGGCGACGATCTGCTGCACGGCAGCTGCCGTCGCGATCCGCGCCCGCACCGTGGCCGCGGCGGCCGTGTCGGCCACCCCGGCCTCCAGCGCGTCGAGCAGCTGCGCGAGCCGGCCCTCGGCCACCACCCGGTCGACCGCCGCGTGGAGGCGCGGTCCCATGGTGCCGATCTCCAGCGCCATCGCCACCAGACGATCTGGCTCGGTCAGATGGTGATCCGTGCGCGGCGCCGCCCCGGCCGGCGCGGCCCGGGCCATGCGCTGCAGCGCCGCGCCGTACGCTCCGGGGGTCGGATCGGGGAGGGTCCACCCGGCCAGCAGCCGCTGGACCTGCTCGCGCAAGGCCGCATCGGCTTGCGGTCGCACCGGTGCGGCGCCCGCCTCTGCGTGCACCGCCAGTTTCGACAGCAGGCGCACGAGCGAATGGGAGATAGCCTCCTGCGAGCTCTCAGCGGCGGCCTTGAGGATGTCGAGCACCGCATCCACCGCCATCCCGTCGGCGGCATCGGAGACGAACTGGCGCCGCTGCGCGAAGTCGCCCCCCATGCGCACCAGCCGCTGCAGCGTTTCGGGCTTGAGCGTACGAATGAGACGCGAGGTCCGCCGCCGCAGAGCCGCCGCCTCCGTGCTGCCCGCCGTCTTGAGCTCGGCGGCAATCTGCAGCAGGTAGCCGACGATCACCTGATCGTACCCCGTGGCCTCGGCCTTCGAGTGCGCGTCGATCGCCTGCGCGATGACCGCTGGTTCCGTGGGGGTGGGCCGGGTGTCTTCCGGCGCGGTCGCCAGCGCCGCCCGCGCCAGGCCCACCCACAACTGGGCGGCGCGCGCATCCCCTTCCCCTACGGGACCGGCCTGGTCCGTGAGCTCGAGGCGCTCGTAGGTAAGCGCATGCAGCTGTACGTGCGGCCACGCCGCCAGGCGGTCCCGGTCGCCGAGGCCGAGTGGCTGCCCGGTCCGTTCGGCCTCGATGGCGAGGGTCCGGAGCGCATCGGCCACCTCTTCTTGCTCCACGCCGCGCCGGAACGTGATGGCACCCAGGTGGTGACGGTGCAGCCGCCCCGCGAGCTCCCGCAGCACGGGATGCTTGGGGTCGGTAGCCACACCCTCGATCACGAGCTGGTTGCGGGCCACGCCGAGGGAGATCGTCGCTCGATCCTCGAGCAGCAGCGCCGCGCGCCGGGTCAACCCCGCCGCCGCGGGCGCGAGCGACGGGTGCCCTTCGGGATACATGGCGTGTTTGTGCAGGGCAATCGACAGCTCGATCAGGAAATCGGCGAGGTCACGCGACAGGGTCGCGCGTTCACCGGAGGGGCCAGGCATGAGGGCAAAGATACAAGGACCGGCAACTGCTAGACGCACAGACGCACAGCCGTGAACAAAAAACAGGGGCCGGGAAAGACTCCCGACCCCTGTTCACTCCCTACCGCTGTGCGTCTATGCGTCTGTGCGTCTGGGTGTTTAGTACATCCCGCCCATACCGCCGCCACCGGGCATCGGCGGCGTCTTCTCCTTCTCCTTCTTCTCGACCACGACGCACTCGGTCGTGAGCATCAGCGCGGCGATGGACGCCGCATTCTGCAGCGCCGTGCGGGTAACCTTGGTAGGGTCGATGACGCCCGCCGCCACCAGGTCCTCGAACTCGTCGGTCTGGGCGTTGTAGCCGAAGTTCTTGTCCTTCGACTCCTTCACCTTCCCGACGACGATCGACGCCTCGGCGCCCGCATTCTGGACGATCATCCGCATCGGCTCCTCGAGCGAGCGGCGGACGATGTCGACCCCGATCTTCTGGTCGTCATCGGTCCCCTTCACCTTCTCGAGCGACTTCTGGCACCACAGGAGTGCCACGCCGCCGCCGGGCACGATGCCTTCCTCGACCGCCGCGCGTGTCGCATGCAGGGCATCCTCCACGCGCGCCTTCTTTTCCTTCATCTCGGTCTCGGTCGCGGCCCCGACGTTGATCACGGCGACCCCGCCCGCGAGCTTCGCGAGCCGCTCCTGCAGCTTCTCTTTGTCGTAGTCCGACGTGGACTTCTCGATCGCGGCCTTGATCTGGGCGATGCGGCCCTGGATCTCGACGTGCTTGCCCTTCCCGCCCACGATCGTCGTGTTGTCCTTGTCGATCACGATCCGCTTCGCCTGGCCGAGATCGTTGAGCGTCGCGTTCTCGAGCTTCAGGCCCATCTCCTCCGAGATCACCTGCGGCGCGCCGGTGAGCACCGCGATGTCGGTCAGCATCTCCTTGCGGCGGTCGCCGAAGCCCGGCGCCTTCACGGCACACACCTTCAGCGTGCCGCGCAGCTTGTTGACCACCAGCGTGGCCAGCGCCTCACCCTCCGCGTCCTCGGCGACGATGAGCAACGGCCGGCCGGCCTGTGCCACCTTCTCGAGGACGGGGAGCAGGTCCTTCATCGACGAGATCTTCTTGTCGTGGATCAGGATGTAGGCGTCCTCGAGGACCGCCTCCATCTTCTCGGGATCGGTGATGAAATAGGGCGACAGATAGCCGCGGTCGAACTGCATCCCCTCGACTGTCTCGAGCGTGGTCTCGAGGCCCTTCGCCTCCTCGACCGTGATCACGCCGTCCTTGCCGACCTTCTCCATCGCCTGGGCGATCAGGTCGCCGATCTCCTTGTCGTTGTTCGCGGAGATGGCGCCGACCTGAGCGATCTCCTTCCGGCCGGCGGTAGGCACCGAGATCTTCTTCAGCTCCTCGACCACCACCTCCACCGCCCGGTCAATCCCGCGCTTCAACGACATGGGGTTCGAGCCGGCCGTGACCGACTTGAGCCCCTCGCGGAAAATCGCCTGGGCGAGCACCGTCGCCGTCGTCGTGCCGTCGCCGGCGAGATCCGACGTCTTGGTCGCCACTTCCTTTACCATCTGGGCGCCCATGTTCTCGATCGGATCCTCCAGCTCGATCTCTTTGGCGACGGTCACGCCGTCCTTGGTGACCGTCGGATTGCCGAATTTCTTGTCGATGACGACGTTCCGGCCCTTCGGGCCGAGGGTGACCTTCACCGCCTCGGCCAACTGGTCCACGCCCCGCTTCAAGCGGGCGCGGGCCTCTACGTTGAACTCCAGCTGTTTTGCGGGCATGTCTGTTTCCTCCTAGAAGCCTCAGCCAAGCTTGGCGATGACGTCCGATTCCTTGATGAGGATGATCTCTTCACCCTCGAGCTCCACCTGAGTACCGCTGTACTTCCCGTAGACCACGCGGTCCCCGACCCTCAGCTCCATCGGGACCAGCGCATCCTTCTCCCGGCGTCCGGGACCCACCGCGATCACCTCGCCCTGGATCGGCTTTTCCTTGGCCGTGTCGGGGATGTAGAGACCGCCCTTCATGGTCTCCGTCTCCTCCATCGGCCGAATGGCTACCCGATCCGCCAGCGGGAAGATCTTGAACTTCGTCTTCGCAGCCGTTGCGGTTGCCATGGTGCTAGAGTCCTCCACCTCGGTACCTGGTTCTAAGTGGCTGTGGAACAACGTGGAACAACGTTGTTAGCACTCTCGTCTGGAGAGTGCTAAATCAACCGCGCGGAATCTCTCCCGGCGGCCGTGGCAAGTCAAGGGGGTGCGGCGGCCAGTGAATCCACGATCGCCCGGACGTAGTCGGGCGTGGTGGCTCCCAGGGAATCGAGCGGCGCCGACACGGCGGCCACGATCGCCCCGGTGCGAGTGTCGGCCAGGCGCACCAGAAGCCAGATGAGCGCCGGCGGCTCGGTTTCCTGGAAGGTGAACGCGAGCAGGTACGCCGTCGGCCTGCTCCCGCCTCGTACGTGCTGGCGTACGGTGAACCCTCGGCGCCGCAGCCCCTCAGCGAGGCCCTGACCCAGGGAATCGCGGCGCGTGATGAGGATCTCGTAGCCGCGGAGCGTAGACGGGGATTCGTAGCGTGTGGCGGGCGCACAAGACAGTAGAACGGCGTTGCCGAAAACGGCGAGGCCGAGAAAGGCGTTGCCGACAAGGGCGCTGCCCCTCACTCGGCAACGCTTCATCCGGCAACGCTTCTTCGGCAACGCCTCACCCCGCAACGCAGCACCCCCTACGGTATCACTCTCCGCGCCCCCACCCAGCGATCGAGCCAGTACGCGCCCTCCGCATCCTGCGGGTCCAGACGCGAGAGCTTCACGCCGCGGGTCGAGCTGTGGATGAACTTGAGCTCGCCCACGTACATGCCGACGTGGGTCACGCCGGCCCCGGGCCGCGCGGAGAACAGCAGGATGTCTCCCGGGCGGAGGGCGTCGATGAGCGGTGTGACCTCGCCTCCGACACGTGCCTGATCGCGACTCATGCGGGGCAGCCGAATGCCGTGCTGCCCGTAGGCGTACTGAATCAGCCCCGAGCAATCGAACCCGTTGTCGGCCGTACCACCCCAGATGTACGGCGTTCCCAGGGCTTCGAGTGCCGTCTGCACCACAGTCGCCGCGTTGCCGGAGATCGTCGCGGGCGGCTCGGGCGGCGGCAGGTCCGGAGGGGCGCCGTTTCCTCCCGCCCCGCTTCCCCCTCCACTCCTCCCCAGTCCGAACGACACCCCGAGCGTCGCGCTCACGCCGTCGCGCGCGTCAGGGCGTGGATTCCAGAACCCTCTCGGCCCCCGATCTTCGAGCCGATAGCGAAGTTCGCCTCCCAGGGCTAGCCAGGAGAGCGGACGCCACTCGAGTCCGCCTCCCACCGTCCACTGAGCGGCTACCTCCTGAGTCGAGGTGTCGGTGGAGAGGCCCAGGGCGAGTCCGGCGAGCGCGTAAGGCCCAAGCGTGGCCCGGCCTCTTCCGGCTTGCACCTCGTAGCCCAAACCATAGAAGGCCCGGCGTCGGCCCAGGGTGTCACTCACGAGCGCGGCGAGTCCGAATCCGTGCGTGAACGGGCCACCCAGGCGCGCGCTCGTGCGGAGCTCGTAGACGTCGGCGCGATTGCCATTGTACCAGCGCCCGAGATGCAGCTCCAGCGCGCGGCCCCCTCCCTGCGCCCCGAGCGTCGCCGGGAGGACGAGGAACGGCGCGAGCCACCAGGGCCTAGTCAGCCGCGGCAACGGCGCGCTGCTCCTCCGACGTGCGTGGTGCCATGTGATGGGACAAGAGGTGGGGGACCCGGCGCATGAAGCGGACCCAGATGAAGAGCGCGGTGAACCCGCACAGCGTCGCAACGGCCGCTGCCACGACAAGCATTGTTACGGGACGGTTGAACCCGGTCGCAACGAGGGCGCCGGCCCACAGCCCGATGTACGACGCCGACCACGCCAGGACGGGCGTCAGCAGCCATCCGACGACGACGAGCAGGTGAGCGAGCCAGCGGGGCACGTCGCCCCTTCCCGCCGCTAGCCCTTACGGGCCAAGGCGACGAGGGCGAGCGCCGCGAGCACAAGCGTGAAGGCTCCGCCAGTCGCGACCGGGAGCGCGAGGGTGACGCCCGCAAGCCGCACGATCAACGCCAGCACGATGGTCGCCGCAACCGGGGGCAGCGCGCGGCGTCCGAGGGTCGCTTCGCTGCCGGCCGCGGTGACGATCCCACCCATCCACGCCAGGAACGTCCCCAGCATCCACCAAATGGGAAGGTACCACCACGTGCTGCCGCCGCCGATCGCGTCCCACGTCCAGGGATACGCCTTGAAGGGCCGGAGCAGCACGATATCGATGGCGCTGAATACAACGGTAGCGACGAGGCCAAGGGCCGCGGCGCCCGCGATGCCCTCGGTGCTGCGCGCGGCGGTCCATTGGGCCGGCAGGAAGGCCACGGCCACCCCCGCGGCCAGGACGATCAGCGCCTCGACCCCGCCCCGCAGGCCGCCGGTGATCGGCACGCGTTGGGACGCGGCGAGGAACGCGACGACCGCTACCGCCGTCGCGACGCCCAACTTGGCGCCACCTACAGTCACGGTGCGGAAGTCCGAGCGGTCGGAAGCAACCGGTGTGGCGGTGGCCGACATGCCTCGTATCTCCTCGGGTATCGGGGTTAGCGCGTCCGTCGCCGAAATCTAAGCTCGGGCTCTCACCGGGCAAACACCAGCAAGACCACGAGATCGGTCACCGCCCACGCCGCGAGCGCCCGATACATCCCACGCTGGTGGGCGGGCGGAGGCAACGCCTCGCGACGCCGGTACCATGGTACCAACACCGCGACCCACGCGACGAGCGGCACGACGAGTAGCCACGCCCGGACCCCCAACACGACGGCCGCCCAACCGAACAGCGCGAACGCCAGCGCGGTGCAGGCGATCGCGACGCCGAGGCTCGCCCGCAGACCCAGCAGGAGGGCGAGGGTGCGGTCACCGCGGCGGCGATCCTCCTCCATCTGATACAGCTGAGTGAGTGGATAGAGCCCGGCGAACAGCGGGCAGAAGCCGAGCAGGACGAGGGCATGGCCCGCATCGAGGGGACGGCCCGTGGCAGCCCACGCGGCAAACGGCGTGAGCGTCCCGAAGCCCCACATGTTGATCACCCAGTCGACTCCCGCCACCGCCTTGAAGCGGAACGGCGGTACCGAGTAGAGAATCGACAGCACGAAACAGATGGCGTACGCGACCCGAAACGCGGGCGGGAGCGCGAAGGCGACCAGCTGACCGCCGGCGAGCAGCGCACCGCTGAACGCGAGCAGGTGTCGCGGCAGCGGAGGCGGGGCATTCAGGTAGCCGATGTCGCCCTCGTCCTTGTCGAACACGGAATTGATCGCGAGGGTGCCGCCATTGAGTAGGATCACCCAGATCAGGAGAGCGCCCAGGGCCGGCAGCAACCGCTCCCCGCTCCCCGCTCCCTTGATACCGACGGCCAGCACGTACCCGAGCATCGTATGCCCCGCCATGATCGGCCACTCGGCGGGACGCATGTGGAGCAGGTAGGAGAAGAGATCGCCGGGCAGCAGCCGGTAGCCCCAGCGGCGCCACACGTTCAGCGCGCGGGCGTCGGCTACCACTTCAGGCCCAGCGCCGTGGCGGCGATGCGGAGCCCGGTGAGGGTGAGGTCGGGGTGCACCGACTCGATCTCGCGGACCAGCGGCGCGACCAGGCTCGCGAGGCCGCCGGTGGCGATGACGTGCGGCGTCTGGCCGTTCGGCCACTCGGCCTTGATGCGTCGCACGATCCCGTCCACGGCGTCCGCCGTGCCCAGCAAGACACCCGACCGAATCGCCTCTTCCGTCCGTCGCCCGATGGTGCGCGAGGGCGGCGTGAGGTCGGTCGCGGGCAGCTTGGCGGTGCCTCGAATGAGCGCGTCCGACGCGGTACGGATGCCCGGCATGATCACGCCGCCGAGGAAGTGGCCGTCCGCCGTGATGCAGTCGAATGTCGTGGCGGTCCCGAAGTCGACGACGATCGAGTCACGGTGGAACAGCTGGGCTGCGGCGAGCGTGTTGAGGATGCGGTCCGCCCCGACCTGCAGCGGCTCTTCCACATCGAGCGTGATCGGCAGGCGCGAGCGTCCATCCACGACCACCGGCCGCACGGTCGTCGCGCGCTCGACCGCTTCGCACAATCCCTGGGTCACGGGCGGCACCACCGACGCGACGACCGCGGCGCGGACTTCCTGAGTGGACCGGCCCTCCTGCGCCAGATACGACGTGAGCGCAGCCGCCCACTCGTCCGACGTGCGCGAGGGCGTGGTCGTGAGCCGCCAGTGGGCCTCGAGGCTGTCGCCACGGAACAGCCCGACTTTCGTTTCGGTGTTGTTGATGTTGATGGCGAGCAGCATGGCGCGGCGTAAGTATAGACGGAGAGACGCGGGGTCGCCAAGCGGCGCTTTCCCTACTTGAGACGCGGGGCCCCACGAAGGGCCGCGCGGCCCTCATCAATTTGAGGGACTCAAGTCCCTCCTCGGCCCTGTGGCGTCCTTAAGGACACTGGTCGACGGTGAGCTCCGGGTGGCGCGCCGCTTGATTCTCGACATACGCTAGCACGGTGCCGAGCTGTCGGACGCCCACGCTTCGCAGGTCGTATCCCTCGGCCCATCGCAGAGGCGCCCGCGGCATGAGCCCGTCCCGATTGGCGAGTCGCGCGCTCGCACCCTTCAGTCCCTGGATAAGCCGAGGGATGTTCGTGACAGGAGGAAGTTGCAGAACCACGTGGACGTGATCCGCCACGATGCCCGACGCGAGAAGCCGCGCGCCATGACGCTTGGCCTCCCGGGGTAGAAAGCGCCGTAGGAAATCGGCGACCCCGTGGTTGATCAGGGGCTGGCGCTGTAGAGTGGTCCACGTCAGGTGCACGTAGAGGCGAACCGGCACGCCTAAAGTGTATGCAGCGTGGACGCGAGATCGGGATCGAATCGCTCCCGCGCGGTGCATTTCAGCGCGAGGCGTGCCTATCATGAGCGTCCTTCAGGACGCGCCTGCGCCGAGCTGGGACTTACAGTCCCTCATTAACCGGGAGCATCGCGGCAGCCGCATGAGTGTCGGGGCGGCCGATGCTACTACGCGAGCTCGACGTGACCTTCCCGCACGGCGATCGTCGCCGCGCCGAGATCGACGAGCAGCGCGCCGTCCGGGCGGAGGCCGCGCGCGCGGCCGGCGGCGGGCGAGCGAAGCTGGCGACCCTGCAGCCAGTCGCGTGCCGCGAACGCGGTGCACTCGCGCTCGCTGAGCGCCGGCTCGCCCGACGCGAGCCCCGCGAGCGCGGGGACGAGGCGATCCAGGACATCGAGCCGACGGACCGCGGGGAGCCATTCCCCGAGCGCCACCGCGCGATGCGCGACCGGCGCGGGAATGGCATTGCACACATTCACGCCCACACCGACCGCCAGCCATTGCAGAGCCTCGCCGTGCCAACGGCCCTCGCACAGGATGCCCGCGAGCTTGCGCTCCCCCAGCAAGACGTCGTTGGGCCATTTGAGGCGGGTCTCGCACCGGCCGAGGAGGGCATCGACCGCATCCGCGACGGCGAGCCCGACGCGTACCGAGATCACGCCCAGCTCGGCACGCACCGGACGGAGCAGCATGCCGAGCCAGACCCCGCCCGCCGGCGAGTGCCACGTGCGACCGTCGCGTCCCCGCCCCGCGGTCTGCTCTTCGGCGATCACCACCGTCCCCGCCAGGGCGGCTTGCGCGGCGAGGTCGTGAACGGCGTCGAAGGTCGAGCCGAGCGCGCGAAACAGGCCGCACTGCGGCACGCCCCACCGCCCGGCGAGATCGGCTGCCGTCACCCCGTCGATCGCTAGCCGCGCCACACCGCGTACCCGATCGTCAGCACGCCGACGATCCAGTTGTACGGCGCGAACGCGTAGAAGCGGCCGCGCTGGAGCAGCGCCACGAGAAACCGAATGGACCAGATCCCGCCGGCGAACGCGAGCACGCAGCTCATCGCCAGCGGCAGCGCTCCGACGGCCGCGACGTTCACCGCCATGTGACGCCCCTCCAGGATCGCGGCACCCGCGATCACAGGAATCGCCAGCAGGAAGCTGAACTCCGCGGCGGCGGCGGGTCCGAGACCGCCCCACAGGGCAGCGCACACGGTCGACCCGGAACGGGAGACTCCGCGGAACACAGCCGCCACGGCCTGCGCGAACCCGATCCCCACGGCGACGCCGACCGAAGGTTCGGGGCGGTTGCCGCTGAGCCGCCGCGTGGACCAGTTCATGAACCCCGTCACGAGGAACCCCGTGCCCACGAGCACCAACGAGGCGGCCGCCTCGACTTGACGATGGAACAACCCGCCGACGACACCCGCTGGAACGGTGGCGAGCACAAGGAGCCCCGCCGTCCGCAGCTCCGCCGGCCGCCGCGCCAGGACGCCCCGCGCGATCGCCCACAGTCGCGGCCCGTACATGACCAACACGGAGCCCAGGGTCGCGACGTGGAGCGTCACCTCGACGAAGACGCCCGGGGTGTGCACGCCCGTCACCACTTCGAGCACCCTCAGATGTCCCGAGCTCGACACCGGGAGAAACTCCGTGAGCCCCTGCACCAGTCCCAGGATAATTCCCTGCCAGAGCGTCATGCGACCCGCCCGGCCACCAGGGCCACGATTCCCACGAGCATGGCTCCTTTGAGGAGGCGACTGTTTCCCTGCGTACGCCCGGTGAACAGCCGGCTCGCCACGGCCAGCACGACGAGCTGGGCGAACAGGGCGATGAGAAAGTACGCGCCCCGGTAGTGCGCCGCTGCGGGTAACGCGAGCGACAGGGGCACGAAGGCCGCCGCCAACCCCGCCGCCACGAGGCTCGCCGGGCGAGCCCCGAGGACGAGCGGTAAGGTGCGGCGGCCGAGCATCTGGTCCCCGGTCTGGTCGTCGATGTCCTTCACGATCTCGCGCACCAGGTGGATCCAGGCGGCGAGGATCCAGGGTACGATTCCCGCGGCCGCGTGTCCGACCGCGATGGCGCCGTACATGAGCGGCAGGCCACCGACGAGCGACACGGCCACGTTCCCCGGCAGGCCGCGGCGCTTGAGCACGGGCGAATACAGCCCGAGCACGGCGAAGGCCGCGAGGCCCACGAGCACCGCGGTCCCGTTGACGAAGGCCGCGGCGCCGACCCCGATCACGGCCCCACTCGCGACGCACAGGTCGGCGGTGCCGCGGGTCACGCGGCCGGTGGCGAGGGGGCGCTCCCCACCGGACCGGTTGACGCGGTCGGCGGCCTGGTCCCAGATGTCGTTGAGCACGTTGCCCGCCATCGCGACCCCGACCGCGGCCACGGCCGCGAGCGCCAGGACGTTGGGCGTCCGCACCGCGCCGAGAGCGATCCAGCCGCCGGCGAGAACGCCGGCCGCGGCGAGCAGCAAGTTGTTGATTCGGACGAGCCGCAGCAGATCAGTCACGCAGCACGTCCTCGTACAGCTGCTCGTAGCGCGGCACGATGCGGTCGGCCGCGAACTCGAGCGCGCGGCGGGCGGCGGCGGCGCGCATCCGGGCGTGGAGGGCACCATCGCGCAGCACGCGAAGGCCCTGCGCGATCATGGCCGCGACATCCCCCTTGGGCGTGAGGAATCCCGTCTCACCGGGCACCACCACCTCGGGGAGGCCGCCCACGGCGGTCGCGATGACCGGTACGGCGCATGCCATCGCCTCGAGCGCGGCGAGGCCGAACGATTCGGTCTCGGACGGCAGCAGGAACAGGTCGCTGCCTCGCAGGATCTCAGCGACGTTGTCCACCTTGCCGAGGAAGCGGACGTCGCGTCGTAGCTCGAGGTGATCGACCTCCTGCTCCGCCGCGTCGCGCTCCGGCCCGTCTCCCACCAGCACGAGCGTCGCCGGAAGCTCGCGACGCACTCCGGCAAACACGCGCACGACGTCCGTCACTCGTTTCACGGGTCGGAAATTCGAAACGTGGACCAAAACCTTGTGGTCGGGCGGGGCGAGCGAATGGCGGCAGGTGCCCTCGCCCGGCGGGTGGTACTCGGCCGTCGGGATGAAGTTCGGTATGACGATGACATCGCAGCCGGCGCATCCGAACGCGCGGTAGGTCTCGTCCCGCAGGAACGCCGACACCGCGGTGACGCGGTCCGATTGTTCGATTGAGAACTTGGTGAGTGTGTAGTACGACGGATCCTGCCCGACCAGCGTGATGTCGGTGCCGTGCAGCGTCGTGACGATCTTCAGGTCGCGCTGCGACTTGAGCATCTGTTTCGCGAGCCACGCCGTCGCGGCATGGGGGATGGCGTAGTGCACGTGCATGAGGTCGAGGTTCTCACGCATCGCCACTTCGTGCTGCTTGACCGCCAACGCCAGCGCGTACGGGGACGACTGCTCGAACAGGGGATACTCGGTCTGGGTGACCTCGTGGAACGTCACCCGTTCGGCGTAGCCGCGCAGCCGAAACGGGCTCGCGTAGGAGATGAAGTGCACCTCGTGTCCACGCCGGGCGAGCTCCAGCCCCAGCTCGGTCGCGACCGCACCGGAGCCGCCGTACGTCGGATAGCAGGTGATGCCGATCCTCATCTTTCGGGAGCAGGGAGCAGGGAGCCGGGAGCGGTCGCGCTCCGCCAGCGTTCGAGAATGCGGGTGGCGAGCGCATCAGGAGACGCGGTGGCATCGAGGGTCCACACGTTTCCCGTTTCCCCTTTCCCGCTTCCCGCGTCTCGCAGTTGGTGTCTGAACCAGGTCTCCTGGCGTTTCGCGTAGCGCCGGGTCGCCACCACGATCGCTTCCCGCAGATCCCGCTCCGGAAGCCGCCCTGCGAGCATCGCAGCCACCTCTCGATATCCCACCCCGTCTAGCCCCGGGGCGTGCGGCGCCACGCCCGTCGCCAAGATCCGCCGCAGCTCGTCCACCAGGCCCTTCGCGAGCATCTCGTCCACGCGTTGAGAGATGCGACGGTGCAGCACGTCCCGTGGCAACGTGAGTTGAATGTACCACGGCCGCATCGCCCCGGTCTCGCGGGCGTGCTCCTGCCACCAGCTGAGGCCCCGCCCCGTGAGCAGCGCGACCTCGACGGCCCGCCCCGCCCGCTGTCGCCCGCCCCCCGCGAACCGGCGGTCGAGTCGCGCCGCCCAGTGGGCGAGCCGCGCCGGCGTCAGCGCCGCCGCCCACGCGCGCAGCCGGTCGCGTCGCGCCGGGTCGAGCGGAGGCTCGTGAAACAGGCCCTCCGCCAGCGCGCGTACGTACAACCCGGTTCCACCGACGACCACCGGGTGACGGCCCGCACCGCGGATTTGTCCGAGCCATTGCGCCGCGTCGCGCGCGAAGCGGCCAGCGCTGTAGCGCTCCCCCGGCTCGACGACGTCGAGGCCGAGGTGCGGCACGCGGGCCAGCAGCGCGCCTGACGGCTTCGCGGTGCCGATATCGAGCCCCCGGTATACCTGACGGGCATCGGCGGAAACGACGCTAATGGACTCGGTCTCGGCCCACGCGACAACGACCGCGGTCTTGCCGACCGCCGTAGCGCCGACTAGTACCGGGGTCAATGGAAGGGACGTCAGGTCCTCCCAAACCGACGTTCCAGCTCATCCTTCGGTAGCTGGACGACCGTCGGTCGTCCATGGACGTCGTGCGCCGGGAGCGTCGCCGTGAGCAGCCGCGCCACGAGCTCGCGCATCTCGTCGGGCTCGAGGTGTTGGCCGGCTTTGATGGCGGCGCGGCAGGCGTACGTCGCCGCGAACCGCTCCAACCGATTGGCGAGCCCGCCGAATCGCCCGCCCGCGAGATCGGCGACGAGCTCTCCGAAGCAGCGGGCCGCATCGAAGCGGGGATGCGGATTCGGCGCCGTGTGCACCACCACCGCGCGCCCCGAGAACGGCTCCACCTCGTACCCCACGCGACGGAGCAGCTCGCGGTGCGCGTCGATCGCCTCGAGCTCGGGCGCCGTGAACTCGAGCGTCAGTGGCAGCAGGAGCCGTTGGGCAGACGCCCCGTCGCCCGTGAGCTGGCGCATCGCCCGCTCGTACAGCACCCGTTCGTGCGCGGAGTGCTGGTCCACGATCGCGACGCCCGAGTCGGTCTGGAACACGATGTAGCTGTCGAAGACTTGAAGCAGCGACGGGGTTCGGAGCTCGGGGCCAGGGGCTCGGGAGTCGCCGGCGAACATCTCGAGCGGCACAGCGGAGCCCCCTGCCGCAGCCCAAGCCCCGAGCCCCGATTCCCCAGCCCCCAGTGGCGCCGCCGCCACGAGGGGACCCAGCGCGGCCCGCACCGCCTCCTCCACGACCTTTTCGACGAAGAACTTGTCGCGGAAGCGCACCTCTAGCTTCGACGGGTGGACGTTCACGTCCACCGCGTCCCCCGGGAGCTCCAAAAACAGGATGAGCGACGGGCGGTCGCCCGGCGCAACCGTGGAGCGGTAGCCGGCCTCCGCGGCGCGCAACATGAACGGATCGCGGATCGGCCGGCCACGCACGAACACGTAGCCCTTTCGGCCCGCCGGCTTCGCCTGCGCCGGGCGCTGTGCGAAGCCTCGCACTTCGAGCGGGCCTTCGCGGTACGCGATCGGCAGGAGCGTGCCGGTCAGCTGGGGGCCCCACAACGCATGGACCCGGTCGATGGGACGTGTGGTGGGACGGACGTCGATCAGGGAACGATCGTCGCTCGTGAGGGTGAAGGCCACGTCGGGACGCGTGAGCGCGAGCAGCGTCACCACCTCGACGGCGGCACGGGTCTCCGTAGCCTGCGCCCGCAGGAACTTGCGCCGGGCGGGCGTATTGAAGAACAGCCCGCGCACCGTGACCGTCGTCCCCCGTTGCCGCGCGGCGTCGTCCATGCTCTCGCGCTTGCCGCCCGTGACGCGCAGGCGGGTAGCCACATGGCCGTCCGATGAGGTCTCCAGCTCGAACCGCGAGACCGATGCGATGGCGGGCAGCGCCTCGCCGCGGAACCCGAACGTCGCCACGCCGATCAGGTCCGCGGCCTCGCGAATCTTGCTCGTGGCATGACGCGACAGCGCGAGCTCCGCATCGGGGCGGCTCATGCCCGCGCCGTCGTCGCTGACTCGAATCAGGCTCTTCCCACCATCCTCGATGTCGATGCGGATCGCGCTGGCGCCGGCATCGAGTGCGTTCTCGATCAGCTCCTTCACCACCGACGCGGGCCGCTCGACCACCTCGCCGGCGGCGATCTGATCTGCGACCTCGGGGGGCAGGACCGCGATCGTCGCCGTCACGGCCGCGACACTTCGGCGGCGAGCACCCAGCCGCGGACGCCGTCCGCGCGATGCACCTCGAGCCAGGCGCCGTAACGCCGGTCCACCAGGAGCGCGGCACCGGCCTCGACCATGGACGCGGGGCTCGCGCCCCCGTATGGCGCGACCCGGACCGGCGTCGCGGCGTTGAGGACGATCGCCAGGGGCTCTGCACGGCGCAGGACCTCGCGAGCCGCGAGGCCCGCCGCCGCGACGGTGACGAGCGAGAGCCCGAGGACAACCGTGCGGCGGCGCCGCGCGGCCACTGCGATCCACAGGGCGACCCAGCAGAGCCCCGCGCCGAGCGCCCACTCCCCGGGCGTGGCAAGGCCCGTGGTCAGGAGCGCCTCGCTCGCGGCGTCGGGTGCCGGGAGGAGCTCACGCGCGCGCCGCACCAAGAGGTCACGTGGCGCGAGCCGGGCGGCTCTCGCCCAGGCGGCAGTCGCCTTGCCGTCCGCCCCGGCGCGGTACAACGTGGCGCCGAGGTTGTACCAATGCGCCGGCACACGCGGCTCGCCTGCCGCGCGTGCCGCAAACGAGTCGGCCGCGGCGCGGAGGGCGCCGGCGTCGTACAGCGCCTCCGCACTGAGCGTCTGAGCCGCGGCGGGCGGCGCCAATGCTGCGAGCGCCATGAGCGCGATCGCCGCCACCACGCGACGCCCTTTCCCGCCCGGCTCCGCACCCAGGACCCGCAGCACCTGCGCCAGCTCCGCGGCGAGCTCGGCCACGTCCCCCAGGCCGCGGGGGCCGTAGCGCGACGCTCGGAGGCGGTCCCGCAGCCGCTTCACGTGGTCGGCGACCGCGCTGTCGACGCCGGCGGCGCGCAGTGCGCGGGCGAGCCCGTCGCCGTCCCGGGCCCGCTGGTCCGGGACGTGGCTCGCGAGCACCGCGTGAAACTCGCGCTCCAGCCGTCCCAGCTGGGTGAGCCGCTCCGGGGCGGCGGGCGCCACGGTCGTGGGGCCGTCCAGGGCGAGCGCGCGGCGCCGCCGCCGCCATACGAGTAGCGGCGGACCGACGAGCAGCACGAGCCATCCCCAGGGCACAAGGCCACGTGCCACCTCGTCCGCCCACGCCGGGTCGCGCCCGCGCGCGAGCGGCGGCAACGCGCGCGCCGCGTGCGGCTCGATTCCCGGCGCCACGGCCAGCGCGCGCGGAGCGATCGTCGCCGCCCGGTAGTCCCCCGCCGCGAGATCGTAGTAGGGGTAGCGCACCTCGGGCAGGAGGAATGATCCCGCCGAGTCGGGCATCACGAGGTAATGAAACACCTTCGTACCGGCGATCCGTCCGTCGCGCGCCGCGATCCGCATGCCCGTTTCTCCGGGATAGGGACGGAAACCGGGCGGCCAGCGAATCGCGGGCTCCGGCCAGAGAGCCACGTTGCCCGCCCCGGATACCGTCGCCGTCATCGCGATCGGCTCTCCCACGCGACCGCTCGGCGGGTCGAGCCCCAGATCGAGCGCGAGCCCCTGTCCGACGACCGGTTGGTCGTCGGCAGGCCGGCGCGCGGCAGGCAGCGGCAACACGGTGACGGGTACCGTGTCGCTGCGCAGCGAGTAGCGCTCCTCGCGCTTGAAAACGGAGAACCCGACCGGCACCGCGTAGGCGACCGTGGCCGGCGGAATCACGATCCGGCCCGGGGCGAGCGGGAACAGCGCCTGGTGGGCCACGAACAGGTCCATCCATCCACCCCGCACCTGGCGCGACGCCGCCACCTCCGTCGGCACCGCCCCCGGGTACGACCACGCGCCTTCGGCCGTCTGGAGTGAGAGAATCGGTGGGTAGCTCAGGCGGGTGCGTAACTCGCGCGGAAACCAGGCGGCGGCGATCACGTCGAGCTGTTGGCCCACGAGCACCGAATCCCCCGGCAGGATCAGGCTGAGCGCGACACGGTCGTTGTGCGCGGGAGGCGGGGCCGCCTCGATCAGCCGGCGGGCAATCGGGGAGACGGCGGTGGCGAGCCCGGCCGCCGCGCTGTCGACCGTGACGGTGAGCGGAGGCGTCGCGATCTCCCGGAGGCCCTGCCGTACGCGCACCGGCCCGATCACGAGCGTGCCGGGCCGCTGGGTTTTGAGCCGTACCTCGCGCGTCATGGTGCGGACCGGTCCGCCCACCCCTTCGAGCGTCACCTCCGTCACCTCGCGGGAGGCGACGATCGTAAAGCCCGTGAGCCCCGGGAGGGTGAGCGCCACCGGCTCGGCCGAACGCGAGCGCGCGCGGATGGTGAGCGTCAGCTCTTCGCCCGCCGGCACTCGCGCGCGGTCGACCTGCGCCGTCACATCGGGCGGCGCCGCGCTCTGCAGGGCGACCAGCAGCCACAGCGCGGAGGTCACCAGTCCTTCACTCCCGGCTCGGCCGGGTGCCGCATCAGGCCGGTCCGATCGCGGCGGGTCTTCAGCTCTTCGTGACCGATGGAGCGCAGCAGCTGCTCGGCCTGGGCCGGGCTCAGCCCGCCCTGAGCCCCGCCGCTGCTCCGGGCCCCCCCGCCCGATGGGCCGCTCCCCCCCCCGCTGGGCGGCGCCTTGTTCTGACTGCCACCGCGGTGCTTGATCGCGAGCTCGAGGTTCCATTTCGCCGCGCGGTCGTGCGGCCGCAACAGCAGGGCTTCGCGGTACGCGCGCTCGGCGTCGGCCAGGTGCGAGTCGCGGCCCGCACTGTCGTCATCTGCCTGGCGCAGCGCGAGCAGCCCGAGATTGTACAACGCGCGGAACCGCAGGTCGGGATCGAGCGATGCGGCGGCGTGCGCGAGGCTCGCCTGCGCCGTCTCGGCGTCCGAGTCGGCCAATGCCGCGGTACCCGCGTTGTACCAGGCAGCGTCCTCTTTGCGACGGGCGGCGAGCTCCGCCAGGTACGCGACGCGCGCGCGCCGGAGGTCGTGACGGTCCCATGCCTTTTCCGCGGGGCTCCGCGGCAGTTGGGGCTGCTGCGCCGCGCTCGCGCGCGGCACGGCGAGACACGCGAAGGCCACCCCGACGAGCGCGGCGGTTCGCCGCGAGGCGGCCTGCGCGACCAGCAGCACCACGCCGAGCATCAGCGGCAGCCAGGCCCGTGGCCGGCTCTGCTCGGTGCGCGTCTCGCTCGCCCGTGCCCGCCGGTACGAGGCGACGAGGTCACGCACGGCGCCGGCCTGGTCGGGAAGGTCCGCCGCGACGAGCGTCCCTTGCGCCGCGTCGGCCGCGGCCCCGAGCATGTCGTCCCGCCGCGTCGTCTCGATGACACGCCCGTCCTCGTCCTTCTGGTAGCCGAGCAGGAGGCCGTGGTCGTCCCGCACGGGAATGCGGCTCGGGTTACGTCCACCTTCGGCCACCAGGATCAAGCGGATCCCGTCGGCTTTGAGACGCTCCGCCTGCGCGGTGATGGGCGGCAGGGAGTCGTGCGCCTCGCCGTCGGTGAATACCACGAGCACGCGGTCGGCGAGCTCGGAGCTGGCCTGCAGCAGCTCGCCGCCCTGGCGCAGCGCCGGCGCGAGGCCGGTGCCTCCCTGGGAAGCCATGTCGGGGTCGAGCGCATCCAAGTAGAGCGTCAACGCGGAGCCGTCGATCGAGAGCGGCGACATGATGTAGCTCGAGCCGGCGAAGGCGATGAGCCCGATGCGATCCCCGTCCAGGTCCTGAACCAGCCGTCGCGCCTCGCGGACCGCGCGCCGGAGCCGGCTGGGCGTCGCGTCCTCTGCGAGCATCGAGCGGGAGATGTCCACCGCGAGCACGACCGAGAGGCCACGCGTCTCGGCGACGATCCGCTCCTCTCCCCAGCGGGGCCCGGCGAGCGCCACGACGCCGAGGAACGCAGCGACCGCGAGCGCCGTGGGTCCGAGGCGTCCCGCGGCGACTGCCTGCCGCACCGTCTCGTGCGACCACAGCGCCGCACGTCGGATGCGGACGCGCCGCGCCCAGGCCGCGGCGAACCACACGGCACCGCCAATGAGCGGCGCGAGCGCGAGCACGACGGGGGCGTCGAACGTCATCACGGAATCCGCACCGCGAACGTGCCCGCGACGACGATCTCGAGCGCGAGCGCCACCAGCCCGAGGGCGAGGGGCAAGCGGTAGGCTTCGTCGAAGCGCCGGTAGACGACTTGCTCCACCTCGGTCTTCTCGAGGCGATTGATTTCCTCGAAGATGTGGCGCAGCGACTGGGTATCGGTGGCGCGGTAGTAGCGCCCCCCGGTCATGGACGCGATCTCGGTCAGGAGCTGCTCGTCGATTTCGACCGGCCGCATCTCGTAGCGCAGCTGGCCGTCCGCCCCGTATTCCGTCGGCATGGGCGCCTGCCCGCGTGTGCCGATGCCGATGGTGTAGATCTTGATCCCGAACGCCGCCGCCGCCTCCCCGGCAGTTCGGGGATCCACGGTGCCCTTGTTGTTGACGCCGTCGGTGAGCAGCACGAGCACTTTGCTCTTGCCCGGGGCGCGCCGCAGCCGGTTGGCCGCCGTTCCGATCGCCGTGCCGATCGCCGTGCCGTCCTCGAGCATGCCCGGATGCAGCTCGCGCAGCGCCTGCTCCAGTACGGCGTAGTCGGTCGTGATGGGAACCTGGGTGAGCGCCTGCCCGGCGAACGCGACGAGCCCGATGCGGTCCGAGGTGCGGGCCCGCACGAACTCGATCGCGGTCTGCTTGGCGACGTCGATGCGGTTCGCCGGCGCGAAGTCTTCCGCCTGCATGCTGCCCGAGATGTCCACGGCCAGCACGATGGAGATCCCCTCGCTGCGCGTTTCGCTGCGCGCCGCGCCGATGCGGGGTCCCGCGGCGGCGATGATCCAGGCGCCGAGGCAGGCGCTGCGGAGCGTGACCGGGAGGCGCGCGACCCAGAGGCGTTCCGCCGCGCCCGCAGCGGGTCGGACGTCGCTCATCTGCGTGCCCGAGAGGCGAGCGAGGCGCTTGGCGCGCAGCCACCACCACAACGGCAACAGGCCGAGCGCAAGGAGCAGCAGCGGCCGGGCAAAGCTCACGGGCTCAGCTCTCGCGCGAGCCGACGCGCCATGGCGGAGAGCGCGGCGACATCGGTCCCGTGGGCGGAGGCGAACGCCACCCGGTCGAGCTGCTCGAGCAGGTCGCGCAGCTCGCGCAGCGGCGCGTCGGGACGCGCGCGCTCGACGACCGCCAGGCACTCGGCCGTGTCGAGCGCCGGGTGCGCCTCGGGGACCGCGCGCACCAGGGCGGCGCGGAGCCGCCAGATCGCCCGCTCGGCGACGGCTTTCGGTTCCCCCGCGGCGAGCCACCGGGTGTCGGGGACCTCACGTTCCAGTGGAACTGGAGGTGCGGGCTCGAGGGTTCGGGGCCGCCGTCGCCGCACGACTACGCCCGTGGCGAGGAGCCCGGCGGCCAGCGCCAGGGCCACGAGCGGCGGCACGGGATCCCGATGCGCGGCCCGCAGCGGCGCGAGCAACCCCTGTGGACTCGGCCGCAGCAGCGAGTCCGGGATCACACTCGCCACGCTGAGACTGGTCGTGCCTCCGGCCGTCGAGTCCGCCCGCCCGTCGGGACCGAGCCGCCAGAGCGGAGGCAGCCCCAGCTTGTGAACGCCGGGTTTCCAGACTACGACGGCGTAGCGGACGACCCAGCCACCCGCGCGCCGGAGCACCGCGGGATCGGCGAGCGGCTCGACGGCCTCGGTCGCGTCGAGCTTCCCCGCCCTGACCTGCCAGCCGGCCGGGACGGCGATCGCACGCTCGAGCCAGATGGTGTCGCCGACGGTGGGAGCTGGGGGACTAGCGATCCAAGTCGCCGTCTGAGCTGCTCCACGACGCCACGACGCTACGACGCTAAGCACGACAAGTACCGCCGTCCGCGCCAGGACTCGTACGGCGTAACGTCGTAGCGTCTCACAACGTGCGGTCATCGTTTCAGGCGGCGGGCGCGCTCGGCGAACGCGCGGCGCAGCACAACGCCATATGGCACGCTGGTCTGGAGCGCGACGCGATCCACGCCGGCTTGGGCGAGCTTCCGCGTGCGCTCCTGGAGCTGCCGCTCGGCCGCGACGCTCACGCGCGTGCGCGTCGGCCCGTGGCTCGTATCGACGAGGACGCGCTGACCGGTCTCGGCGTCCTCCATGTCCACCCAGCCTGCATCGGGGAGGTGGCGTTCCCGCGGGTCGTCGATGGTGATGGCGACGACGTCGTGGCGCGCCGCCAGCTGCGCCAGCGGCACCTCCCAGCCCTCGGCCCGAAAATCCGACAGCACGGCCACAATCGCGTGGTGCTTCGGCAGCTTCGCGGCGTAGCTCAGGGCCTCCCCCAGGTTCGTGCCCCGCCCCCGCGGCGTGAACGCCACCAGGTCGCGGATCACGCGCAGCGCGTGCGGCCGACCCTTCGCAGGCCGCACGATCAACTCGACTTTGTCGGCGAACATCAGCGCGCCCACGCGGTCGTTGTGGCGCGCCGCCGCCAGCGCCAGCACGGCCGCGACCTCAACCGCGAGGCCCGCCTTCGTGTAGGGGCGTCCGAACTGGCACGAGCCCGACTGATCCACCACGAGGAGCAGCGTGTTCTCACGCTCCTCGTGGTACGTCTTCACGAACGGGTGGCCCATCCGTGCCGAGACGTTCCAGTCGATCGCGCGGAAGTCGTCTCCCTGCTGGTATTCGCGCACCTCCGCGAACTCGATGCCCTGCCCCCGGAACATGGACCGGTATTCGCCCGTGAAGAGGGAGCTGACCAGGGATCGGGTGCGCAGCTCGATGCCCTTGACCTGCCGGAGCACTTCTGGGGTGACCAGTCGCCGGCGGGCGCGGAGCGGGGAGGTCTCGGCACTTCGACGATCCTTGCCTTCGTACGTCACGGCACGCCCACGGCCTCGAGGATCTTTCCGATGACGCGGTCCGAGTCCATGTCTTCGGCCTCCGCCTCGAACGTGAGCAGGACCCGGTGCCGCAGCACGTCGAAGGCCATGGCCTTGACGTCTTCCGGGACGACGAAGGCACGGCCGCGCAGGAACGCGTGTGCCCGAGCCGCCTGCGCGAGGTAGATCGACGCGCGCGGACTCGCCCCGAAGGCGATGAGCGGCTTCAGCTCCGGCAGGCCGATCGCCTGCGGCTCGCGAGTCCCCCGGACCACATCCACGATGTAATCCACGACCTTCTGGTCCATGAAGAGCTCCGCGATCGCGCTGCGCGCGGCGAGGATGTCGTCCGCCTCCGCCACGCGCTGCACCTCGATCGGCCGCCCCGACGCCATGCGCGCGACGATTTCCTTCTCGGCGTCGCGCGTCGGGTAGCCCACGCGCACCTTCAACATGAACCGATCGAGCTGGGCCTCAGGGAGCGGGTAGGTTCCTTCCTGCTCGATGGGGTTCTGGGTCGCGAGCACGAGAAACGGCTCGCCCAGAAAGAACGTCTCTCCGCCGATCGTCACCTGCTTCTCCTGCATCGCCTCGAGCAGCGCCGCCTGGACCTTGGCGGGGGCGCGGTTGATCTCGTCCGCGAGCACCAGGTTCGCGAACAGCGGCCCCTTCTTCGGATAGAACTCCTGGGTCTTCTGGTCGAACACCATGGTCCCGATCACGTCCGCGGGCAGCAGGTCCGGCGTGAACTGGATTCGGGAGAACGCGATGCGAAGGCATTCGGCCACCGTGCGCACCGCCAGCGTCTTGGCGAGCCCGGGCACGCCTTCGAGCAGGACGTGCCCGCCCGTCAGCAAGCCGATGAGCAGGCGCTCGACCATCAGGTCCTGCGCCACGACCCGCTTTGCCACTTCGCGCGCGATCGTCTGGCTGAGCACCGCGTCGCCGGTCTTCGCCGTCCGAGTGGTCATTTCAGCCCCGCCTCCGCCGCTTTGCGCACCGCCGGCTCCTTGTCCTTGCTGTAGAGTTCCAACAGCCCCCGCGCTTCGGGGCGCGCGATATGCCGTAACCCGTCCACCGCCGCGGCCCGCACCGTTGCGCTCCGCCGGTGCATCATGCCCCCCGGCTCGGCGTACCGGGCGAGGACATCCAGCGCATCCCGCGCCCCGAGCCGGCCGATCGCCCGCAGCAACTCCGCCTGTACCCCTTCGTCGGCCTCCTGCTCCACCCGGCGGACCAGCACAGTGGAGGAGGTCGGGTCGCCAGCCGCGGCGACCGCCCGCACCGCCGCCGCGCGGACGGCCACGCTCTCATCCTTGAGCGCCGGCATCGCCGGCCGCGCGATCTCGCGCCCGCCCGCCTCGGCGAGCCCGAGCAGCGCCGCTTCCCGCACGAATTCCGATGCATGCCGCAACAACGGAATCAACAGCGCCACCGCCTGCGGGCTCCCCGTCAGACCCACGAACTCGGCCGCCGCCGCCACCACCTGGGCATCCGGGTCCGCCAGTTTGCCCTGCAATGGGTCGAGGGCCCGGTCCGCCGCCTTGCGCACCGCTCCCCGGTACGGGGCCCGCAGGTCCACGGGCGCCGCGATGAACGCGTCCAAGACGAGCCCCATGGACAGCGACGCCAGCGCGGCCACGGCCGTCACGACCGCCTCGCGCTCCTCGGGGGGCACGCGCGCCTCCCCGAGCCGGTGCACCAAGCGCTCGACCAAGCCACGCTCGGAGAGCGCGACCGCCGCCTGGTCGATCGCCTGCACGACCTTCGGATCGTTTGCCGTCGGCAGCAGGCGGTCGAGCGCCGCGATCGCATCCGCCACGATGGCGACGTCGTGCAACCCCAACAGCTGGGGGGCGAGCGCAGCGAGCTTGTCGACCGCGGCGGCCTGCTCCTCGGTCGTGGCGGCGTTGCCGAGCGCGGTCACGGCCCGCTTCACTTCCACATCAACCGGCAACACGTCGGGCCGGAACGCGGCACTGGCTCGTTTTCCGGCCATCAGCGCGCCAGCCGCCGCGGCGGTCGACTGCTCCGTCGTGACGGCGGTCGGGGGACTCGATTCGGCCGACGGCTCCGGGATCGCCGGCGCACCCGACGCCGGCGTCGGCGTGCGCAGTCGCTCGAGCCGGGCGGAGGTGCGGCGTCCCAGCGTCAGAGTGATACGACCGAGCGTCCCATCGTCGGGCGGGACGGTGCCGGTGGCCACGTGGAACAGCGCCAGCACGTGCTCGGGCGCCATGCCCGGATTGAGGGTCACCGCCCGCACGCCGCGCGCGTACAACAGGCCGGCGAGCTCGGCAATCTGTGCGTTGCGGGGCAGCAGGTGCTGGCCGTGCCAGTGCAAGCCGGTGACGCCCACCTTCCACTCCACGGTACCCAGCGCGGCGACGCCCGGGATCGCCTCGCCGATTTGCTTCAAGGCCTCGACCACCGCGGGGTGCGTCGGTGGATAGAGCCGCATCAGGCGGAACGTCGTCCCGATGGCGCCGAGGGCGCGTTCGACTCCTGCGGTTTCCGCTGCCATGGCCTAGCGCTCGACTCCTTCACGCAGGTTCATGCAGTCGCTCGATGGCCTCGACTTCGTTCTGGGCAAGCCGCCGGTACTTGCCCTCGGCCAGCCTCCCGAGCCGCACCGGCCCGTAGGAAACGCGGTGCAGCCATTCGACCTTCAGGCCCAGCGCCTCGGCGAGCCGCCGGACGATGCGCTGGCGACCTTCCGCAAGCGTGATCTCGACCTCGGCGCTGCGCTCTACGGGGCGCACCCGAAAGTCCACGACCCGCACCGGGCGACCGTCGATGGCCGGGGGTCGCGCCAGCGCGGCGCGCACTTCGTCCACGCCGCGGCCATGGACTCGCAGCCAATAGGTGCGGGGTACGGCGAAGCGCGGGTGCATCAGTCGATGCGCCGCTGCGCCGTCCGTGGTGAACAGCAGCAGCCCCGATGTCATGACATCCAGTCGTCCAACGTACGTGAGCCCCGGTACGTTGGGGAGGAGACCATAGACGGTCTGTCGCCCTTCCGGATCTCCGCGACTCACTACATAGCCGACCGGCTTGTTGAGCGCTAGCCAAGTAACGGGCCCCGCGGCCCGCACCGCGCGGCCGTCCACCGTTACGCGCTGGCGCAGCGGATCCACGCTCATGCCGATCGTGGCCACGGCGCCGTCCACGCGCACGCGACCCGCGCGGATCAGGTCCTCGGCCTTGCGGCGGGATGTCACGCCCGCACGCGCCAGGGCGCGTTGCAGGCGCATCAGCATCATTCGGGTTCGGCGGGTGCGGGCGGCCGCAGCGCTACCGACAGCTCATCCAGCCGCGGCAGCTCATCCAGGTCCTTGAGGCCGAGGATCTCCAGAAACTGCGGCGTGGTGCCGTACAGCAGGGGCCGGCCCAGCCCTTCTCCTCGGGTCACGACCTCCACCAGCCCGCGCTCGCTCAGCTTCTCGATCACGGCGCCAGAATCCACGCCCCGGATCTCGTCCACCTCGACCCGTCCCACGGGCTGCCGGTAGGCGATGATGGCCAGCGTCTCGAGCGCCGCCGGGCTGAGCCGGCGCGGGCGCAGCGCGAACTGCGCGCGATCGATCGCCTCCGCATACTCCCGCCGCGTCAGGAACTGCCACCCCTGCGCGATCTCGACCAGCTCGACCCCGTGGTCGCCCGTCGCGAACGCGTTCCGGAGCTCGGCCAAGGCGCCGCGCACCGCCGCCGCGCCGGACTGCGGGTCGAGGGTCATGAGCTCCTCGACCGTGAGCGGTCGCGCTGAGGCGAACAGCGCCGACTCAACCAGCTTCGCGAGCGGATTCACGGCGGATCTGAATCGGGGCGAACGGCCCCTCCTGGTGAACGTGCAGCGAGCCGCGCTTGGCGAGCTCGAGCAGGGCGATGAAGGCGGACAGGACGTCCACGAGCGTGGGACGCTCCCCCACAATGTCGCCCCACCCGAACGCCGAACGCTCCGTGAGCAGCGCCTGAATCCGCTCGGTCGCGCCCTCCACGTCGAGCGGCCGCGGCACCACGCGGTGCAGCACCGGCTCGGGAATGAGGGCGATCACCCGCTCCGCCGCCGCCAGCAGATCGTTCAGGTCGATCACGAGGGGCGCGGGCGGCGCGGCGGGCGGCTCGGGAGAGAAGCCCCGCCCGAACTGCTCGGCCCGGCGGGCCGCCGCCGCCCCCAGCCATTCCACGAGCTCGCGGATCTGCTGGTACTCGAGCAGCCGCCGCACCAGCTCGGCGCGCGGATCTTCCCACTCGTCGTCGCCCAGGCGCCGCGGCAAGAGCATCTGTGCCTTGATCCGCAGCAGGCGGGCGGCCATCTCGAGATAGTCCGCCGCCTGATTGAGCCCCAACTCGCTGATCACGGCCAGGAACTGGTCGGCGATCTTCGCGATGGGCAGGTCGGTGATGTCGACCTCGTCCTCGCGGATCAGATGGAGCAACAGGTCGAGCGGGCCGGAGAACTGCTCCAGCTCGACGATGAAGCCGTTCTGGTCCTGGGCCGTGGGCGGGAGCGCGGTCATGACGCGGGCAGGCCCCCCGGCAACGCGTACCGGCCGACGACCGACCAACCCAGCTGCAGCAGCGCGCTGGCGGGCCACAGGAACGGCGTCAAGAGCGCGGGCGCGAGCCAGAGAATCAGAAACAGCGGGAGCATGCCGAGCTGGTAGAACTGGCGGTACTTCAGGCCCCAGCCCGGCGGCAGGAGGTGGTAGAACACATGGCTGCCGTCGAGCGGCGGGATCGGGATCAGGTTGAAGAACGCGAGCACCAGGTTGAGGCGCATCCCGTAGAACATCATCCGCTGCAGGATCTCGAGACTCGCCGTGAGCGACGGTACGCGCTCGGCCACGAGCCCCACCACGGCGAACAGCCCCGCGAAGACCAGGAACAAGATCAGGTTGACGACGATGCCCGCGAGCGACACGATCACGTCGCCCCGGACGAACTTGCGGTAATTTCTGGGATTCACCGGCACCGGCTTGGCGGCACCGAACAGAAACCCGGCATGGGACAACCACAGCACCACCGGCAGCACCACGGTCATGATGGGATCGATGTGCTTGAGCGGATTCAGCGTCAGCCGCCCGAGCATGTAGGCGGTGTCGTCACCCTGCCGATAGGCAGCCTCGGCGTGAGCGTATTCGTGGGCCACCATCGAGAACAAAAGCACCGGGGCCCAGATGAGGATGTCGAACGAAATAGCTCGGGCTCGGGGGTCGGTGACCGCCTAAGATAACGATCCGGCGGTGGCCCGGTCAACGGCGTAGCGCCTTGACCGACCTGCACTTACCCTCTATCTTCCGCGCCTCACGAGGAGGCCTCGAGTGCCGAGAATCAAGTCTGCGAAGAAGGCGATGCGCCAGGGGCGCGCCCGCCAAATACGTAACCGTGCTCAGAGCTCCGCGCTCCGCACCGCCCTCAAACGCGTGCGCGCCGCCACGACCGCCGAGCAGGCGGGTGCGGCGTATCGGGTGGCCGCGCGGCTGCTCGATCGCGCCGCCCGAAAGCATCTGATCCATCACAACAACGCGGCGCGACACAAGAGCCGGCTTGCTGCCGTGGTGCGGAAACTCTCCAAATAAATAACGACGTCCAGTAAAGACGTCGCGCAGAGGCGTCCCGCATCGGTTTCAGACCGCGTCGAGCTGAACGCCACACTGCCCGCAATACCACTCCGTCGGCAGGTTCATCGTACCGCACTGCTTGCACCGCAGCGTCCGCTCGACTTCTTCATCGCCCGCCGCTGACGGGTCGGGGACGATCGGCGCAGGCACAGGGTTGGCGGCCCGCTGCGACGGCGGCACGGCGGCGCGGGGGGGATCGGACGGGATCGTGGGCTGGAACTGGGCACCGCTGGCGCGTCGCGGCGACGGAGCCGCCCCCGTGTCGTCCTCGGTGACCGACTTGATGAACTCGAGCTCGTCCACCTGGGCCGGTTTATGCGGCGGCTCTGGAGGCATGATGATGGGTGGAGCGGCGTGGCGCGCTGGCGGTGTCGGGGCAGGCGCCGCAGCGGGTCTCGGAGCCGGCCGATTGCGAACCAGCGCGTCCAGCTCCTCGAGCTTCTGGATATCCGCCTCGACCGCCTGCAGGTCCTCGCGCACCGACACCAGCTCCGCAAGCACGTCCTGGTGCACCTGTTCCCATTGCGACTCGTCGTACTCGCCGACCGAATGGCGCAGCTCGGTCTCGGTGAGCTTCTCGGCGGCGAGCGCCTCCTTTTTCTGTAGCTCCCCGCGCATATAGCGCTTTTCCTGGATCGCCAGGCGCGCGCTCTCGGCGTGAGCCTTGAGCTCCTCCATCACCGCGACGAGCCGGGCCTCGTAATCCTCGCGCACGCGCGCCCGCACGTTCCCCGGCGTCGCGTCCGCCGAGCTGTTCAGGCGCGCGATCCAGGCTTCGTACTGGCGCCGCTCCTCCAACAACCGCTGGATGATGGCGGTGCTCTTAGACATGCCCTTCGGCATCTCGCTCCCGTCGGAGGCGCGCTGCCGCCTCAGGACTGAGTTCGTTCACGCGCCCGAGCGTGCGCGCGACCCAGATGATGCGCGCGCCGTGCTCGAGACTCTCCATGCGGATCCACGCCGCGTCGAGCGTGGCGCCGACCGTCACCGCCCCGTGGTTCGCCAACAGCCACGCTTCGTGCCCCGGCAGGTACGGCTCGAGCCGGTCGCCTAACTCCCGCGTCCCGGGCGTCCCGTAGGGCACCAGGGGCACATCCCCGCACTGCAGGATAAGCTCAGGCAGGACCAATATATGCAAGTCTTGGCCCGCGACCGCCAAACCGGTCGCCACGGGGGGGTGCGCGTGCACTACCGCCCCGACGTCCGGCCGGCGCGCCAGGATCCGCAGATGTAAGTCCAATTCACTCGTAGGGTTATGGCGCCCACGCCGCTTGCCGCCTCGCAGGTCCACTTCGACCATATCCGCAGGCCCCACCAGCGCCTTGATCACTCCGGTCGGTGTCACGAGCACGCGGTCGGGCCCCAGGCGGACCGCCAGGTTGCCGTCCTGTCCGGCCATGAGCCCCCGCTCCGCGAGCTGCCGACAGCACAGCGCCATGCGGTCGGCCACCGCGCGCCGCGTCACGAGCCGGCGGACGCCTCCGCCTGATGGACGACCTTGCCGCCGACGATTGTGAGCGCAGCGCGTCCGGTGAGCGCGCGGCCCGCGAACGGCGTGTTGCGGCTTTTCGAGAAGAACTCTGCGGGATGCACGGTCCAGCGGGTGGCGACGTCCAGCACGACGACGTCGGCGGCCGCTTCGGGTTTCAGCGTTCCGCCCGGGAGCCGAAATGCGACGGCGGGTGCGGTGCTCATGCGAAGGATCAGCTCGGGGAGCGTCAGCATGCCTCCCGCTACGAGCTCCGTATGAGCCACTGCGAACGCGGTCTCCAGCCCGACGATCCCAAATGGCGCGTCGTCGAAGGCGGCTTCCTTGGCGTCGTAGGCATGCGGGGCATGGTCGGAGGCGATGCAGTCGATCACGCCATCCTTGAGCGCCTGGCGCAGCGCCGCGACGTCCGCCGCCTCGCGCAGCGGCGGGTTCATTTTGGCGTGCGTATCGTAGCGCTCGCAGTCGCGCTCGGTAAGCGTGAGGTGGTGCGGTGTGACCTCGGCGGTGACGCGGACCCCCTGCTCTTTCGCGCTGCGAATGAGCCCGACCGAGCCACGCGTGGACACGTGGCACAGATGCACGTGCCCGCCGGTGAGGCCGGCCAGCAGCACGTCGCGTCCCACCATGATCTCTTCGGCCGCCGCCGGGATGCCTTTGAGACCCAGCCGGGCGGCGACCAGTCCCTCGTGCATCACGCCGCCCGCGGCGAGCGTCGGCTCCTCGCAGTGGTCGGCGACCGGGATCTCGAAGGTGCGCGCGTACTCGAGCGCGGTGCGCATGAGGTGGCTCGAGACGACGGGCTTGCCATCGTCCGAGACGGCCACGGCGCCGGCCCCGACCATCTCCCCGAACTCGGAGAGCCGCTCTCCCCTCTGGCCGACCGAGATGGCCCCGATCGGGTACACGCGGGTGAGCCCGGCACGGACCGACTGGCGCACGATGAAGCCGACGGCTGCCTGGTTGTCGGTGACGGGATCCGTGTTCGGCATGGCGCACACGGTGGTGAACCCGCCCGCCGCGGCAGCGCGGGCGCCGCTCGCAATCGTTTCGACGTCCTCGTTGCCGGGCTCGCGCAGGTGGACGTGCACGTCCACCAGCCCAGGGGCGACAACCTTGTTCCGCACGTCCCGTACCTCGGCGCCGTCGGGCGTCCCGAGCCCGGGGCCAACCGCGGCGATTTTCCCATCCTGAATGAGGACGTCCGCGACCTGGTCGAAGCCCCGGCTCGGATCGATCACGCGGCCGCCCTTCAAGAGCAGCGACCGCATCACTCCGGGCCTCCGGACCGTTTCGCCGCGTCGGCCAGCTCAGGACGCCCGCCGGCCAACAGGTACAGCACGGCCATCCGGACGGCGACGCCGTTCGTTACCTGGTCGAGGATCACGCTATGCGGCCCGTCGGCGACGCGTGAATCGATCTCCACGCCGCGATTCATGGGCCCCGGGTGCATGATGGTCATGGGACGTCCCGCCTTTTCGAGCCGCTCGGCGGTGACGCCGAAGACGCGGTAGTACTCCCGCACGCTCGGGATGAATCCCATCTCCATGCGCTCGAGCTGAAGCCGCAGCACGTTCAGCACGTCGGCCCACTCGATCGCCTCCTCGATGCGGCGGAAGCGGCACACGCCGAGCTCCTCGATGCCGCGCGGCAGGAGCGTGTCGGGGCCGCACACGCCGACTTCGGCGCCGAGCTTCAGGAGGCCCCAGATGTTCGAGCGGGCGACGCGCGAGTGCAGGACGTCGCCCACGAGACACACCTTGATGCCGTCGATTCTCCCGTGTTTGTCGCGGATGGTCAGGAGATCGAGCAGGCCCTGCGTGGGATGCTCGTGCTTGCCGTCGCCGGCGTTGATGACGTTGGAACGAATCCGGTTACCCAGGAACTCGGCGGCCCCGGAGGAGGGATGGCGGATGACCACCATGTCGATCCGCATCGCCTCGAGGTTCCGGGCGGTGTCGACCAGGGTCTCCCCCTTCTGCACCGAGCTGCCGCTCGCCGCCACGTTGACGGTATCGGCGGAGAGACGTTTTTCCGCGAATTCGAACGAGATACGCGTACGCGTGGACGCTTCGAAGAACAGATTGACGATGGTCTTACCGCGGAGCGCCGGGACCTTCTTGATGGGCCGCTCGGAGACTTCCTTGAAGGGCTCGGCGGTATCGAGGATGAGCCGGATCTGGTCTGCCGAGAGGTCTTCGAGCCCGACCAGGTCCTTGCCGAGGGGGGGCGCCGTCATGCCGGCGCTCCCTGACGCACCAGGGCCACCTCGTCGCGTCCGTCCAGCTCCTCGACCAGCACGTCGACCCGCTCCCCGCTGTTCACCTTGACCTGCTTGCCGACGATGTCCGGGTGGATCGGCAGCTCACGCCCGCCGCGATCCACCAGCACGCAGAGTGAGATGCGCTTGGGGCGGCCGAAGTCGGCGAGCTCGTCGAGCGCGGCGCGCACGGTCCGGCCGGTGTAGAGCACGTCGTCCACGATCACGACGTGCTTGCCGCCCAGCTCCCCGGGAATGCGGGTCTCGCCAATGACGGGTTTGGGGCCCACGGTCTCGAGGTCGTCGCGGTAGAGGGTGATATCGAGGGCGCCGCGGGGCACGACCGCTCCCTCGTCCTGCTCGATCGACTTGGCGATCCGTTCGGCGAGCTCGACGCCGCGCCGCTGGATGCCGATGAGCACGAGATCGTCGGTGCCATGGGCGAGCTCGAGCACTTCTACCGCCATACGCTGCAACGCCCGCGACATGGCGCGGGCGTCCAGGATGATCGTGCGGTCGGGCCGGCTCATCTCGGGGGTGGAAGTTAACGACGCTACCAGCCGGGTCAACGGCCGCACGAGGGGAGACCGCGTTGGCGTCGCCCCGGGGCGTGCCCAGGCCTCCCCTCAGATGATCAAGCGGCCGCCCGGGCCCCGACGTCCCGCGCGATCTCGAGCAGCGAACCGCTTTGCTGGTCCGACAGGATGCCCGCATTACGGAACGCGTCCACCTGGTTGATAAAGGCCGCGACCTTGTTCATGGCCGCCTCGGGCTCTCCGATCGCGAGTTTCTCCAGCGCACCCTGGAGCTTGATCGCCAGCGCGCCGCTCTGACCGCGGTTCAGCACGCCATTGTGCTCCAGACGGGCAACGTGATTCTGGAGAAAGGTGATCCGCTGCTCGGGTGGAGGCGGCGGAGGAATGACGACGCCGATCAGCCCGGCACGTTCGATCGCAAGACCGACGAGCCCCGAGGTCTTGCTCCAATCCACGAACTCGTTGACATATCCCAGACCATCCCCCTGTCCAAGGGCGAGGGCCATACCGAGGGGGGCGACCAGGAAGTCGTCCGGCAGCATGCGACCCGAAGGAAAACTGATGGCGATGAAAGCGGCCTCCACAGAGCGGCTTCCAGCGAAGGCGTTGACCTGACCCGTGCGCAACAGCGCCAGCGCTTGCGGGACCGTAGCTGTGCGCACCAGCGTCGCGTGCTCGAGAGTGCCAGTGAGATAGATGTCTGGCGCGTTGCTCTGCCCGACGGAGATCAGCACGCCAGGGGCATCGACGTCGGCGACCGACTGGAACGAGGCGTTGCCCGGGACGAGGTAGGTGTTCTCGACCCCGATATGTGGGATCGCCCGCGCGGCGCTGCCAGTCGCGAGGCTCGGGTCGAACGTGAAGGCCACGTCAAACTCGCCCTGGGCGAGACCGGTGAGGATCTGTGGGATCCCCGCGTAGGGGACGACTAGGAGTTGCGCATCGGTGCCGTGTGCCAGCTTGCATGCCATATCCACGGCCAACCCCGAGAGCCGCCCGGTGACGGGATCGCGCGTGGCATTGTTCGGGTTCCCGAAGTTGATCCCGACGCGCAACGGACCGCGTGGTGCGAGGTCGTTCAACACCGCTCGGTCGCGGTCTCCTTCCCAATTCGCTGCGTCGATATCGCACACGGGACCAGACGCGACGTCGATGGCCCAATCTCCCGCCAGCTGGACAGCTGGGACCGGGCCGGTGGGACGGTCGGCGCAACCGGCCAGCATCGCCAAGCCGAGCAAAAGTACGGCCGAAGCCTGCGATACGATTCTCATTTGGTCCTCCTCATGGTTTGCCGCCTGCGCGGCGACGCGGTACCTTTTCGGTGCGGACCCAGTTTGAGGCGGCGCCATCACGCGCCCGTCGTAAATCCGTCACGTGCGCGGTGACGGTCGCTTGTGGCCTCCGAACTGCGCCCCCGCTGGCAAGGGGGATTCACATGGTCGAGTTCCGGGTGTTCGGAGCTCTGAGCCTTAGCACGGGCACGGGGCGTGATGCCCGCGGTCTCGTCGCCCAACCTCGACGCCTCGCCCTCCTCGCCTACCTCGCAGCCGCCACCCCACGTGGGACTCATCGGCGCGACAGCCTGCTTGCCCTCTTTTGGCCGGAGCTCGACCAGCCGCGCGCACGCGCCGCTCTGCGCCAATCGCTCTACGTGCTGCGAGAGGTCTTGGGGCCGGCGGCACTGGTGAGCCACGGGAACGAGGAGGTCGGCCTCGACTTCCGCGCCGTCCGCTGTGATGTCGTGGACTTCCGCGACTCCATTGAGTCCGGTCACCTGAGCGAAGGGCTGGACATCTATCGAGGGCACCTGCTGGAGGGGTTCTTCATCTCGGACGCACCGGAGTTCGAGCGCTGGCTCGAGACCGAGCGGGCAGCTCTTCAGGAAGCGGCGTCCGATGCCGCGCGCACCCTGGTCGATCGCTGCGAGGCGGGAGGCGATCTCACGGCCGCCGCACAGTGGGCCCGCCGAGCGACACGGCTGGCCCCGTTTGATGAAGGCGTGTTACGCCGGCTGGTCGTGCTGCTCGACCGCCTCGGCGATCGCGCCGGCGCCGTCGCGACTTACGAGGCATTCGCCAAGCGGCTCGCCGCCGACCTCGAGGTGGAGCCGGCCGCCGAGACCAAGGCGTTGCTCACCGCAGTCCAGGCACGGCAGACGGTCGCGCCGGTCGATCCGTCGAGCGCCACGCTCGACCGCGCCCGGCGCACGGCAGTAACGCGACCGCGACCGATGCACCGTGTTGTGAGGCCCGTGACGATCGCTGCCGCTCTGGCGGGGCTCCTGCTGGCCAGCGCGAGCGAGTGGCGCGGAAGGCCTTGGACGAGGACCGTGACAGCCCACGTGCGCTCGGTGGCCGTGCTGCCGCTCGCGGACCTGTCGCGCGACACGCTTCACTCGTGGTTCGCCGACGGCATAACCGAGGCCTTAGTCACCGACCTCGGACGCATTCGCGCATTACGAGTGACCTCACGCAGCGCGGTGCTGCAGTTCAAGGACACGGCATCGTTCCGTGACATGGTCCGTGAGCTCCACGTCGACGCGGTTGTCGAAGGTGGAGTGCAGCGATCGGGTGACCGTGTGCGGGTGGACGTGCGCTTGATCGACGCAGCGTCGGGTTACCAGCTCTGGGCAGACCGCTTCGAGGAGAACGACCGCAACCCCTTCGCACTCGAGGACCGCGTCAGGCGCGGTATCGTGGCGGCCTTGAAGGTTCCGGTATCGGCCTCGGAGGAGCGCAGCCTAGGTACTCCTCCCACCAGTAGCCCGGAGGCGTACGACCTGTACCTGCGCGGCAAGCTGGGGGCTAGGACGGTCACACCCGCGCACCTGGCGGGCGCAATCGCGTTGCTCGAAAAGGCGGTCGCCGTGGATCCCGGATTCGCCGCGGCGTATGCGGAGCTGGCCCACGCGTACGGGCAAAAGGTGTTCGCGGTGACCCCTGGTGACTCGGGAGCGTGGGCGCGCGCCCTCGTAGCGGCCGAGAAGGCGGTGCGACTCCGTCCCGATCTCGCCGAAGCGCACTATGCGAGGGGGTACCTACTGTGGAGCCCGGCGTACCGATTCCCTCACGTCCCGGCGATCGAAGAGTTCCGCCGCGCGCTCGCGCTGAACCCGAGTCTCGAGGATGCGCACCACCGCCTCGGCTTGGTCTATCTGCACGTCGGGTTTCTCGACGACGCGATCGACGAATTCCAGAAGGCCCTCGCCATCGACCCGACCGACAGGCTCGCGGAGCAACGCATCGGGGTGGCCCTCGTGCATCAAGGAAAGTACGAAGAGGCGCTGCGAATCTTCCGACAGATCCCGTCCGATAAGAACCCCGACCTCTGGCATTATCACGTTGCTTGGGCCCTGCTGCATCTCCACCAGGATAGCGAAGCGTCCGCACTGATCGAGCAGTACTTGCACCAGCATCCCGAGGACCCCGGGGGCCTCCTCACGAGCGCGCGCGCGTTCTTGCGCGCGAAGCAAGGGGACGTGCACGGTGCAGAGGAAGACATCAGGCGAGCCGAAGAGATCGGTGCCGCCTACATCCACTTCCACCACACCGCGTCGCGAATCGCGTCGGCCTATGCGCTGCTCGGCCGACCGGGCCCCGCGGTAGCGTGGCTGCGTCGCGCGGCGGAGAATGGGCTGCCCTGCTACTCTTGCTTCGCGACCGATCCTGACCTGGACAGCATCCGGCTTGACCCGGCCTTCGTTGCATTCATGCGTGACTTGAAGGCGGAGTGGGCGCGATACCGCGCGACCCTCTGAGCGCGGAGCACCACGGGTTGACGCGGGGCCACGCGCGGCGTCTCTTCGAAGCCGACAACATCCTACACCCCGGCTCGGAGGGCCTATGCGGTGGTGCCTGTGGAGTCTCGTCGCGTTCACGCTGGCGGCCACCCCGCTCGAGGCACAGGGCCTCCGGGACAAGATCTCCCAGCTGTTCATCTTCGCCGACGGCAAGGACCCGCTCTTCCTCGGGGGCACCGCCGGCTCCGACTCGGCGACCGCGCTGCACGCCGACCACTTCGTCCCCTCGGCCGTGTCCGACAACGGCACCCTGATCTCGTTCATCGGAACGGCGATCAGCCAGAACGTCGCGAACCTCCCGGTGAGCGCGACCAGCGGCGGCTCCACGTTCCGCTTCGAAGGCGGTGTTCCCGTCCCGACGTCGCGCTCCCCGGGCTCGGTGTTCAGCGAACGCGCCCAGACGCTCGGCCGGGGCCGCGTGTTCGTCGGCGCCAACGTCAACCGCCTGCACCTCGAGACGCTCCGCGGAGTGAGCCTCAACGGCATCGAGATGACCTTCACCCACGAGAACGTCACGGGCAACTCGTGCGACAGCCTCGTGGGCGCCTCGTGCGCGCCGTATGGCGTCCCGACGCATGAGAACGACGTGATCGGGTTGCGCCTGGCGCTCGACATCGACATGACCGTCACGTCCTTCTTCATGAGCTTCGGGCTGATGGACCGCGTGGACATCGGGGTGGTGCTGCCGATCGTCTCCACGTCGCTACGCGGCACGAGCGATGCGCAGATCTTTCCCTTCGGCGGCACTACTGCACAGCACTTTTTCGGCGGGACGGCCGCCAACCCGCAGCTCTCCACCTCGCGAATCGTGGAAGGATCAGCGACCGGCATCGGAGACATCGCCGCCCGCGTCAAGGTCAACGTGACCCAGACGGAACGCACCACGTTCGCCGTGCTCGGCGACGTCCGTTTCCCTACGGGGAGCGAGGATGATCTGCTGGGATCGGGGCACATCGCGGCCCGCGGCCTGGGCATCGTGTCGGCGCGATTCGGAGCGTTCTCACCGCACGCCAATCTCGGATACCTCTACCGCAGCGGGAGCTCGCAGAACAACGCGGTGCTCGCCACCCTCGGGTTCGACCATCTCATGGCGCCCTGGGCAACGATGGCGGTCGATCTGGTCTCGGAGCTGCAGGTCGGCGAAAGCAAGCTGCGGTTGCCGGGCCCCGTGACCTACGACCTGCCCTTCCGGCGTACGATCAATGTCACGAATCTCCCGAACGAGCGCGACGACCTCATCAACGGGTCGTTCGGCTTCAAGTTCACCACGCGCGCGGGAGTCACGCTGGTGGCCAACACCCTGTTCCCGTTGAACCGCGGCGGGCTGCGGCCCAACGTCCTGTGGACCGCCGGGCTCGAATACAACTTCTAGGACCGGCTAGCGGATCGCGGTGAGCCGCCAGCCGCCCGAGTCCACGGCGAGGGTCGCCCGGAACGTCACGGGTCGCCGCTCGGCACGACCCGTGGTGGCGTTGTCGTACTCGTAGACTCCGCTCACAATCGTTTCGGCCGTGAGGCCCGAGAGACGCACGGCCGTGACCGTCAGGCCGGCCTTGAGATTTCTTACTGATTGGAAGAAGTCCTGCCAGCTCTGTTGTTGCGGCGACGTGAGGCCCGGATACGCACGCCGCACCTGGCCCACGTCGCGCGATTCCAGCGCGCGCGCGTAGTCGTCGATCACCTTCTGGATGTCCGGCCGCGGGTCGACAGGAGCGGGCGTCGCGGCGGGTGCCGCCGGCGGCTCCGCGGCGCGCCGCGCCTGCGTGTCCCGCGCCGCTCGCGCCCGCGACTGGCGCTCGACTTCCGCCCAGAGGGACGCGGCGGTGGCGAGCTGGACCATCGCCTCGGGCAACCGGCTCTGGGCCGAGAGCAATTCCGCTCCCTTGAACACCGTGTCCGCCCTCGCCAACTCGGCGGGCGTGGCCCCGGCGTCGATCGCACGGTTCATCGCGTTGAGCGCCCGCGCTCGGAGTGACCGCACCACGCTGTCCTCGCGCAGGGCAACCGGCGGGTGCGCCGCAGATTCGGCCCCAGCGGCAGGTGAGCGGGCGGGCACGCGCGCGCGCGACGGCGGCCTCGCCACGTGCGTCGGAGCCGGGACGGGGGCGCCACGCCCCGAGGTAGTATCCGTGGGAACAGCGGGCGGCGGGGCCTGACTCACACGCACCGTGTCGCGGGACGGCGGCGGCGCCGATACGCTCGGCGTCAGCCACGCGCGCCACGGTGCGAGCCACCAGAGCGCTGCGGCGATCGCCACTCCGCCGAGGCCGCCGACCCCCCACCAGAGGCGCGAGCCGGGACGGGCGTGAGGGAGCGCGACCCTCGCTGCGTGCGTCTGCGGCTTCGACAGCACCAGCGGGCTCGTGGGAGTCTTGAGCTCAGCCATCAACGCCGAACCGGCACCCGCCTTCGCCAGCGTGATCATCTCGCCGCGGACGGGATCGTCGTGCCGCAGCGAGGGCCGGCCGCACACGGCCACGATGTCGTCCATGCTGGGCCAGCGGCGCGCGGGATCCTTTTCCAGCATCCGCATGACGCCGGCGCTCAGGTTGGGCGGACAATCCGGGCGCAGCTCGGCCACCGGGCGCGGGCGCTCATTGAAGTGGGCGTACATCACCGCCATGGTCGACTCGCCCAGGAACGGCAGCCGCCCGGTCAGCATTTCATACGCGACGACTCCGAGTGAGTACTGGTCGGACGCCCCGGTGACGTCGCGGGTCGCACATTGTTCGGGGCTCATGTACGTCGGCGTGCCCACCGTCACGCCGGTCATCGTGAGCCCTTCCGCCTGAACCACTTTGGCGATCCCGAAGTCCGTGACCACGGCCCGCCCGTCCTCGTCCAGCATGATGTTCGCGGACTTGATGTCGCGGTGGATCACGCCGTGACGATGGGCATAGCCGAGGGCGTCGCCCACCTGGGCGAGGATCGTCTGTACCATGGGGATGGGAAGCGTGCCGACGTCGCGGATCACCGTGTCGAGAGCCCGTCCCTGTACGTACTTCATGACGAAGTACAGGACGTGCTCGCTTTCCTTCACGGCGTAGATGGGAATGATGTGGGGATGGCTCAGCGCCGCGGCGGTGCGCGCCTCCCGTTTGAAGCGCTCGACCATGCCCTCCCCCATGAGCAGCAGGGCCGGCGCCAGCACCTTGATCGCCACCTTGCGGTCGAGGGCGAGATCGTGGGCGAGGTACACGGTAGCCATCCCCCCCCGCCCCAGCTCGGCGAGGACCTCGTACTCGCCGAGCGTTGCTTTGCGCAGGGCATCGAGCTGGGCGTTGTGCTGGGCGGGCAGTGGACGGCGCACGGGCGGCGCGACCGTGGCGCCCGCGCCGCCCGTAGTCAGCGGGACGCTGGTGCCGCAGCGCAGACAGAAATACGCCCCCGGCGCCAGGGAGGTGCCGCAGCGCGCGCAATAAGTTTCGGTCTCGGGAGCCATCAAGGCCTGTCGGGCAGTCCTCTATCCAATAACACATGGGCTCCCGGCGGGCAACTCGTTGCCGGGAAGGCGGTTTCCGATCCTAGCCGAAAACAGGGCTCAACGGCGGGTCGCCCTTGAGGACCGCCTGCACGTTCGCGACCGCGATGGTCGCCATCTGGCGGCGCGTCTCGAGCGTGGCGCTGCCGATGTGTGGCAACAACACCGTACGCGGCGCCGCCCGCAGGCGGGGGTGGACCGCCGGCTCCTCGAGATAGACGTCCAGCCCCGCCCCACCCAGCCGGCCCGCTTCGAGGGCCTGCGCGAGCGCTTCCTCGCGGACCAGATCACCGCGCGCCGTGTTGATCAGGACGGCGCCCGGTTTCATCTGTCGCAACGTGTCGTCGTTGATGATGCCCTTGGTCTCCGGCACCGACGGCAGGTGGAGCGAGAGGACATCGCTCTCTTTGAGAAGCCTCGAGAACTCGACTCGCACTGCACCGCACTCCCGCTCGAAGTCGGGCCTCGGATTGCGGGCCGTGTACAGAATCCGCATCCCGAACGGCACCGCACGGCGCCCCACCGCCTGGCCGATCCGTCCGGCGCCGAACAGGCCGAGGGTGCGGCCGCGCAGCTCGATCCCGAGCAGCAGCTCGGGATGCCACCCGGTCCACGAGCCGCTCTTCACCAGCTGGGTGCCGGGCACCACGTGGCGGGCGCAGGCGAGGATCAGCGCCCAGGCGAGATCGGCGGTCGCGTCGGTGAGGACGTCGGGAGTGTTCGTGACCGTGACGCGGCGCATCTCGGCGGCCACGACGTCCACGTTGTCGTGCCCCACGGCGCAGTTCGCCACGATCTTCAGCTTGGGAAGGCGCTTGAGGTCGCTGCCACCCACCCATCGCGACAAGAGCGGCACGAGCGCGACGTAGTCGCCCGACGGAGTCGGCTGCTCCGTCGGGAGCCAGGTGACATCGAGGCCGGCCAGCTGGCCGGGCTCGAGCAGCCGCTCGAGCTCGGCGGCGATGAGGACGCGGTGACCCACTACCTCCTCATCTGCGCCCGACGGATCGAATCGTCCACCGCGAGCGCCCGTGCGGGGTTCCACTTGTAATAGAGCTGGAGACACGACCCCGCCTGCATCTTGCGCTGCCTGGTACAGGTCGCGACCTGCTGCCGGTGGTTCGCCGCGTCGTGGCGCCACAGCGAATCCTCGGTGGCGCCGGCGCGGGCTTCCGCCCAGCCATAGCCCATGAGGCAGCGCGTCACGTCACCCGACGGGTCCTGGGCGCACTCGGCGATTTCCTTCTTGTGCCGCGCCGCCTCGGCGCGCCATGTCGCGTCGGCGTGAAGTTGCGCGACCGAGTCCTGCTCCTGCTGGTACGTGGTAGCCGCGGTGACCGCCGCTGCTTGATTCCACTTGTACTGCAGCACCAAACACTGTGCCGCACCCTTCGCGTCCATGGTGATCCGGCTGCACTCGCGCACTTCGGCGGCCTTCTTGGCCGCCGACTTGAAGCAGGCGAGGGTGGATGCCGTGACCGCGGCGGCGAACCAAGCCTTCGTGGAGCGCATTCCTGTTCCCTCCTGTGCGCCTGTGCTTCTGCTACTGCTCACTGCTCACGAGACTCACACGGACAGGGTGGGATTCGAACCCACGGTACCCTTGCGGGCACACCGGTTTTCGAGACCGGCCGTTTCAACCGCTCACGCACCTGTCCACTAACAACTAGGTGCTAAGGGGGCTAAGGGGCTAAGGGGCTAAGGGGCGTAGGCAAGACGGCGGCACGCCAGCATTGCTTCGCACCTTAGCGACTTTGCCCCTTTGCACCTAGTAGTCAGACGGATAGGGTGGGATTCGAACCCACGAAACGGTTACCCGTTTACGCGCTCTCCAGGCGCGTGCCTTCAGCCGCTCGGCCACCTATCCACACTACCAGACGCACAGACGCGTAGTAAATACAAAGACCGCGCCCGTTCCGCTACCGGCGGCGCCGCGAAACCCCCACCCCGCTCGCCCGCGTATACTTGGAGTCTCCCGGAGCGACCCTTGGATGCGAGGAGCGACGTATGAACACTCTGCCGAAGAAGTCCGGGCCCGATGAGTCCCCGGAGGTCAACACCATCCCCACCTGGCGCCAGCTCGCCGAGCGATTCCGCGACTTGATGAAGGACTTCCTCAAGGAAGGCAAGGAGCTGGAGCGCGAGCTCGAGCCCAAGCTGCTCCCTGCCCTGAAGCGCCTGAAGCTCGAGATCGAGAAGCTCATCGGCAAACTCGAACGGCGAGCAAAGTGACCGGAGCGTCGAACGGCCAGGGGCGGACCTGACCGTTCGACGTTTCACATCGACGGGACCTTACTTGCCGCCAAACCGCACTCCGGCGGTGATCGGGATGAAGGACGTCTTCGCCGCCCCGAACGACTTCGCGACGTCGACGTAGCGCGACTCGAAGAACACGGCGGCGCTACCAACGGCGAAGCTCAGCCCTGCCCCGACGTTCCAAGTGAATTTGGTCTCGGACGAGTCGGCGGTGACCCCGCCAGATGTCACCGCGAGCTTGACGTTGTAGACGCCCAGGCCACCGAGCAGGTACCCCTCCATGCCGCCCGCTGAAGCCTTGAAGTGGTACGTCACGTCGGCGGTTCCCCCAAGGAGTTTGATCTTGGCCGTGGTCGGTGCACCCACGACGCCCGAGAGATCGGCGTTGAACTTATCGTTGCTGCTGTTCTCGCCGTAGTCAAAATCCACCCGAAAGCCGACCGGGCTTTTCCGCGGCCGCACGTCGAGCAAGGCCAGCCCCTGCCATCCCGCCTTGAAGCCGTCGCCGTTGGCGTCCGCGTGGAAGTCCCCGAGGGGGACGGTCAGACTTCCGCCGACGCCGAACTGGACGCGCGCCCCCTGTCCCGCAGCCGCGCTTGCGCCGAAGAGGGAAGCGAGGACCAGGCCGCACACCGCTCTCGTTCCGCTTGACATACGCACCTCCTCGGTGGGCCAACACATGGGAGATCGTGCCTGCTGGAGCGTCTCGTACCGTAACGTGGCGGTGTGGAACACGCTAGGGTGTTTTTGCGGCAGAGCTGCTCGAACCGCGCCGTGAAGTGCCGTAGCCACGTTTCCGCCGGAACCGAGCTACCCGCGACGCAGCCGCGCGCGATCCACCTTCCCGAGGTGGGTTCGCGGCAGCGCCTCAAGAAAGATCACCTCGCGCGGATATTTGTACGGTTCGAGCCGGCCCCGCACGAATGCTTGCAGCTCTTCGGCCAGCCCTTCGCGCCACTCCCTTGCGACCACGAAGGCGTGTGGCTTGACGAGCCCGTGCTCCCCCACGATGCCGACAACGGCGACCTCTTGGACCGCCGGATGCTGTAACAGGCAGTTCTCGACTTCCTGCGGCGCCAGCCATTTGCCCGATACCTTGAGCAGGTCGTCGGCCCGGCCGCAGTAGGTGAAATAGCCGTCGGCGTCGCGTCGGACCATATCGCCCGAGACGTACCACTCTCCTAGAAATCCCTGCTTCGTCTTCTCCATCTGCTGCCAGTAGCCGATCGCGCGCGAGCCGCCGCGCACCCACAGGGCGCCCACGTCGCCGTTAGGCAGCTCGCGCCCCGCGTCATCACACACCTTGACCTCGAACCCCGGGACGACGGTCCCGAGCGTCCCCGGACGCACCTGTCCCGGACGATTAGAGATGAAGATGTGCCACATCTCCGCCGTGCCGAGGCCGTCCAGCAGCTCGACGCCGAACGTCTGCTGCCACCGGTTACACAGCTCTGCTGGGAGCGCTTCGCCCGCCGAGGTCGCGAGCCGCAAGCACGACAGATCCTGCTCCGACGCCGCCGGGTGGCTCACCATCTGGTTGATCATGGTGGGGACGTTGATGAGAATCGTGGGCCGGAAGCGGCCGATCTTCTGGAACAGCACGTCGGCAGTCGCGGCTTCGGGGAACAGCACCGTGGCCGCCCCGACGGAGAACGGAAACAAGAGGTTCGAGCCGGTGGCGTAGCCGAAGTAGAGCTTGGGCACGCTGAGGGTGACGTCGCGCTCGGTGTAGCCGATCACGCCCTTCGCATAGCACTCAGTCGTGTTCGCGAACGAGGTGTGGGTCTGCACCACGGCCTTCGGCTGTCCCGTGGTGCCGCCCGAGAACAGCCAGATCGCGGCGTCGTCGCGATGGGTCGGGAACGCGTCGAGCGCGGCAGGGGCGCGGGCGAGCCGCTCGTCGAATTCGTTGTCCCCGAGGACAAGAATCGTCTTCAAGTGACGCGCGCCACGCGCCGCCCGCCGGAACGCGGCAACCGTGTCCCGATGGGCGACCACCACCCGGGCGCGGGTGTAGGCATAGAAGTACTCGATGGCGTCGGGCTTGAGCTGCGGGTTCGCCATGACGACGGCCGCGCCGATCTTGAGCGTGCCGAACAGCGCTCCCACGAACCCTGGCCCGTCCGGAAGGGCGATCATGACGCGCTGCTCGGGCTCGACGCCGCTCTCGGTGAATACGTGGCCGAACCGATTCGCCAGCGCCTGGATCTCCCGGTAGGTGAGCGTCCCCGTGTCGGTGAGCACCGCAGGCCGTTGGCCCTTCCCTTCACGCACGCGGGCGTCGAGGAAGTAGTCGGCGATGTTGAACTGCTCGGGCGGCTGGAAGCTCATCGTGACAGATATCGGCCGTGGACGGCTGGCGGTCAACCGCCGCGCCCGGTACGATACAGCCACCCTATGGCAGTCCTCGACCTCGCGCACCTGACCTGGGAGGAGGTTCGCGACCTCGACCGGACGAAGACGGTGGCGATCGTGCCCGTCGGCGCCGTCGAGGCGCACGGGCCCCATCTACCGCTCGCGACCGACGTGATCATCGCCGAGGCGATGGCCCGCGCGGCGGCGGGGCGGCTCGCCGCCCGCGGCCACGAGGCGGTGCTGCTCCCGGCCATCGCCTATACGGCCGCCGAGTTTGCCGCCGGGTTCCCGGGAACCGTATCCTTGCAGCCAGCCACGGTGACCGCGCTGCTCGTGGATCTGGCGCGCAGCCTGGCACGACACGGCCTTTCCCTCCTCGCGGTCGCCAACGCGCACTTGGACCCCGCACATCTGGGGGCCATCGAGGCCGCAGTGACGCAAATCCGGCGCGCGGACGGCGCGCGGATCGTGTTCCCCGACGTGACGAAAAAGCCCTGGGCCGTCCGGCTCACGGAAGAGTTCCGGAGCGGCGCCTGCCACGCGGGCCAGTACGAGAGCTCGATCGTGCTGGCGGCGCGCCCCGAGTTGGTACGTGAGACGGTGCGACGCTCTCTGCCCGCCAACCCGCGCTCGCTCAGCGGGGCGATCCGCGCCGGGCAGACGAACTTCGAGCAGGCGGGCGGGCCCCGCGCGTACTTCGGGTCCCCGGCAGAGGCTCGGGCGGACGAGGGCGCCCGCACGATCGAGGTCTTGGGTGCGATCCTCGAAGAAGCGGTGCTCGCGGAGCTCGGGCAGTGACGCTGGCAGGGCGGGGCGCGGTCGTCACAGGCGGCAGCCGGGGCATCGGGCTGGCCGTGGCCCGCGCGCTCGCCGAGGCGGGCGCGGCAGTGGTCGTGGCAGCCCGAGGCCCGGACGGCCTCGAGGCAGCCGCCAGGGCGCTCTGCGCGGCGGGACGGCGGGCGTGGGCGGTCCCCTGCGACGTCGCCGACCCGGAGGGCGTACGGACCCTCGCCCACGAGGCGGAGACCCGGCTCGGCCACGTGGACATCCTCGTGAACAACGCCGGGATCAGCCACTCGGCGTCGGTGCAGAAGACCACGCTGGAGGACTGGCAACGGATCCTGACGGTGAACGCGACCGGTCCGTTCCTGTGCATCCAGGCGTTCCTCCCGGGGATGCTCGCGCGGGGCTGGGGGCGCGTGGTGAGCATCGCATCCGTCGCGGGGCTCGGCGGAGGCAAGTACATCACCGCGTACAGCGCATCAAAGCACGCGGTGGTCGGCCTCACCCGCTCGGTCGCCGCCGAGGTCGCGGGGACCGGCGTGACCGTCAATGCGGTCTGCCCCGGATACGTGGACACGGAGATGACGCGGCAGTCGGTCAGCCGCATCGCGGCGAAGACCGGGATGTCGCCCGCGGACGCCCTGCGTGCAGCGCTCGACACCACCGGCCAGCGCCGGCTGATTCCGCCGGAAGAGGTGGCGAGCGCCGTGCTCGCGCTGTGCCACGGCGCCGGGAGTGAGACCAACGGGGAGGCCGTCGTGATCGCCGAGGCAGGCTCCCACCGATGACCTTCCGCATCGTCAATCCCGACGCGCTCGGCCGACCGAGCGGCTGGAATCACGGCATGCTCGCCCCGGCCGGCGGGCGGGTACTGTTCGTCGCCGGACAGACCGCCCCCGAGCGCGCCGGGCTCGTCGAGCAGTGGGCCGGCGCGCTCGAGCGGGTGCTGGAGGTCGTGCGCGCGGCCGGAGGCGGGCCCGAGCAGATCGGCCGACTGACCGTCTATGTCACGGACCGGCAGACGTATATCGCGAGCCTGAAGCCGCTCGGTGAGGTGCACCGCCGCCTCATGGGACGGCACTTCCCCGCGATGGCGCTCCTGGAGGTGCGGGGGCTCGTGGACTCGAACGCTGTCGTGGAAATCGAAGCGACCGCCGTGCTGCCCTGACGACATCCGGAGATTCTCACATGCCGCTTGCGCCTCAGTCCTTCCTCTACCGGCACGACCCGCACACCGGCGTCGCCACGATCACGCTCAACCGTCCGGACCGTCTCAATGCTCTGACATTCGACGTGTACCGCGAGCTGCGCGACACGTTCCGGACGCTCGACGACGAGCCTGGCGTGCGGGCGGTCATCATCACGGGAACCGGACGGGCGTTCTGCTCGGGCGGCGACGTCGAGGACATCATCGGAGCGCTGTTCGCACGCGACGAGGCGGGGCTGCTCGAATTCACCCGCCTCACGTGCGACCTCATCCTCGCGATGCGGCAATGCCGGCGCCCGATCGTCGGCGCCTTGAACGGGACCGTGGCGGGCGCGGGAGCCGTCATCGCCGCAGCGTGCGACGTGCGCGTCGCCGCCGAGTCCGCCAAGATCGCGTTCCTGTTCACGAAGGTCGGACTGTCGGGCGCCGACATGGGTGCCGCCTGGCTGCTGCCCCGCATCGTCGGGCTCGGTCTCGCGGCCGAGCTGCTCATGACCGGCGATTTCATCGACGCCCAGACGGCTCTCCGCATCGGCCTGTACAACCGGGTCGTGGCGCACGCCGAGGTGATGGGGGAGGCGCGCGGGCTCGCCGAGCGGCTGGCCCGGGGACCGTCGGTCGCACTGGGGATCACGAAGGACGCGCTCAACCGCGAAGCGCACATGGATCTGGTGACGGCGCTCGAGGCCGAGGCGCGCGCCCAAGCCGGGTGCATGCTGAGTCCCAACTTCCGCGCAGCCTACGAAGCTTTCAAGGCAAAGCACGAGCCCAAGTTCGTCTGACCGTGCCCGATCCGACCGTCGTCTCCGCCTTCCTGACCGAATCCCACGTGGCCCTGGCGGGGCGGATCACGGCCTACACGGCACACGAAATCGCCTCGCTCCCGGAGCCCGCCGACGACACCGCCGCGCGCGCCCAGGCGCGCGACCTCGTGGCGCGGCTCGGCCGGGCGGGCTGGTTCGCGTCGATCGGAGAGCTCGATCTGCGCGCGGCGTGCCTGGTGCGTGAGACCCTGGCGGGCGCCTCCCCTCTTGCCGACGCCATGTTCGCGCTCCAAGCCCTCGGCACGGTGCCGATCCTCCTGGCGGGCCACGCTCCGCTCAAGGAGCGCTGGCTGCCCGCGGTGCTCGCGGGCCGGGCCATCGCAGCGTTCGCGATGACCGAGCCCGAAGCGGGCTCGGACGCGGCAGCGATCGCGACGACCGCGCGTCGTGACGGCACGGGCTACGTCCTGCGCGGCACGAAGACCTTCATCTCGAACGCCGGGATCGCGGACTTTTACACCGTGTTCGCCTCCACCGACCAGGGGAAGGGCCACAAGGGGATCTCGGCGTTCGTGGTCGCAGCCGACACGCCCGGGCTCAAGTTCGTGCGCCCCCTCGTGCTCTCGGCGCCGCACCCGCTCGGCGAGATCGCGTTCGAAGACTGCCGCGTGCCGGCGTCCGACCGTCTCGGCGCCGAGGGCGAGGGGTACAAGCTCGGGCTGGCCACCCTCGACCGCCTGCGCGCGACCGTCGCCGCCGCTGCGTGCGGGATGGCGGCGCGGGCGTTGCAGGAGGCCCTGGCGCACGCCACACGACGCCGACAGTTCGGCCACACCCTGGGGGAGTTCCAGCTGATCCAAGAGAAGCTGGCGCGGATGGCGACGGACCTCACCGCCGCCCGCCTCCTTACCTACCGCGCGGCCTGGGAGAAGGACCGCGGCGCCGACCGGGTGACCCTCGAAGCGGCGATGGCCAAAGCATTCGCGACCGAGGCCGCCCAGCGGATCGTGGACGATGCCGTGCAGATCCTGGGAGGCCGAGGCGTGCTCGCATCTCACCCAGTCGACCGCCTGTACCGCGCCGTCCGGGCGCTACGAATCTACGAGGGCACCACGGAGATCCAGCAGCTCATCGTAGCGGGGCACCTCTTGAAGCGGGCCGGGGAGGGGGGCGCGGCATGAGGATCGTCGCGGTGGGCGGCGGGCCGGCCGGGCTCTACTTCGCCATCCAGATGAAGCGGGCGGATCCCTCGCACCACGTCACGGTGCTCGAGCGAAACCCGCTGGAGGCGACCTTCGGCTTCGGCGTCGTCTTCTCCGACGCCACGCAGGACACCCTCGCGGACGCGGATCACGAGACCTACCAGGAGATGGCGCGGCACTTCCACCATTGGGACGATATCGCCGTCCACGTCAACGACACGGTCGTCACGTCCACCGGTCACGGGTTTAGCGGGCTGTCGCGGCGCACGCTGCTCGCGATCCTCGGGCGCCGCGCCGAAGCGCTCGGCGTGTGCCTCGAGGTCGGCCGGGAGGTCGCGGACGTCCGCGCCCTCCTGGGGGCCGATCTCGTCGTCGCGGCCGACGGCTTCAACAGCGTGGTGCGCCAGCAGTTCGCCGACCGGTTCAACCCGACCGTGGATTGGCGCCCCAACCGCTACGTGTGGCTCGGCACGAACCGCCCCTTCCCCGCGTTCACGTTCTACTTCAAGCGCGATCGCCACGGCCTGTGGCGGGTCCACGCCTACCAGTACGAACGGGGGTGCTCGACGTTCATCGTCGAAGCCACGGAAGCGACCTGGCAGGCGGCGGGGATGGACCGCGCCGACGAGGACGCGACGCTCGCGTTCTGCGAAGCGTTGTTCGAAGAGGAGCTGCAGGGCCATCGGCTCCTCAAGAACCGCTCGCTGTGGCGCACCTTCGGCACGCTGCGGAGCGAGCGGTGGCATCACGAGAAGGTCGTGCTGCTGGGCGACGCGGCGCACACCGCCCACTTCTCCGTGGGATCGGGCACGAAGCTCGCCATGGAGGACGCCGTCGCCCTGGCGCGCGCGCTCGCGCGCGCGCCCGGGGGTAACGTGCCCACCGCGCTCGATGCGTACGAGGCCGAGCGGCGCCCAGCGGTCGAGAGCCTGCAGCGCGCGGCGCAAGTGAGCCTGCAGTGGTTCGAAGACACCGAGCGCTACATGGATCTCGCGCCGATCCAGTTCGCCTTCAACCTGCTCACCCGGAGCCTGCGGATCACTCACGACAACTTGAAGCTCCGCGATCCCAGGTTCGTAGGGGAAGTGGACCACTGGTTCGCCGCGCGGACCGCCGAGCAGAGCGGCGTCGACGTCCCCATGAGTCCACCCCCGCCGCCCCTGTTCACGCCGTTTCGGTTGCGGGACCTGCTGTTGGTGAACCGCGTGGTCGTGTCCCCGATGTGCCAGTACTGCGCGGTGGACGGCACCCCCAATGATTGGCACCTGGTTCACCTGGGGGCGCGTGCCATGGGTGGCGCGGGCCTCGTCTTCACAGAGATGACCGACGTTTCACCGGCGGGCCGGATTTCGCCGGGGTGCACGGGCATGTATAAGCCGGAGCACGTGCCGGCGTGGAAGCGGATCGTGGACTTCGTCCACGCCCACAGCCAGGCGAAGATCGGACTACAGCTCGGCCACGCAGGCCGCAAGGGCTCGACCCGGCTCGCGTGGGAGGGGATGGACGAGCCGCTCCCGGAGGGCAACTGGGAGATCATCGCCGCCTCCCCCATCCCCTACTTTCCCCACAGCCAAGTCCCCCGCGCCATGGACCGGGCGGACATGGCTGCCGTGCGCGATGACTTCGTGCGGGCGGCGCGCATGGCGGAGCAGGCGGGCTTCGACATCCTCGAGATCCACTTCGCGCACGGCTATCTCCTCGCGAGCTTCATCTCGCCGCTCACCAACCACCGCCGTGACGAGTACGGCGGCCTGCTCGCAAGCCGGATGAGGTTTCCCCTCGACGTGTTCGATGCCGTGCGCGCGGTGTGGCCAGAGCACAAGCCGATCTCGGTGCGCATCTCGGCCGTAGACTGGGCTCCCGGCGGCACGGAACCCGCTGACGCGGTCGAGATCGCCCGGCTCCTCCGGGGCCACGGCTGCGACATCGTGGACGTGTCGGCGGGCCAGACGGTGCCCGATGCGAAACCGGTCTACGGGCGCCAGTTTCAGACACCGTTCGCCGACCGCGTGCGCCATGAAGCGGGAATCCCCACGATGGCGGTGGGCAACATTTCGTCCTACACGGACGTGAACACAATTCTTGCGGCGGGACGCGCCGATCTCTGCGTCCTGGCGCGTGCGCATCTGTGGGATCCCTACTGGACCCGCCACGCCGCTCACGAGATGGGCTACGCGCTGCCCTGGCCGCCGCAGTATTCGACGCTCGACACCTACAAACCGCGGTTCACGTGAGGGTCGCCCGATGGCCGTGAGTTATGCCAGCTATTTGAAGCTCGACGAGCTCCTGGCTTTGCAGCAGCCGCGCTCCGCCGGACCCGAGCACGACGAGATGCTGTTCATCGTCATCCATCAGGTGTACGAGCTGTGGTTCAAGGAAATGCTTCACGAACTCGTCTATCTCGAAGAGTCGCTGCGCGACAACGCCACACCGCGCGCGTTGCACACCTTGAAGCGTGTCCTCACCGTACTGAAGGTGATGGTCGCACAGATCGATGTCCTCGAGACGATGACGCCGCTCGAGTTCCTGTCGTTCCGTGACCGGCTCGAGTCCGGGAGCGGGTTCCAGTCGTTCCAGTTCCGTGAGCTCGAATTCGTCCTCGGCACGAAGAACCCCGCTGCGCTCCCGCGCTACCCCGAGGGCAGCGAGGCCCGACGTCGGCTCGAAGCGAGGTATCGTGAGTCGACGCTGTGGGACGCCTTTCTCGCCTATCTCGTACGGAACGAGTACCCCGTTCCGACGTCGCTGCTCAGCCGCGACGTGACGCAGCCGGTCGAGCCGTCGCGCGAGATGCAGCAGGTCCTGATCGCGGTCTATCGGACGAACCCCGCCGTCGCGTCGGTGTGTGAGCGCTTGGTGGACCTGGACGAGGGCGTCATGGAGTGGCGCTACCGACACGTGAAGATGGTGCAGCGCACCATCGGCACGAAGCCGGGCACCGGCGGAACCGCCGGGGCAGAGTACCTCGAAACGACGCTCAACAAGCCCGCCTTCCCCGACTTCTGGGCGATCCGCACTGAGCTGTGACCGACGTGACGCCGGAGGCACTGTCCGGGAGTCCGAACGCCCTCGCGCCGTATTATCGCCGTTTCCGCGTGGCGGACCGATTGCTGCTGACCGGCCACTCGCATCAGGCCTGGCCCGACGTGGGGTTCGAGGCCCAGCAACGCGCCTGGCTCGACGCGGCCGAGTACGTGGACGACAAGTGGGAGCGCGTGTTCGCCGTGGCGGGCCGGGTGCAGGACGGGTTTGCGCGGCTGCTCGACGACCCCGATGGCGCGGTCGCTCTCGGCGCGAACACCCACGAGCTGGTCGTGCGGTGGCTCTCCGCCCTGCCCCTCGGCCGACGACCCCGCCTCGTCACGACGACCGGAGAGTTTCACACCATCCGGCGTCAGCTCCAACGTCTCGGTGAGGAAGGGATCGCCGTCGTCACGGTCCCCGCGCTCCCGGCCGCGACGCTCGCCGAGCGGCTCGCCCATGCCGTGGATGACCGCACGGCAGCGGTACTCGTCTCAGCCGTACTGTACGAGAATGCCCACATCGTGCCGAACCTCGCCCATGTGCTCGCGGCGTGCCGCCGCGCGGGCGCGGAGCTGCTGGTGGACGCGTATCACGCACTCGACGTCGTGCCGTTCTCCCTCCAGAGAGACCGGCTGCTGGAAGCCTGCGTCGTGGGCGGCGGCTACAAGTACTGCCAGCTGGGCGAGGGTAACGGCTTTCTGCGGATTCCCGCGGGCTGCACCCTGCGACCGGTGATCACCGGTTGGTTCAGTGAGTTCGAGTCGCTCGCGACCGGTGACCCAAGCGGTCCCGTCACCTACGGCCCGGGCGCTGCGCGGTTTGCCGGAGCCACGTATGATCCAACGAGCCACTATCGCGCGGCGCGCGTATTCGATTTCTTCGAAGAGCAGGGGCTCACACCCGAGGTGTTGCGCCAGGTGAGCCAACACCAGGTGGGGTTGCTGGCCGACCTGTTCGACGGGCTCGACGCCGACCCCCGAGTCATCACCCGGGACCACGCCCTGACCCCTTCAGAGCAGGGCGGCTTCCTGGCGCTCCAGTCGCCCCGAGCCGCAGAGTTGTATCGCGGGTTGCGAGCGCAGGGAGTGCTCACCGACTACCGGGCGGACGTGCTGCGTCTGGGTCCGGCCCCGTATCTATCCGACGCGCAGCTCCGGGACGCCATGCACGCGCTGGGGAGCGTGATCAGAGGGCTCGGGGCGCGCTAGCCCCGGTCGCGGAAGAAATCCTGCAGCAACCGGCCGCACTCCTCCTCCTCCACCCCGCCGATCACCTCCACCCGATGATTCAAGCCTGGGTGGCGCAGGACGTCTCCGAGACTCCCCACCATCCCCGCCTTCGGGTCGTACGCTCCGAAGACCACGCGCCCGACTTTGGCGAGGACGATCGCGCCCGCGCATTGCGCGCACGGCTCGAGCGTCACGTACAGCGTGCAGTCGCTGAGTCGATCGGTTTGCAGCAGGGAGAGCGCCCGCTGCACGGCCAAGAGCTCGGCGTGCGCCGTCGGATCGCGCCGGCCGACGGTCTCGTTGTGCGCACGCACGACCATCGTGCCGTCCCGAAGCACCGCGGCGCCCACCGGCACTTCGCCGATGGACGCCGCCTTACGTGCTTCCTCGAGTGCCACCGCGATCCCCGTCGCGTCGCGCGGAGCGACGGGCCGGGACCGTCTGGTCCCGCTCCCCGCTCCCCGCTCCCTTCCGTTAGGCACGCGCCGGCTCGGCCGCCGCCCCGGCAGGGATCCGCTCGAACGCCAGATGGTTTCCGTCTTTCGCCCGGTCCACCCGCACCGTGTCGCCTTCCGTGTACTGCCCTTCCAGCACGGCCATGGCGAGCGGGTTCTGCACCAGGCGCTGGATGGCCCGCTTCAAGGGCCGCGCCCCGTACACGGGGTCGTAGCCCTCCGCCACGATGAGCTGCTTGGCCGCAGGCATCACCTCGAGGCGTAGCTTGCGCTCGGCCACGAGCCGCTCGACGCGCTTGATCTGGAGATCCACGATCTTCGCGATGTCCTGGCTCGAGAGCGGGCGGAAAATGATCACGTCGTCCACCCGATTCAGGAACTCGGGCCGGAACGTCTGGCGCAGGAGCTCGAGTACCTTGGTCTCCACCTGCTCCCAGTTCTGGGTGCCCATCTCGAGGATGTACTGCGACCCGATGTTCGAAGTCATGATCAGCACGGTGTTCCGGAAATCGACGGTGCGACCCTGCGAGTCGGTGAGCCGCCCATCGTCGAGGATCTGGAGCAACACGTTGAACACATCGGGGTGCGCCTTCTCGATCTCGTCGAACAGCACCACCGAGTAGGGGCGCCGACGGATCGCCTCCGTCAGCTGGCCGCCCTCCTCATAGCCCACGTAGCCGGGAGGCGCGCCGATCATGCGTGCGACAGCGTGCTTCTCCATGTACTCCGACATGTCGAGTCGCACCAACGCCTTTTCGTCATCGAACAGGAATTCGGCGAGCGCGCGGGCGGTCTCCGTCTTCCCCACCCCGGTGGGGCCGAGGAAGATGAACGATCCAGTCGGCCGGTTGGGATCCTGCAGCCCGGCGCGCGCCCGGCGCACCGCGTTGGCGACGGCGGCGAGCGCCTCCGGTTGTCCGATCACCCGCCGCTCGAGCTCCGCCTCGAGTCTTGTGAGCCGCTCGCGCTCCGACTCGAGCATCTTCGTCACCGGGATCCCCGTCCATTTGGCGACGATCTCGGCGATGTCTTCGGCGTCGACTTCCTCTTTGAGGTACTTGCCCTTCTTCTGGATCTGGGCCAGGCGCTTTTCCGCCTCGGCGATTTCCCGTTCGAGCGCGGGGATCCGGCCGTAGCTGATCTCGGCGGCCTTCTGCAGGTCGCCGCGACGGGTCGCCTGCTCCGCCTCGGCGCGGAGCTGTTCCAGCTGCGCCTTCTTCCCCTGCAGCCCCGTGATGGCGTCCTTCTCCGCCTGCCACTGGGCCTTCATCACTTTGGAGCGCTCGCGCAGCTCGGCGAGCTCCTGCTCGACCTTGGCGCGCCGCTCCTTCGAGGCCTTGTCTTTCTCCTTGGCGAGCGCCGCCAGCTCGATCTCGTGCTGCACGATCTTCCGCTCGACCTCGTCGATCTCCTGTGGTAGCGAGTCGATCTCGATCCGCAGGCGGCTCGCCGCCTCGTCTACCAGATCGATCGCCTTGTCGGGGAGGAAACGGTCGCCGATGTAGCGATGCGACAGGGTCGCGGCAGCCACCAGCGCGTTGTCCGTGATGCGTACGCCGTGGTGAACCTCGTAGCGCTCCTTGAGGCCGCGCAGAATGGCGATAGTGTCCTCGACCGACGGTTCGCCCACGTACACGGGCTGGAAGCGCCGCTCGAGGGCGGGGTCCTTCTCGATGTGCTTGCGGTACTCGTCGAGGGTGGTGGCACCCACCACGTGCAGCTCGCCGCGCGCGAGAGCGGGCTTCAGCATGTTGGAGGCATCCATGGCGCCTTCGGCGGCGCCGGCGCCCACCAGCGTGTGCAGCTCGTCGATGAAGACGATGTACTTCCCTTCCGCGCTCGTGATCTCCTTGAGCACGGCCTTGAGCCGCTCTTCGAACTCGCCGCGATACTTCGTGCCGGCGATCAGCGTGCCGAGATCGAGTGCCACGAGATGCTTGTTGCGCAGCGACTCGGGGATGTCGCCATTCACGATGCGCTGGGCGAGCCCTTCCACAATCGCCGTCTTGCCGACCCCCGGCTCGCCGATCAGGACGGGGTTGTTTTTGGTGCGCCGCGACAACACCTGCATCACGCGGCGAATCTCCTCGTCACGTCCGATGACGGGGTCGATCTTGCCCTTGCGCGCCAGCTCGGTGAGGTCGCGGGTGAAGCGCTCGACCGCCTGATATTTCTGCTCCGGCTCCTGGTCGGTCACACGGTGGGTACCGCGCACCCCTTGCAGCGCCGCCATCAGATCGTTGCGATCCACGCCCGCGGCGGAGAGAAGCTGCTTCGCGGTGGTGCCCTTCTCCTCCAGCAGGGCGAGCAAGAGATGCTCCGTCGACACGTACGCGTCGCCCAGCGCCTTGGCCTCCTCGTCGGCGCGATCCAGGACACGCGACACCTCGCGCGCCAGCGTAGGCTCGGCCATCGTCCCAGACTGCTTCGGGAACCGGTCGATTTCCCGCTCCGTCTCCGCGGTCAGTTGGGCGACGTTGAGGCCCGCCTTCTGGAGCAAGGGTACGACGATGCCGTCGTCCTGGGAAAGCAGAGCGAGGAAGAGGTGCGCATCGTTAATGACAGGATTGCCGCGCGCCCGGGCCGATGCGCTCGCCTGCTGCAGGGCCTCGGCCGCCTTGACGGTCAAACGCTCGGGTCTAATCATGGCTGTATTGGGATAGTCGCCGACGCCGGAAGCAACGTCTGTGCCGGGCAAAAGTGCCGTTTTGGCAGAAGCGATAAAGACGTATCACAGACTGTGTGCTACGTCTTTGTGATACGTCTTTACTTGACGACTATTTTGCGTGTGACTCTCTTGCCGTCGATGACCAGCTGGTAGATGTAAACCCCGGACAGCGCCTGTTTCCCGGTATTGCCGACGTATCCGTCCCAGTACGCGCTGTACGCACAGCCCATCGTCGTAGGGCAACTGAGCGCAAGACTATCGAGCGCCTTGCCCGAGCCCCGGAGAATCGGGATGGCCACGAGCTGGGCGAGCACGTTGTAGATCTTCAGGGACACCACCGGCCGGTGGCCCTTGAGGAACAACTCCCCGCTCACCTTGAACGGGATCGTAGTCGCCGGGTTAAACGAGCGATTCTGCTGTGGCCCGATCGTGGGAGGCGGGGTCTGCCCCAATGCCCACCGCGTTCCCCCTTCCATCCCCGCTACCCAAAGCCCGAGCCCCAGCATTGCCCAGGCGTACCGCTTCATCCACCGCTCCTCTTGCGAACGAGACGTGACTTTGGGACGGCTCTCCTTGTGCCAGGTGATACTCGTGCTTCCAGAGCGCTGATCCAAACTACGAGCCGCCTTTCCCGGCTGTCAACCTCGCTAGCACCCGGGCATCGCCCGCGCGGCGGGTCACCCCGCGCCGATCGGCCCATTCGAGCAGTGGGATCAAGTACTTGCGCGTGAGCCCGAGGCGGTCACGCAACACCGCCGGGGTGGCCGGGCCGAGCTCGACGAGCGCGGCCTCGAGGGCGGCGCGGAACTCGGCCAGCGCACCTTTCGCCGCGTAGCGCTCGGCATCGATCGGCTCCGCGGTGCCGTTGCGGGCGAAGTGCGACAGGAGGGCGCGCACGGGAGAGTCGGGAAACTCGCGCTCGAGCTCGGCCACGGTGGGTACCTGCCAGCGCGCATCGGCGAGGCGCTGCGCGAGCCTTTCGCTGGCATCGGTGGCCCGCGCGTCGAGCGCTGGGCGCCACCCCGGCCGGCGGGCCACGCTGCCCGCCACCTCCAGCTGGCCGCTCTTCACCCCGAAGTCCAACACCGCATCCGTCACGGCGGACGGAGGCGCCGGCGTCCCCACCGCTGCCCGGAGGGCTTGCAGCGACATCCCTGGATCGAGCGGATGCTCCTCGTGGTAACGCCTGACCACCTCCGCCAGCCGACTCGCTTCGGCCACGACCGCCTGCCGGTCGACGACGATCTCGGCCGACATTAACACCGCATCCCCAGCCTCCGCGATGACTGCCGTCACACCGCCTGGCGACACGCCCAGCCGCACGGCGAGGCTGTCGGTGGCAAGCCCCATAAGCCCCGCCTCGACGGCCAGGACCCCGAGTCGCCCCGCCGGGCCCTGCTCGAGCGACAATCGGCGCCGCCGCAGGCGCGTGTGCGGTGGGGAGAACGGATCGAGCACCACACCTCCGCCGATGGTGGTGACCGGCGAGAACGAGCGCAGCACGAACCGGTCTCCACCGCGCGCCACCACGGGCGTTTCGAGCATCAGGCGCGCCATGCCTCGTTGCCCAGGGCCGATCGCGCGTGTCTGCACCGCGCGAGCCAGGACCTCGGCGGTGCCGAGGTGCACACGCACGCGCGTGCGGGAAGCGAGCGGTTTCCGGGCCGTGGGAAGCAGCTCCGCTGCCACGTCGATGAGCTTGGTGGCCTGCCAGCCGGGCCCGGTGACGGCGACGTGGCCGCGCGTCAGGTCGCTCTTATCCACGCCCACGAGGGCAAGCGCGGTGCGTCGGCCCGGCACCGCCCGTTCGGCCGTTTGGCTATGGACCTCGATGGACCTGACCCTTGCCTCGCGACCGAGCGGGAGCAACTGCACCGTATCGCCGACTCGGACACTGCCGCTCCAGGTGGACCCGGTCACCACGGTGCCGGCCCCTGCGACCGCGAACACACGATCGATCGGCAGCCGAAACAGGTCGTCGGCGGGGCGCTCCACCAGGTCCCCCGCGACGCGCCGCAAGGCGTCGCGCAGGTCGGCCAGCCCTTCGCCGGTGACCACTGAGGTGGCGACGCTCTCGTCCCAGCGCACGCGACTCGCCCCCAGGCGCGTGCTCACCTCGCCGCGCACCAGCTCGAGCCACTCGGCGTCCACCAGGTCACGCTTGGTGATCACCGGGATGCCCCGCCGCACGCCGAGCAGCTCCACGATCGCCAGGTGCTCCTCGGTCTGCGGCATGATGCCCTCGTCAGCCGCGATCACGAGCAGGGCGACGTCGATGCCGGTCGCGCCGGCCAGCATGTTGCGCACGAACCCTTCATGCCCCGGGACGTCGACGACGCTCGCCTGGATGGCGTCGTCCAGCGGGAGCGGCGCGAATCCGAGGTCGATGGTGATGCCTCGCCGCTTCTCCTCCTCCCAGCGGTCGGTATCGACGCCGGTGAGCGCCTTCACCAGGGCCGTCTTGCCGTGGTCGATGTGACCGGCGGTCCCGATTACAAAGCGGCGGAGGGGATCGGTATGCGAGTGGCTGGGGGAGGCACCCACGCGCGACGCTCCCAGAAGTCCAGGGCGGAAAGTGAGCCGGCCTCGGCGAGGTGATAGCGGACAAATCGAGCGACGAGGCGGCGGTGAGCCGCGGCATGCGGCGGATCCAGCGCGGGGAGCTCCACCCGGGGGTCATTCAGGGCGAGGAGATCGCGGTACGCCCGGGGCGGCAGCCGGCTCGGCGCCTGGTGAGGCGAGGGCGCCTGCAAGCAGCGCGGGCAGAACACGCCGCCATCGGCCACGCTGAACAACACCGGCCCGTCGCCCGTCGGCTCGATCGCCGCGCCATCTCGCACGCACGCCGTGAGCGACGGCTCGAAGCCCAGCACCGCGACGAGCCGCCACATCGACCGCACGGCCGTGGCGTCCGCGCGTTCGGGAGTCGCGGCGGCGAGGGCATCGAGCGCGGCAGTGAGGGTGTCGTAGACCGCCGGGAGCGGTGCCGGGGGCGCCATCTTGAGCATCACCTCGGCGAGCGCCGCGGCGCCAGCGAACCGCCCGACGTCGTCGGCCAGGTCGCGCCGCAGGTTCACGAGGTCGAAGGCGCCCAGGGTGTGCAGCTCGCGCGCCTCGCGGAAGTAGAGCTGGGCCACGCCCTCGCTCAGGAGCTCGAGCCCCGCCCCGAACCGGCTCTTCGGTCGCAGCGCGCCCTTGGCGATGGCACTCTGCACGCCCAAGTCCCGCGTGGCGAGCCGTACGACCTTGGACGTCTCGCTGTAGCGATAGGTCTGGAGGACGACGGCGGGGGTGGTGACGAGAGACATGGTTACTGCGTTGCGGCCACAGCGGCGGTCGTTGGGCCGCATCCGACCGTGGCCGTGTGAATCTCATGGTAATCGGGTGGCGCGGTCAACACGTGGACGACGCCGCCGCTAACGGCACAGAATTCTGGTGTCGCGAGGGTTGCAGCGTCCACGGCATAGACACGACCGCGCAGGTCGATCGCTAGACCGGAGACACCGTTGCCGCCGGGTTTGACGCCGTTTCCCGGACCTCGCGTGATGACGCGGATCGAAGCGTTCACCTCGAGGATGCCCTCGGTGGCCGAGGCAACCAGCAGACGGCTCCCGGCCGGGTGAAACGCCGCGGCCCCGGGGGACTCCCCCAGGCCGTTCAGCACCGCGACCTCCACCCGAGTCTGGGGATCCACGATCGACAGCTTCCCGTCCCTCGCGCCCGTGTGGCCGGACGCGATCACGTACAAGAGGCTGTCATCCCCCACCGTCGCGAACCGCGCGTTCGTCCCGGTGAGAGGAATCGAATCCGGGGTCCTGACCGAACAGCACTCGAACGACGTCAACCAGCTCGGGCCGGCGGGCGTCGAGCCCACAAGATTGCTGTTGACGACGAACACCCGGGTTCCCACAAGGGCGACGGCTTGCGGATAGACGCCGACGGGGACGCTGGTGGTGTCGCCGCTGAAATAGTTGACCCGCGTGACCGTGTTGAGGTTGGGGTTGGCGATCCAGGCGATCGAGTCGTCCTGGATCGCGACGCCCGTGGCGCCCGAGCCCGTCGGCAGCGGCAACGTGTAATCAGGCTGCACGCAGAGGCTCAAGGCGCCTGGCGGACACGTAAAGAATAGATCGACCCCGACCGCGTCAGCCGCCCCGAGTGGGACCACGAACACGTGCCCACGGCCGTCGATCGTGCGTGGCGTGGCGCTGCCCATCTGCCAACTCCGCGTCGTCACCGTGAAGTCGGTGGCGGAGATGACCGACAGGGTCCGGTCGTTCGCGTTGACCACGCCAATCACCTGCCCCGCCGAGCTCTTCTGCTCGAGCGCGTCGCTGCAGCCGGTCGCAAGGGTGAGCGCCAGGAAGGCGAGTCGTCTCATCGGGAAGCGGTCTCCACAAGGTCACAATATACGAAGCGGCCGTCACGTACGACGAGCCGGCCCCGCTCGTGCCGCACAGGCTCGCGCAGCCCCGGCCCTGCGTACACGAAGCTGTGGAACTCGCCGTTCTCCCCGCACGGATCAACGTCTGACGGGAGGTCGTGGAGCAGGTCGGCGTCGAACTCCCGGCCCGCGAATCCGCCCGCGAGCTGCGCGGAATCCACGCACACGAGTACGGCGCGGTACCCCAGCCGGACGAATTCGTGCGCGAGCGCCCGGGTATCGCGCAGCCACAGCGGAAACAGGCCCCGCATGCCGATCCGCGCCAGCGTACGCTCCCGATAGGCGCGAATGTCCGCGAGAAACAGATCTCCGAAAACGACGGTGTCGAGCGCCGGCATCCGGGTCCGGAGCGCCGCGAGGGCGGCGGCCATGTTGGTTTCGTACTCGTCGTTCGAGGAGCCCGGCGAGATCAGAACCTCCTCGAGCGGCAGGCCGAGGGACTCGGCCTGCCGCCGGAGCAGCGCGCGGCGAACCCCGTGCATGCTGATCCGGTCGTATTCGGCCGTCACCGTGGTGAGGAGCGCCGCCACTCGGTAGCGCCCGTCGCCTCGGATCTCCCGCAACGCGAGCGCACTGTCCTTGCCGCCGCTCCACGCGACGAGTACGTCCTGGGGGCGCGACACGTCACGGTCCCAGCGAGGGGTCCCGGGCGACGTTCACGGGGTGCCGAACCGCAGCTCGCCGCCGAGGAACAGGTTGCGGCGCCGCGCCGGGAAGTTCGTCACTTCCTGGTACGGGGCGTCGAACAGGTTCTCGACCTTGCCGACCACGGCCAGGCCCGGCGCTCCGGCTTGCGACCGCCGCAGGTCGAGCTGACCGGCGAGGTCCACGCGCGTGTACGAGGGAAGCGTATCGCGCCGCAACGTGCGATAGTCGACGTCTGGCCGCCGCCCCGTGTACAGCGCCGTCAAGGTCACACTGCCGCGCCTCCCCAGCCGGTACGAGAGGGCCAGGGTCGCAGAGTGCCAGGGCCGTCGGAGGAGGGGATGCCCCGTGAGGAACAACGCGGTCGACCCGGTGTCGGCGCCGCCCTTCGTGACCCGAGTGTTGAGGAAGGTGTACCCGGCCGAGACCCGAACCGCCCCGCCCACGGCCGCCTCCGAGGCGATCTCCAGGCCCCGCGCGTCGGCGCCGGGAACGTTGAGGTAGTTGTACGTGACGCTGCCCGATCCGTTGTAATCGATCAGGTCGCGGAAACGTTGATTGAAATAGGTCGCCCGCACGGTGACCGCGGTGCCCGGGATGTGGTGCTCGAGGCCCGCTTCCCAGGTGAAGGAGTGCTCCGGTTGCAGGTCGGGATTCCCTCGCACGAAGCCGGTGGCGTAGTTCTCGAAGAAGTTCGGCTCCTTGAATCCGGTCCCGATGGACGCGATGGCACGCGTGCCTCCGTGAACCCGGGCGGAGAGGCCCGCCCGGTAGGTGGCGTAGGTGCCGAAGCGCTGGTTGTCGTCGAGCCTCGCCCCGAGCGTCACGCTGAACGGTCGCTCCAGGTTCGTGACGAGCTGCAGATACGCCGCGCCGTCGTCGCGCGACCTCGACCCGTCCAGCGTCGTCCCCTGCATCGTCTCGTGCTCGAATGCCCCCCCCACCGTCGCGACGTTGCCACCCGACAGTCGCAGGTTCGCGCGACCGTCGAGCCCCGCACGCGTCACCCAGTCCGAGCTCGAGAACGGGAACGTGGTCGTGTCGCTCGGGCCGTTCGGCGCGATGGCGTACTGAGCGTTGTCACGGTGCCAGGTGCCCGTCACGCGACCCTCGACGTCGTCCGAGAACACGTGACCCAGCTCGAAACCGACCGACGGGCCGCGATCGACCTGGTGCTGGTTGTTGCTCACCGGGTCGCCGCTTCCGTCCGTCGGGAAGTGATAGAGGGCGTCGCCGTAACGAACGGACATGGCGGCGTCCGTGCGTGCGTCCGGCTTGAGCCGCAAGCGGCCGCTCAGCACCTCGTTCCGGTAGTCATTGTTGAACCGATAGATCCCGTCGCTCGCGAAGCGTGACAGGCCGATGGCGTAGCCCGCGCGGTCATCGCCGCCCGACGCGGTCACCGCGACGGCATTGGTGGCATAAGTCCCGCCACCGAAGGCGACGGCGGCACGGGGCGCGCCGCGCCCATCGCGGGTGAAGATCTGCACCACGCCCGTCATCGCGTCGGAGCCGTACAGCACACTCGTGGGGCCGCGCACGACCTCGATCCGCTCGACGTTGTCGGTCGTCAAGTTCGCGAAGTCGTAGCTGCCTCCGGGAGCGTTCTGCGGCACGCCGTCGATGAGCACCTTCACGTAGTCGCTTTCGCCACCGCGCAGGAACAGCGACGCCTGCCCGCCCCAGGGACCGGTCGTGACCACCGCCGCCCCGGGAACGATTCGCAGGGCCTCGGCGACCGTGCGGATTCCCTCCGCCCGCAGTTGGGCGCCGCTGATCACGGTGACCGAGGTGGGGAGGGCGTCGGCACGCGTAGGCAGGCGCGTCGCCGTGACCACCACCGGCGCGAGCGTGACGGTGTCGGTGCGCTGCTGCGCGGCAAGCACCATGGGGAACACGACGGGCGGCAGCATGCCCAGCCACTGTCTCATGGATGGTTCTCCTTCTTGCGCAGGGGGATCATCTGGGGTCGTCCGTCGAATGCCGAAATCACTACCGGCCACTGAAACACGGCGGCCGCGGTCTCCGGCGTCAGTACATCAACCGGGGCACCCCGCGCCACGGCGTGTCCCTCGGCGAGGATCAACACCTGGTCAACGAAACGGGCTGCGAGGTTGACGTGGTGGGTGATCATGAGCGCGGCAAGCCCGTGCCGGTCCACGAGGGCGCGCACCAGCTCGAACAGCTCCATCTCGTGCCGCAGGTCGAGCGATGCCGTAGGCTCGTCGAGCACGAGCAGCCTGGGCTCCTGCGCGAGAGCGCGCGCCAGCCGAACCCGCTGGTACTCACCGCCGGAGAGTGTCCACAGCCAGCGGTCAGCCAGGTCCAACGCATCGCACGCGACCAGCGCCCGCTCGACCGCCGCGCGGTCCGCCGCCCGTACGCCGCCGAAGAGCGAAAGGTGCGGGTATCGGCCCAGGAGGACGGTCTCGTGCACCCGCTGCGGGAACAGGTTTTCCTCACGCTGTGGCACCACGCCCACCACGCGCGCGAGATCGCGGCGCGACCAGACGCTGGCCGGGCGGCCGAGGATCTCAGCACGGCCGCGTGCGGGTCGGACGAGGCCAAGGGCTGCCCGCAGCAGCGTGGTCTTGCCGCTGCCGTTGGGCCCGAGCAGGGCATGAAATTCGCCCGAGCGCACATCGAGTGAGACGCCCACGAGCGCGTCCCGCGGGGCGCCCGGATAGCGGCAGGTGAGATCGCCGACGGCGACGATCAGCTCACGGTCCATCGGCGGAGCAGGAAGGCGAACAATGGGACGCCCAGCAGCGCGGTCACGATGCCCACCGGCAGCTCGCGCGGCGCCACGACGGTGCGCGCCAGCGTGTCCGCCGCGGCCAGGAGGACCCCGCCGGCGAGGAACGCGGTCGGGAACAGGGTGCGATGCAGCCGGCCCCAGAGGAGACGACAGACGTGCGGCACGATCAGCCCGACAAAGCCGATCACGCCCGCCACGGCGACCGCCGCGGCGGTCAAAAGCGACGCGGACAGGTAGACGAGCCGCTTGAGACGCCGCACGTCCGCGCCGAGGTACTGCGCGGGCTCGTCGCCGAGCGCCAGCAGGTCGAGTGGCCGCGCGGCCGCGAACAGGACGACGAGCGGCAGCGGTGTGTAGACCAGAATCACCAGCACCGTCGTCCACGACGCCCCCGAGAACCCTCCCCAGAGCCACAGGAACGCGTTGCGCAGCTCTGTCGCTTCGGCGAGCGAGACGAGCGCGGTCGTGATCGCCGCGGCGAAGGCGCCCACGGCCACGCCGCCCAGGAGCAAGATCCGCGGGTCCAGCTCGGCCCCACTCATCAGCCCGAGTCGATACACCAACGCCATCGCACCTACCGCCCCGACGAATGCCGCGAGCGGCAGGGCCCAGGGGCCCGGCAGATGGAAGGCGATGGCGACAACCGCGCCCAGCCCGGCGCCACCCGAGAGCCCGAGCAGGAAGGGGTCCGCGAGTGGATTCCTGACCAGCGCCTGGAGTCCGACGCCCGAGACACCAAGCGCGCCGCCCACCAGAAAAGCGAGCAGCGCACGCGGCAACCTGAGCTGCCAGACGATCGGCGAGGCCAACAGGTCGCCAAACGGCACGTTGGCGGGCCCGAGCAGCAGCGCCGCCGTGAGCGTCGTAAGGACCGCCGCCGCGAGCAGGACGTACCTCACCGCGCGGCCTCGAGACGCCGCCGCAGCTCGCGGATCGCCTCCGCGGCGCGAGGCCCGGGTCGCCCGAAGAGTTGGCCCGGGAGAAAGAGGAACCGGGCATTGCGCACCGCGCGCACGACGCGCCATTCGGGACGCATGGCGTACCGGGGCGGCACAGCGCTGTCCGACAGCAGCGCCACGAAATCGGGGTCGCGCGCGGCGATCGTTTCGATCGAGACCTGCGCCGAGGGCGCGCCGACGTCGTGAAACACGTTGCGGGCCCCCGCCAGCGCCGCGAGGCGGTCGAGGTAACTCCCCGCACCGATGACGATCGGCGGGTTGTCCCACACGATGAAAGCGAGGGATCGGGTACTCGAGGCTGGAGGCTGGGAGGCGAGGCTGTCCAGGACGTGCGCCAGTGAATCAGCGGCGCGGGAGTGGCCGGTGAGCACCCCGAGGCGCCGGGCCGCCGGACCCAGCTGCTCGAGCAGGTTGAGGTCGAGCAGCACCGTCCGGATGCCGAGCCGCTCGAGCTGTTCGGCGGCGGTCAAGTTCGGACCGGCCCGGTAGAGCACGACGAGATCCGGCCGCCGGGCCGCGACCGCCTCGACGCTCGGCGGCATGGCGTCGCCGACGCTCGGCACGGCGAGCACCCCGGGGGGATAGTCGCACCAGGTGGTGCGACCCACGAGCCGGTCGCCCGCACCGATCGCGAAGAGGATCTCGGTGAACGAGGGAAGGAGCGACACGATGCGCCGGGCGGGCGCGGCGAGCGTCACCCGCCGACCCGCGTCGTCGGTGACGGCGATGCCGCCCCTGACCGGGACGTGTTCTGCCCGCGCGCAGGCCGTGATGGTCAGCGCGACAAAACCCGCGAGGTGGGTCCGCTGTATCCAGCGGCGCATAACGAAAACGCCCACCCCCGACGGAGCGGAGATGGGCTAGCGCCTGCGCGGTGTGCGCAGCGCCACCATCCCTCCCGCGAGGGATCTGCAGGTGGCGCGAACGGAGAACGTCTCCTGGCTTCGGGCGGACGGCTCGCCTTCCCGAGTGAGTAACACCCAGTGGCGTGTGAGCCGCTACGACGTGCCCGTCACAGTGGCGGGGCCGCGCCGGACTTGCACCGGCTTCCGTGAATCCCCGTTCGCTTGTAACGACCGAGCTAGTCTATCGAAGAGATCTAGTCAACGCAAGGTCGTTGTATCCCACGCTGAAGCGTGGGCCCGCGCAACACTGTCCTTAAGGACAGTGCATTGCCGGGCCCAGGCCTTTAGCCTGGGGATTCGGGCGGCCTGCGTCGCATCGCGACTACGAACCCCACGCCGAACGCCAGCGCAACGAGCCCGACGATGAAGGGCACGAGGCGCTCGGGCGCGAGCCGCCGATCGCTGAAGGCGATCGTGAGCCCGGCACCGGGCGCGAGCGACGGTGTGCGGTAGCGCGCGAAGCGGCGCCCCCCGACGTCCTCCGGTCCGAGGGAGTCGAGCTTCGCTGCAGTCACGACGGCGGCCGTGTCCTCGAGCAGCAGGTCCACTTCGTCGGTCGCCTGGTCGATGGGCACGCCCACGCGACGCACCGTGGCCGACAGGACGTACGCGTAGCTCAACTGCTTGCGCTCGCGGGGGGGGAGCGGACCGTACACGGCGACGGAGTCGCCGCGCCGCGTCACGACCTGGGAGGACACGTCCCCTTGCCCGACCTGGAACTGGATCGCTACCGGCGGTATGGCGCCCGCCCACGTGGGAAGCAGTGTGTCCCGGGCCACGCGCGTCGCGACGCCGGGGTTCTCGAGCTCCACCAGCTCGAGCACGTCACGCGAGCCATCCCGCTTCTCCCGGGCGACCGTGATCAGGCGACGCGTCACCCGCACGGGCGGCCCGGTGGAGCTGGTGTCGTATACGTAGAGGGGGCGGAGGCTGGAGCTCGACCGGCCGGGGGTAATCGGCTCCGAGAAGTAGGCGATCCCGGCGTACCAGGTCGAGACCACGTAGATCGCGGCCGAGTCGGGACGCCGGATGGTCAGGGCGTACGCGCCGCGAGCGTCGGTGCGGGTCGAGTCGATCGGCTGGCCGCCGCCGCCCATGGACACCTGATGCAGCACCACCCAGGTGCGCACGGCAGGCCGTCCGGTCGGCCCGTACAGGACCCGACCCGTGACCACCGCTTGTTGTGCCCGAAGCGCGCCAGCGAGGCACAACAGCAACGCCGTGCTACGGAGTGAACTTCCCGAAGTCTTCAGGATCGAGGTTCTGGAGGTAGGTCTTCAGCGCGTCGGGATCGAGCGGCGCCGTGCCCGACTCGCCGCCGGCCTCTCCGGTCTCGACCGACGTGAGCGCGAGCAGGCTCTCGCTCGTGAAAATCGGCGCTTTGAGCCGCAGCGCGACCGCGATCGAATCGGACGGCCGGGCGTCGATCTGGATCACCGCGTCGCCGCGGTAGATGTGCAGCTCGGCGTAATACGTATTGTCCTTCACCTGAGTGATGATGACTTTCCGCAGGTCTGCGCCCAGGCCGAGGATCACCTGCTTCAGGAGATCGTGGGTGAGCGGCCGCGCGAACTTCACGCCCGCGAGCTCCATGGCGATGGCGCTGGCCTCGGCGGGGCCGATCCAAATCGGCAGCACCCGCTCCCCTTCCTGCTCCTGGAGGATGACCACCGGCGTGTTGGTCGTGCGATCGAGTCCCAGATGCGCGACCCGAACCTGAATCTGGTTCGCGCTCAGGTCCCCATCTCCCACGACGCCAGGTACTTCTGCTGCTCGGGCGTCAGCGTATCGATCGCCACCCCCATCGCGGCGAGCTTCAGCCGGGCGATTTCCGCGTCCAGCTCGCGCGGGATCCGGTGCACATCCTTCGTGAGCTCCCGGGCGTGCCGCACGACGTGCTCGGCAGCCAGCGCCTGATTCGCAAACGACATGTCCATCACGCTCGCGGGGTGACCTTCCGCCGCCGCCAGGTTGATGAGCCGGCCGTCGGCGAGCACGAAGACGCGCTTCCCGCCCAGCCGCCATTCATCCACAAACTCGCGGACCCGGGTGGGGCCCTGCGCCACCTGTTTCAGGCCTTCCAGATCGATCTCGACATTGAAGTGGCCCGAGTTGGCGAGCACCGCGCCGTCTTTCATCGCGCGCATGTGCTCCACGCGGAGCACGTGCGTGTTCCCCGTCAGCGTCACGAAGACGTCGCCGATCGCTGCGGCCTCCGCCATCGGCATCACTCGATAGCCGTCCATCTGCGCTTCGAGTGCCTTGAGGGGGTCGATTTCCGTGACGATCACGTTCCCGCCCGCTCCACGCGCCCGCAGCGCGAAGCCGCGGCCGCACCAGCCGTACCCCGCCACCACGATGGTGCTCCCGGCGACGAGCAGGTTCGTGGCCCGCAGAATGCCGTCGAGCGTCGACTGGCCTGTCCCGTAGCGGTTGTCGAACAGATGCTTCGTGTCGGAATCGTTCACGGCAATGACCGGGAACTGCAGCACGCCGTCGCGCGCCATCGCCTTGAGCCGGATGACGCCCGTCGTGGTTTCCTCAGTGGAGCCTGCCACGCCGGCGACGAGCGCCTTGCGGTCGGCCCCCGACAACGTCTCCACCCAGCGCCGGACCGGCGGTGCCAGGTCGTCGAGCCGGTTGAGTGCGATCATATGGAGCGCACCGACCAGGTCCGCGCCATCGTCCATCGTGATGTCGGGGCGATGCGCCAGCGCCGCGCGAATGTGCTCGTAGTAGGTGGCGTGGTCCTCACCCTTGATCGCGAACACCTTGATCCCGTGGTCCTTGACGAGATGCGCGGCGACGTCGTCCTGCGTCGACAAGGGGTTCGACGCGCACAGCGCCACGTCCGCGCCGCCCGCCTGGAGCGTGACCGCGAGGTTGGCCGTCTCCGTGGTGACGTGCAAGCAAGCGGAAAGGCGCCGCCCTGCCAGCGGGCGTTCCCGGGTGAAGCGTTCCCGCAGGAGGCGCAGCACCGGCATGGAGCGCTCCGCCCACTCGGTGCGGCGGCGTCCCTCGGCGGCCAAGCTCAGGTCCTTGACGTCGGAAGGGGCGGTGCGGGCCGTCGTGGTCATGCATTCACTTTCTTGGAGGAGTAGTGCTTGGAGCGTTGCACGGCGAGCCGGAGGTCTTCCACACGGTTCGCGCGCTCCCAGGTGAACAGGTCGACCTCGCGATCCACGTCCTTGTCCACGTAGCGCCGGCGCTCCGGCGTGCGACCGAAGTGGCCGTAGGCAGCGGTGGCGCGGTAGATCGGATGGCGCAGGTTCAACGCCTTGTTGATGCCGAGCGGCGTGAGGTCGAATACGTCGCGGACCGCGTCCTCGATGGCCTCGTCGGGCACGACGCCGGTGCGGAACGTGTCGATCATCACGGACACGGGCTGTGCCACGCCGATGGCGTACGCTACCTGCGCCTCGCACCGGGAGGCGAGCTTCGCCGCCACGACGTTCTTTGCGACCCAGCGCATCGCATAGCAGGCCGAGCGGTCGACCTTCGAGGGGTCCTTGCCGCTAAAGGCCCCCCCGCCGTGACGCGCCATGCCGCCGTAGGTGTCCACGATGATCTTGCGGCCGGTGAGCCCTGCGTCCCCCTGCGGGCCCCCCACCACGAAACGACCGGTCGGGTTAATGAGGATATCCGCATCGGCTACCTCGAAGCCCGCGTCGCCGAGCACCGGCCGGACCACGAGCGCGATCACACCCTCGCGCAGCTCCACGTTGTCGATCTTGTCCGAGTGCTGGGTGGACACGACCACCTTACTGATCCCGACCGGCCGCATATCTTCGTACACGACGCTGACCTGGGTCTTGCCGTCGGGGCGGAGCCACGAGAGATCCCCTGCCTTGCGCACCACGGCGAGCCGCTCCGCGAAGCGGTGGGCCAGCACGATCGGGAGCGGCATGAGCGACGGCGTTTCATCCGACGCGTAACCGAACATCATCCCCTGGTCGCCCGCGCCCCCTCTGTCCACGCCCAGGGCGATGTCGCCCGACTGGCGGTCGATGGTCGTGAGGATGGCGCAGGTTTGGGCGTCGAAGCCGAAGCTCGCGTCCGTGTAGCCGATCGCGCTGATCGTCCCCCGCACGATGTCGGGAATGTGGACGTACGTGGAGGTGGTGATCTCCCCGGCGACGACGGCCATGCCCGTGGTGACGAGCGTCTCGCAGGCCACGCGGGCGGCGGGGTCCTTGGCGATGATCGCGTCGAGGACCGCGTCCGAGATCTGGTCGGCGATCTTGTCGGGATGACCTTCCGTCACCGACTCGGAGGTGAAGACGTGGCGCTGCGCGGGCATGTGCCTGTCCGACCTAGGGTTAGACGTTCAAGCTAGCGGCGCGCCGTCCGGCGGGCAACCGGCCGTCGGGGTCGAGCAGCTTCAAATCGACGGCTTCGGCAAGCGCGAGTCGCAGCAGGTCGAGCACGTCGGCCGCGGTGCGCGCGGCGAGCGCCTGCTCGGCCGCTACGCGCGCGCGCGCCGCGCTCACCTGACGGACGGTCCATTTGATGTAGGGCAGCGCGGGCGGTGCGACCGACAGCGTCTCGAAGCCGAGCCCGATCAGCAGGAACGCCGACAGCGGCTCCGAGGCCATCTCGCCACACACACTCGCGGGCTTCCCCGCCGTGCGCGCCGCATCGGCCACCATCTTGAGCAGCCGCAGCACGCTGGGATCGTGCGGCGTGAAGCGCTCAGCGAGCCGCGCGTTACCGCGATCCACGGCCAGCGTGTACTGCGTGAGGTCGTTCGTGCCGACGGAGAGAAAGTCCGCCTCCGCCGCGAGGCGGTCGGCCATGACCGCGGCGGCCGGCGTCTCGACCATGACCCCCAGCGGCAGCGACGTCGCGGCGGCGATGCCCTCCCGCGCGAGCTGCGCCGCCTCCTCGGTCACGAGCGCGCGGGTCCGCTCCAACTCGTCGAGGCGGGTGACGAGCGGGATCATCAACCACACGTCGCCGTGCTTCGCGGCCCGCAGCGCCGCCCGCACCTGAGTGCGGAAGATGTCGGGCCGATCGAGACATACCCGGATGGCCCGCCACCCCAGTTGCGGATTCATTTCCGTCGGCGCCCGGAACGGCGCCGGGAGCTTGTCGCCACCCAGGTCGTACGTGCGGACGACGACAGGGTAGCCCGGGAAGGCCTGCGCCACGCGCCGAAAGTACTCGGCCTGCTCGTCCTCCGTCGGTAAATCGGCGTGTCCGGTGATGAGGAACTCCGTGCGCAACAGCCCCACGCCTTCCGCCCTGTGGTCCCGCGCGGGCTTGATCTCGTCGGGCAGGTCCACGTTCCCCCGCAGCACGATGCGGACACCGTCCGTGGTGACAGATGCCTGATCCACGACCTCCTCGAGCTGCAACCCGAGCTCGCGCCGCCCCAGCTCCCGCGCCTGCGCCTCAGCGATTTCGTGGGGCGTCGGCTGGAGCAGCACCGTGCCCCGCTCGCCGTCCATCACCACCATCGTGCCCGGCTCGATGCGGTCGATGGCGCCGGTGACGCCGAACACCGCCGGGATTCCGATCGAGTGGGCGAGAATCGCGGCATGCGACGTCCGGGTCCCTTCCTCACTCACGAGCCCGACCACATGCTCGCGATCGAGCTGCACGGTGAGTCCCGGCGAGAGCTCTTTGGCCACGACGACGGACGGTTGGCTGATACTTTCCCACAATTCGTCCGAGCCGCGGTGCATGAGGTGCTCGATCACCCGGACCGCGACGCCCGAGAGGTCCGCCAGCCGATCCTTGAGGCGCGGGCTCCCGGTCGCGGCCCACATGTCGCGGACCTCGAGCGCCTTGAACTCGTACGCCTTCTCGGCGGCGAGGTGGTTCTCGCGAATCAGGTCCGCGACGCCGGAGAGAAACTCCTTGTCCTCGAGCATCAGGATCTGGGCGTCGAAAATGCGCGCCTCGTCCACCCCGGCGCGGTCCTCGGCTTTCGCCCTCATATCCTGGAGATAGCGCTTCACGTCCTTCACCGCCGCGCGCAGGCGGCGCACCTCCTTCTCGACCTGTGAGCGCGGCACGACGCGGTGCGGAACCTCGGGCATGGTCCAGCGCACCACGATCGCGGCGCCCACGCCGATTCCGGGGGACACACCGATCCCCTTGAGCTGCCGGTCGCTCATTCGCGCCCCTCGTTTTCGCGCTGCTCCGCGTCCCGCAGCTCGGCCTCGCGCAGCTCTTCCGTCAGGTGCATCTCATGGAACCCGTCGGCGACGAGAGCCAGCAGCGCCGCCATCGCCGCTTCCGCATCCTCGCCGTCGGTCTTGATGGTCAGCGACGATCCGCACTCCGCCGCAAGCATCATCACGCCCATGATGCTCTTCCCGTTCACGGCGAGATCGTCCTTGCGGACCTCGACCGCCGACTTGAAGCGGCTGGCGAGCTTCACGAACTCCGCCGCCGGGCGCGCGTGCATGCCGAGCGGATTCACGATCTTGGCGTCGCGCTCGATCACAGCCATACCCACCCGGCCAGCGCCGCGACGGCGAGCAGGGCGAGGCCAAGCCGCAGCCCGGTGAGGCGCGCCCGCTGCCACCACAACAGCGCAAACCCGCCCGCGACCACGGCCGCCAGGGCCAGCCGCGCCCAGCCGAAAAACGCGCCGCTCAGGTACTGCGCCACCAGCGGCAGGGCCGCCCCAATGACGAGCGCCATCGCCGGCCCGGACAAGGCCGTGGCACGCTGCAGCAGGGGCTCGCGCAGCGCCTGCGCCACCCGCGCTCCGTAGGTCCAGCCGGCGCGCAGGGCCCACCAGCGCAGTGCCACGTGCCCGACGTTGTAGACGACGACGAAGCCCAAGATGGCCGGGAGTCCGAGACCGAGGGCCACGCCAATGAGCGCCAGCCCTGAGGTGAACGGCAGCCACCCCGCCCACACGAGCCGGTCGCCGAGCGAGCCGAGCGGCCCGCACAATGCCGTGCGTAAGCGCTCGACCTGCTCGGGCGGGACACCGTCGTGCTCCGCCCGCGCCGCGGCGCCGACCGCGAGGCCGCACAGGTACGGGTGCGCGTTGAAGAAGCGCGCCCCCCGCGCCACGGCGGCGCGGTACGCCACGCCGTCCGCTCCGCCTTCGGTCCGCAGGTCCTGTAGCAGCGCCTCCTCGGCAACGCCGATGCCGATGCCCTGCATCCGCTCGTAGTTCCAGGACCCCTGCACCGTGAACAGACGGAGCAGGCTGCGGACGAGCCTGGGGCGCGCGCGAGTGGGGGACGGGAGGGAACTCATCGCAACCACGCGACGACCGTGCCGCCCACGACCCCGGCCGCGAACCAGCGCAGACCGGGACCGCGGCCCACGAGGCGCAGGGTGCCCGCCGTCCCCGCCGCGAGCGCCGCGCCCACCGCCGCGACGTTGAGAAGCGCGACCCCGTGCGGCGGCAGCGCGCCGGCAAGATAGGCCCGAGCCACCTGCGCGAGGACGAGGCCCAGCGCGGTTACGACGGCCGCTCGCACCGCGTCGCGCAGGATCCCCGCCGCGTGCACCCGCTCGAGCACGCGCGGGTCCCCGGCTTCGAGCGCGCCCGCGGCGCGCCGCACGGCCCGGGTGTTCAGCTGTCGCAGCTCATGCAGGCTGAGTCCGCCGACCATTCCCGTGATGAGTCCGACCAACGCGCCGAGCCCGAGCCCCAGCGTCCCGGTCGCCGCATGCGCCGCACTGACGGCCGCGACGGTGGCGGGTCCGTACTCGGGGTAGCGGGTCGCCCCCATCGGCAGGATGTCGTACTGGAACAGCTCGAACAACACGCCGAGCTGGAGTCCCGTCGCCACGTCGCCCAGCATCGCGCCCGCGATCGGCCCGGCGACGAGCGGCCGCGCGATCATCATCTGCGGCACACTCACGAGATCCAGTCCCACGAGCGTGCCCCACGCGAGCAACAGGAGCTGCACCTCGAGACTCATGTGAAGTCCTCGAGCGGCACCGGGGCAGCCGTCGGGACGTCCTGAGCCGTCACCTCGACCCCCCGCGCGGCGAGCGTCTTGAGCTGCGCGGCCTCCGCGTCGCTCAGGTAGACGTAACGCAACCGCTCCGACCGTCCGGGGCGGTGGTGCAGGCCGCCGACGTTGACACGGCTCACGCGGTGCCGGTTGGCGGTGAGCGTCGCGAGTGTGCCGATGTCGCCGGCCACGAGGATGCCGACGCGGGGGTCGCGTTCCCACTCGGGCAGGCGCTCCAAGGCTTCCTCGGTCGACGCGAATACCACCTCGATGTCGGCCGGCACGCCCATGCGGTACAGCTCCTGCTCCCAGGCGCTGGCCCGCACGGCGTCGTCCACCAGCACGATGAACCCCACGTTCAGCGGTTTCCCCCACCCCACGACCACCTGCCCGTGGATCAGTCGATCGTCGATGCGATACAGGGCGATGCTCATGCGGCGGGCGTGCGGATCGCGCGGCTCCCCGCCTCGGCCGCGCGTCGCGCCGCGTCGCCAGGCGGGAGATCACGGTGGAACACGAAATCGAGCAGCATCGCGAGGTTCACGCCCGTGACCACCGCCACGTCGGTCTTGCCGCGCGCGAGCCGCACCGAGCTCGTCAGGCACGAGCCGCCGGGCAGGTCGACGAACAGGACGGCCGGCTTGTTGTCGATCGCCTGGTTGAGACGGTCGGCGAGGGCTCCCGAATCGCAGCCGTCATTCGACACCGGGACGAGCGCGTCGCGCACGCCGGTGATCGCGGCGACCGCCGCGAGCAGGGCCTGCGCGACAGCCGCGTGGGAGACGATCACTCCGCGCAGTGGCTCACTCATTGTCTTCCTCGAGATACTCCTGGAGCTGACGGCGCTCGGCGAGCCGCTTGAGCAGCCGGTCGTTGAACGCCCGCGCCGAATCCACGCCGCTGTAGCGCAACAGGTGATTCATCGCGACGACCTCACACACCACCGTGAGGTTCTTCCCCGGGTTGAGCGGCACGGTGACGATGGGCAGCGTGACCTCGAGCACCTGGGTGGTCTGGCCGTCGATCCCGGTACGATCGTACTCGCGCGTCGCATCCCAGTCCTCGAGCTGGACGACCACCTCGATACGCTTCTGCTGCCGCACGGCGCGGACGCCGAACAGCGCACGGATGTCGATCAGCCCCACGCCCCGGATCTCCATATAGTGCTGCGAGAGCTCGTGCCCGCGACCGATCAGCACGTCGTTCCCCCGGCGCGTGATGTGGACGACGTCGTCCGCGACCAGCCGATGGCCGCGCTCCACGAGATCGAGCACGCACTCGCTCTTCCCGATCCCCGAGCGGCCGAGGAACAGCAGGCCCACGCCGAACACGTCGGCGAGCGACGCGTGCACCGTGGTGGCCGGCGCGAACGCGTCGTCCAGGAACGGCCGGAGGCGGCGGTAGAACTCCGCGGTCTTGAGTCGGGTGCGGATCACCGCCACACCCTTAGCGCGCGCCAGGTCGACGAGCTCGGGCGGCGGCTCCTGCCCCTTCGAGATGACGACGCACGGCAGGTCGAACTGCAGCAGCGTCTCGAGGGTGCGACGCCGCGCGGCGGCGTCCAGGGACGCGAGGTAGGTGACCTCGGTTTCGCCGAGGATATGGATGCGGTGCGCGGCGAACCGCTTGGTGTACCCGGCGAGCACGAGCCCCGGGCTCGACGCTTCGGGGGTAGGAATCTCGCGATCGAGCCCCACCTCTCCCGTGAGCGCCTCGAGCTGCAACAGATCGCCTTTGCGGTCGAGCAGGTCGCCTACCTTGGGCTTCGTCACCGGGGCTCGCGCTCCAGGGCGCGGCGGCGCGGGGCGGCACGCCGCCGGGTCGGGTCTTTATCGAGTTGTCGGCGGACCTTGGCCACCGCGAGGTCCAGCGCGGTACGGTGGTCCGCCCCGCGCGCGGTACCCACGTGCACCGCACCGCGCCCGGTGTGCAACCGCACTTCCACGGTCGGGCGCCCGTGATCGGCCACGAACACGACTCGCCCATCATGCGGCCGGGGCGCGATCCGCGCGAGGCGCTCGAGCCGCTCCCGTGCCCGCGCGCGCAGCTCGTCGGGAATCTCGCAGTGACGTGCCGTGATGGTGATCCGCATCGGTCAGCCTCCCTGAGCGATGACCCGCTGGAGATGCGCTTCCGTCGCCCGGGCCGCCCGTTCCCAGGAGAGCTGCTCGGCGAACGTGCGGGCAGCGCTGCCCAGCCGCGCCACGAGCGTCGGATCGGCGGTGAGCGCAAGCATCCGGTCCGCGAGCGCGCGCGCATCGCCGTGCGGCACGAGAAAGCCGGTCTCGGCGTGCCGAACCGACTCCCGGAGGCCGGGACTGTCGGACGCGAGCGCGGGGGTACCGCACGCCGCCGCCTCCACGTTCGAGATGCCCCAACCCTCCTTCGGGCTCGCCAGCACGGCGGCCCACGCACGCCGCAGCAGCCGACGCTTATCCGTCTCGGACACGAACCCGAGGAACCGCGCAGCCTCGCCCAGGCCCAGCGTCCCCGCCAGGCGCTCGAGGCGCGCGCGGTCGTCGCCCCCTCCGGCGATTTCGAGGACCAAGTCGGGACGAGCCTGGCGCGCGAGTGCCAGGGCCCGGAGGGCGATCTCCACTCCTTTATAACGCTTGAGGCGCCCCACGTACAAGAACGTCGGCTCGCGGGCTCGCGGTTCGGCGGCGTCGGGGGCGTACCAGGTCGCATCAACGCCCGGATAAATGACTTCGATCCGCTCCCGGGGCACCCCCCGGCGCACCAGGTCGTCGCGCGTGCTCTCCGAGATAGCGTGAAACCACGCGCGGCGATACGCCCAGGGGATGGGCCGCTCGGCCGCCCACACGATACTGGCGATCGGCCAGCTCGCTTCCCGGAACGCAGTCGAGCCGAAGAGGTGTGGCACGAGAGCGCAGAACGGCCGGTCGGTGAGCGTCGGGAGGAACAACGGGAGCTTGTTGATGTCTTCGACCACGACGTCATAGGAGTTCGCCCGCAGCAACCGGCGCACGACGCCGCGCGCGTGCAGCGCAAAGGTGTGTCGCCCGCCCGAGCGATGCACCCGCAGGCCATCGAGGTGCGCCTCGCGCGGCGCCCCCGGCCAACCGCTCGCCACCAGGTCGATCGCGTGGCCGCCGCGCGCCAGGCGCCCGAAGATTTCGTGCAAGTGCGTCTCGGCACCCCCGGCGTGTGGGTTCTCGCGGTCGTTCCAGTTGACGAGCAGGATTCTCACAGCGCGCCGGATTCCCGCGCCACCGCGTCGAGCACGCCGTTCACGAACCCCGGCGCTTTGGCGCCCGCGAACCAATGCGCGAGCTTCACGGCTTCATCGATGACGACGCGTGGCGGCGTGGAGCCCTCGGCGAGCTCCGCGAGCGCGAGCCGGAGGATGTTGCGCTCGATCACGCCGACGCGATCCAGCCGCCAGTGTTCGGCGGCGTCCGCCACTCGGGCGTCGAATTCGGGGAGGCCGGCGATTGCTTGGGCCGCGAGGTCGGCACCGCGGTCATAGCCCTCCGGGAGGCGGCCGTAGGCCGCCGCGACCCGGTTCACGACCGTTTCGATCGACGGCCGGCCGGAGAGGTCCCAAGCGTACAGGAGCTGGAGCGCGCGGGCGCGGGCCTTAGTCTCGGGGCGCTGCACGCGTGAGCTGGCCCAGGACGTCGGCCGTGGAGAGGGCCGCGTCGACCGCCTCGTACCCCTTGTTGCCGGCGGCTCCGCCGGCCCGGGCCAGCGCCTGCTCCAGCGTGTCGGTGGTGAGCACCCCGAAGCCGACCGGGAGCCGGTGCGCCAGCGCGACGTTGCCGAGCCCGCGCGTGGCTTCGCCCGCGACGTACTCGAAATGGGGCGTCTCGCCCCGGACCACGCACCCCAGCGCGACCAGCGCCGCATATCGCCCGCTCGCGGCAGCCGCTTCGGCCGCGACCGGCAGCTCGAACGCGCCCGGCACCCAGATCACGTCCACCCGCGCCTCCGGCACTCCCTTATCGCGGAAGCACTCACGCGCGCCCTCCAAGAGGCGTGCGGTGACGAGCTCATTGTAGCGGCTGACGAGGACGGCCACGCGACCTTCTCGCGGCGCGCGCGGCGAACCCTGAATCTCGGCCACAGTCAGTGGGTGAGCAGGTGGCCGAGCTTGTCCCGCTTGACGTCCAGGTAGGAGCGGTTCTCGTCGGAGGGTGTCATCACGATCGGCACGCGCTCGACGATCTCCAGGCCGTAGCCCTCGAGTCCGACGAGCTTCATCGGGTTGTTGGTGAGCACGCGGATCGCGGAGAGGCCCAGGTCCAGGAGGATCTGCGCCCCGATGCCATAGTTGCGCAGGTCGGGCTTGAAGCCGAGCTCGCGGTTCGCTTCGACGGTGTCGTGACCGGCGTCCTGAAGCTCGTACGCCTTCAGCTTGTTGAGAAGCCCGATGCCCCGCCCCTCTTGATCGAGGTACACCACCACGCCGCGGCCCTCGGCGGCGATCATGCGCATCGCCGAGTGCAGCTGCCACCCGCAGTCGCACCGCCCCGAGCCGAACACGTCGCCGGTGAGGCATTTGGAGTGCATCCGCACCAGGACGTTCTTGCGGTCCTGCACGTCCCCGTAGATCAGCGCCACGTGCTCGGCCGCGTCCACGTCGTTGCGATAGCCCACAATGCGGAACTCGCCGAACGGCGTCGGCAGGCGCGCCTGAGCCACGGCGTGTACCAACCGCTCGTGCGTCAGCCGGTACGCCACGAGCTCGGCGACCGTGATGAAGGTCAGCTCGTGCTGCCCGGCGAACCGCTCCAAATCCTCCTGCCGCGCCATGGAGCCGTCCGGGTTCAGGATCTCGCAGATCACTCCCGCCGGATACAGTCCCGCGAGGCGCGCGAGATCCATGCTCGCTTCCGTCTGGCCGACCCGCTGCAGCACCCCGCCGGGACGCGCCCGCAGCGGGAACACGTGCCCGGGGCGCCGCAGGTCGGAAGGCACGCTAGCCGGATCCACGGCCACCCGGATGGTGGCGGCGCGGTCCGCCGCCGAGATGCCGGTGGTGACGCCGAAACGAGTGGCGGCGTCGATCGACACGGTGAAGGCGGTCTCGTGCGCCTCGGTGTTGTGCTCGGCCATCTGGGTCAGGCCCAGGGCCTGACAGCGCTCGGGCAGGAGCGTCAGGCAGATCAACCCGCGCGCGTGTGTCGCCATGAAATTGACCATCTCGGGGGTGACCTTCTCGGCGGCGCCGACCAAGTCTCCCTCGTTTTCACGGTTCTCGTCGTCGGCCACGATTACCAGCTTGCCGGCGCGAACGTCCGCGATCGCCTGTTTTATCTTGCGATGCTGCATAGTTGCCTCACGTACTTCCCGAGCACGTCTCCCTCGACATGAACGCGGTCGCCGACGCCGAGCGTGCCGAGTGTCGTGTGCTCGCGCGTGAATGGGATCAACGAGATCTGCACGAGATCCTTCCCCGGCAGGTCGTTGATCGTGAGACTCACGCCGTCCACCGTGATCGCGCCGTGCGGAATCGAAACCTCCCGCACCGCATCGGGCACACGCACGTCGTACACCCAGGCGTCGCCACGCCGCTCGACTCGCTGCACCACCGCGACCCCGTCTACGTGCCCCTGGACGATGTGGCCGCCCAGCCGATCCGTCGCGCGCAGCGCGCGCTCCAGATTCACGGGGCGCCCCACCGCGTACTCGCCGAACAACGTACGCCCCTCCGTCGTCTCCACCACGTGCACCGTGAATCCACCCGGCAATGCCCGTTCGACGGTGAGACAGGCGCCGTTCACCGCGATGCTCTCGCCCTTCTTCAGACCCTTGTAGGGGGCCTGGATCGTGAGCGTGAGCCCCGTTTCTCGTTTGCCGTTTCCCGCGTCCCGCGTCGCCTTCGCGATTCGGCCCACGGCACTTACGATCCCGGTAAACATAGCCGCCTATCCAATACCAATAATGTATCAGAGCCCAAAGCCCTTCGCTCAACCGGCGTCCAACGCGGCGCGGCCGCGAGGGGGTGCGGTGGCACGCCGGGAAAGGCCGGAACGGCGCCCTCTCCGAGCCACACCGGCGCCTGCACCCAATAGAGCCGGTCAACCAGACCGTCGGCGAGGAGGCGCGCGCCCAGCGCCCCTCCCCCTTCGCACAAGAGCGACTGGACCCCGGCGTCGCGCAACATGCGGAGTCCGTCCCGCAACGTCGTGGGTCGGAACACGCGCACGCCGCTGTTCTCGAGCTGCGCGACGCTCGACGACGGCGCGTCGAGCGACGACATGACCCACGTCGGCACCTCGCGCGCTGTGCTCACGAGCTGCACGCCCAGGTTGAGCATCGCGCGCCGGTCGAACACGACGCGCACGGGCGGCCGGCGTGGCGTGACTACTCCGCGCACCGTGAGCTGCGGGTTGTCACGGAGCGCGGTCGTGCCGCCGACCGCGATCGCGTCGAACCCGGCGCGCACCCAGTGTACGTGCTCGCGCGCGGCTTCACCGGAGACCCACTGCGAGCTGCCGGCGGCGTCGGCAATGCGGCCGTCGATCGACGTGGCGAGCTTGAGGGCGACGAACGGTCGCTCCGCCTGCTCTCGCGCGAACAGGAAGGGCGCGTTGAGCGCCGCAGCCGCCTCCGCGAGCAGGCCGATCGAGACCGCCACGCCCTTGGCTCGCAGCGCGGCCGCGCCGCCCCGCGCCTGCGGGTCCGGGTCGGGCAGCGCCGCGACGACGCCGGCCACACCGGCGGCCACGATCGCGTCGGTGCACGGTGGTGTCTTGCCGTGGTGCGCGCACGGCTCGAGGTTCACCACCAGGGTGGCGCCGCGCGCACGCGCGCCCGCGGCCTCGAGGGCGACGACCTCCGCATGCGGTCCTCCGTACTCCGCGTGGTAGCCCTCGCCCACGACCGTATCTCCCGCGAGCACGACGGCGCCGACCAGGGGATTAGGAGCAACGCGCCCCCAACCCCGGCGTGCGAGGTCGAGGGCGCGTTCCATGGCCGCCCGCTGGGCGGGCGGTGCCTCAGAATCCGAAGCGAATGCCGATACCTCCGAAGGCATGTGCCGCCTTGGGATCGAAGTCCTGGAACTGCGTGACGTACTCCTGGTCCTTCCCCGCTTGCAAGCCAATCTCGCCTACAAGCTTCACGGCCGCGAGGGAGAGACCACCGTTGACGAATACCAGGGCGCGCGTGTTGGTCGGGTTGATCACCACTGTCCGCACGTTCGTCGTGCTGGTTCCGTCATAGAACCGGATGTTGGTGTTGGTCGACTTGTAGTGGTCGACCCCGATTCCCGCCGCGAGGTCCACGACGGCGAGCTTCCACCCCGCAACCGCGCGGTAGCTGTCGCTCGACAGGTCCATGGTGAACTCGAATTCGTCCCCCGAGCCGATAACGGGACCGAGCGTGCCGTACCGGAGACGTGGGAGCGTGCGGTGCATCCAGCTGACGGAGACCCCAGGGACCGGGAAGCCGCCGTTGAGCACACCGACACGGACGCCGTAACCGACCCCCAACGCCGCATCGGCGAAGTGGGGGGCATTCGATTCGACGGTGAGATGGTCGACGCCCGTCGGCAGGATCAGCGCCGAGCCGAGCGCGTCCACGGCGAGGAGGCCGCCGCCCACGCCCTTAAACAGCCCGACGGCGCCTTCCACGACCGGCGCGGGGATCGCCCCATTGAAGCTCGTCGGCACAGGCGACTGGGTGGCGGCGCTCGGGTCGGGGAGCGCCGCCTTGATCGCGTTCACCCGCGCCGTGAGCGCAAAGTGCCCCAGCCCGCCGAGCGAGCCTGAGGTGCCGAGCACCGGATTACCCCCGCTGACGATCATTCCTGCGAGGGGATAGAACGCCCGCACCGCGTCCACGCCCGTATTGCATGCCGCGGCGAAGGGACTGGGCGGCGAGTTGCACTGCGGCTCCTGCGCTGCGAGGGGAGCCGCACCAACGATCATTCCGAGTACCATCACGATCCGACGCATGTGGCCTCCTACCGTTCCGCGAATTTCACGCCCCGGGTCCCCGCCCGAACCTCCCCGATGATCCATGCTGCAATTCCAACGCGTTGGGCCGCCGCCATCGCCGCCTCGGTGTCGTCCCGGGCCGCGACGGCGATCATCCCGACGCCCAGGTTGAATACGCGGCGCATCTCCCCGAGCGACACTTCGCCCGCGCGCATCAGCACCCGAAACACCGGCGGCCACGACCACCCCCGCGCATCGACTACGGCCTCACATCCCGCCGGCAGCACGCGCACCAGGTTGCCGGGGATGCCACCGCCCGTGATGTGCGCGAGCGCGTGCAGGCGCGACAGGACGGGCGCGACGGCCGTGAAGTAACTCGTGTGCACGTCCAGCAACACCTGAGCTACCGTGCGGCCGGTGTCGGGAAACGGGTCGTGCACATCGAGCCGCAGGCGATCGAATACGATGCGCCGTGCCAGAGTGTACCCGTTGGTGTGCAGTCCGTTCGACGCGTAGCCGATCAACACGTCGCCGGCCCGCACCAAGTCCCCGTGCAACGCGGCGGATTCCTCCACCACGCCCAAGATCGTCCCCGCCAGGTCGTAGTGCCCCGGCTGGTACAGGTCGGGTAGCTGGGCGGTCTCCCCGCCGGCGAGGATCATGTCGTGGGCGCGGCAGCCGCGCGCCACGCCCGCGACGATCGCGGCGGCGGTCTCGGGCTCGAGCTCGGCGGTCGCCAGGTAGTCGAGGAATGCGAGGGGACGGGCGCCGTGCACCAGGATGTCGTTTACACAGTGGTTCACGAGGTCCTCACCCACGGTGTCGTGGATCCCGGCACGCGCGGCGACCAGGAGCTTCGTGCCGACCCCGTCGGTCGAGAGCACCAGCACCGGGCGCTCGTAGCCGGGCGGCACGCGCACCATCCCGCCGAACGCGCCGATCTCGCCGAGCGCGAGCGGCGTGCGCGTGGTCCGCACCAGCGCGGCGATCCGGCGCTTTGCTTCGTCGGCGGTGTCGAGCCGCACGCCGGCGGCGGCGTAGCGGTCGGTCATCCGGCGCCGGCCTCGTCCATATCGAAGTGGACGAGCTCCTTGAACGCGCGCACCCGAGCCCGCACGGCGGCGCGGGTCACGTGCTCGAGCCCCTGCACGCCGAACGCCTCCACCGCGAACGACCCCAGCGCCGCACCGTACACCATGGCGCGCCGCAGGTTCGGCGGCGTGACGTCATCGCTCGCGGCGAGGTAGGCCATGAAGCCGCCCGCGAACGCGTCGCCTGCACCAGTGGGATCGAACACTTCCTGGAGCGGGTAGGCCGGGACCTTGAACACTGCGTCGCGGTTCACGAGCAGGGCGCCGTGCTCGCCCTGCTTGATGACGGTCATCTTGGGACCGCGCTCGAGCACCCAGCGCGCCGCGCGGTAGATGTTCCAGTCGCCCGACAGCTCACGCGCCTCGGAGTCGTTCACCATCAGGATGTCGATGTGGCGCAGCAGCTCGAGCAGCAGATCGCGCTTGGAGTGAATCCAGTAGTTCATCGTATCGCAAGCCACCAGCGCCGGCTGCTTCACCTGGTCGAGCACGCCGAGCTGCAACTCGGGATCGATGTTGCCGAGGAACAGGTAGCGCGCGTCGCGGAACTTCGGAGGCAGCTTGGGGCGGAAGGCGGCGAAGACGCCGAGCCGGGTCTCGAGCGTCTCGCGGCTGGCGAGGTCGTAGGAATACTTCGCCTTCCAGCGGAACGACTCGCCCGGGGCCTGCTCGACGCCCGAGAGGTCTACGCCGCGTGCCTCGAGCGCCTTGAGCGCGCCGAGCGGATAGTCCGTCCCCACCACCCCCACCACCTGGACCGGGTGCAGGATGGCGCCGGCGGCGCTGAAGAACACGGCCGACCCGCCGGGCGCGTCCGCGGTCTCGCCGAACGGCGTATACACCGAGTCCAGCGCGATCGAGCCCACCACGAGCAGACTCACGTCACATCCGATCCGGGGCGCTGATCCCCAGGAGGTGGAGGCCGTTGGCAAGCACCTGGCGCACCGCCGCCGCCAGCACCAGGCGCGCCGCCTCCTGGGGCTCACCGAGCACGCGGTACTTGTGGTACCAGGCGTGCGCCAGGCGGGCGAGCCCCTCAAGGTAGCCGGTGACGCGGTGCGGCTCGAGCGCCTCGGCCGCGCGTGCCACGATGGCCGGGAACGCGGCGACCTCTTTCAGCAAGTCGGCTTCCTCCGGCTCGACCAGGACGTTCAGGTCCACACCGGCGGCCTCGATCGAACCCGGCTCCCGCGCCGCCACCCGGAAGATGCCGCTCATCCGCGCGTGCGCCATCTGGACGTAGAACACCGGGTTCTCGTCGGTCTGGCTCTTGGCAAGATCCACGTCGAACACGAACTGAGAGTCCCCGCGGCGCATCAGGAAGAAATACCGCGCCGCGTCTACTCCGGTCTCCAGGAACAGGTCGCGCAGGGTGACGAACTCGCCGGAGCGCTTCGAGAATCGCACCTCTTCCCCGCCCCGCATCACCCGCACCAGCTGCACCAGCACCACGTGGTAGAAGTCCTTGGGATATCCCAGCGCCTGCATCGCGGCCTGCATCCGCCCGACGTAGCCATGATGATCGGCCCCCAGCACATCGATCGCCCGAGCGAAGCCGCGCTCGTGCTTCTGCCGGTGATACGCGATGTCGGGCAGCAAATAAGTGTACGTGCCATCGGACTTGCGGAGCACCCGGTCCTTGTCGTCGCCGAACGCCGTGGTCCGGAGCCACAGCGCGCCGTCCTGCTCGTAGGTGTAGCCCCGTGTCGCGAGATCGTTGAGGGTCTGCTGCAGCAGCCCGTCGCGGTACAGCGACGACTCGCAGGAGATCACGTCGAACTTGACGCCGAACTCCCGCAGATCCGCGTCCTGCTCGGCGCGCTGCGACTCCACACCGACCTCCCGGCAGCGATGCACACCTTCGTTCTCCGGGAGGTCCGCGAAGCGACGTCCCTCGCGCGCCAGAATCGTCGCCGCGAGCTCGACCAGATACTCGCCATGATAGCCTCCTTCCGGGATCGCCGCCGGGCGCCCGACCGCCTGCTGCACGCGGGCCCAGAGGGAGCGCGCGAGCTTGTCGATCTGGGTCCCCGCATCGTTCACGTAAAACTCGCGCGTCGCGGCGTGACCCGTCCATTCGAGCAGCGCCGCAATGCCGTCGCCCAGCGCCGCACCGCGCCCGTGCCCTACGTGCAGCGGCCCGGTCGGGTTGGCGGAGACGAACTCCACGTTCACGGACCGACCCTGCCCCGCGTCGCTGCGGCCATAGTGGTCGCCCGCCGCCAGTACCGTCTGGAGGACGCTCGCGAGCTGGGCTTCAGCCAGAAAGAAGTTGATGAACCCCGGGCCCGCGATCTCGATCTTGCGGACCAGACCCTGTGGCAGCTGGAGGGTCGCGAGCAGCCGCTCGGCGACCGTCCGGGGCTTTTGCCTGAGCGACTTGGCGAGCGTGAGCGCGAGGTTGGTGGCCACGTCCCCGTGCGCGGGGTCGCGCGGCCGCTCGAGCTCGACCGCGGACGGAGACAGGGACACCCCCAGCCGCGCCGCGGCATCCGCCAGGGCCGCGCGGATCACCTCGTGCGCCTTCACTTGTCGCCGGAGTCTTTTTTCTTCTTGGTGCGCTCGGCGGGTTTCGCCTCGGCCGCGGGCTTCGGCTCGGCGCCGGATTTCGACTCGGCGCCGGCCTTGGACAGGGCCGCGGGCTTGGTCTCCTCCCCGCCCTGCTTTTCGCCCGCCCGCTTGTAGTCGGTGATGTAGAACCCCGAGCCCTTGAACACCAGCCCGGCACCACCCGAGATCTGCCGCTCCGCCATTTTACCGCAGGTAGGACACTTCACGCGGCGACTGCTGTTCATCGTCGGGTAGAACTTCTCGAACCCATGCCCGGCCGGGCACTTATACTCGTAGGTCGGCATCGCACAACAACTTAGCCGAGCAATGCCGACAGGTCAACTCACCAGCGCGAGCCACGCCGCGAGTGTCGCCGCCTTCTCGTCGGCGCGCCACGGCGCCCCAAGCGAGCCACCCAGGTCCGTCACGGCACGGCGGAGCGCGTCCGGCGACCGCTTGAGGCGTGTGGCCGCGGTCTCGTATAGGGAGCGCTCCACCAGCGTGGTGCACGGCAACCGCGCGGCGTGCGCCGCGCGCTCGAGCGCGGTCCGGAACAGTTGTCCTTCGAGGGCGTGGGCCCGGATGTGATCGTTACCGATCCTCGCGGGATCGATGAGACTCCCCACCACCAGCGCGACACGCCGGACCGGGCGTCCCTGCCGGCGATACGCCTTCAGGAGCACGCCGAGCGATCGCTGGGTGACTCGTTCGACCAGCCCGCGGAGGCGTCGCTCCAGCTTGGCGGCCTGGCCGGGAGGCGCGTCCCTCACTGCGTGGTAGGGCTGGCGCGATGTGGGCACCTGCGCGTCGCTCAAGTCGATCGCCCGTCGATCGATCACGCGGGGCGAGCGCGCCGGGCCCTCCACGAGCACCGCCGTGGCCCAGCCGGATTTGACGCGGCAGCCGAGAGCGGTGCGGCTCACCTGGGGCGTTTTCGTTTCGCCCGCTTTCGTTCAGCTGCGGCGACTGCTTGCACAGCCCAGGGCCGCAGCGCCTCGACGTCCTCCAGGAGATCCGCCGGCACCTGGTAGTACTGCATCACCTCGCCGTCCTCACCGAACGGCCGAAACGGACTCATGCCCCGCGCCTCGAAATCCGGTCGGCTGGCGTCGTCCCCCTTGAGGTACAGCGCGTCGTCGGCGACCAGCGCGAAGAAGAGATCCCCGGAGTAAATCCCCACGCCGCCGAACATGCTCCTGGCCCTCACGGGCGGCACCACACGGCCGAGCTGCTCGAGCACGAAGGTCTTGAAGCTGGGAGTAACCGTACTAGAACTCGCGCTTCTTCATCTCCGAGAAAAAGTCGCGCAGCTCGACATCTTCTTCCCGTTCCGGCGGAAGCGTGTCGTCGTATTGCCGACGCTTGTTGGGCTTCGCCTTCGCGGCCTTGGCCGCATTCTTTTTAGCCAACGCGGCCAACCTGCGCTCCTCACCTTTGGGCATAGATCGAGCTCCTGTCGGAAGTTGGTCGAACGCTAAAGCTGCGCCGACGGACCCGCCCCGCGCAACGCCTCCGTCGCGGTCCGGGCCAAGTCGAGGAGAACCCAATACGGGGGCGGGTATCCCTGCTGGCGGGTCCAGCGCGTCGCCGCCTGGCTGACGCGAGCCGCCACCCACCGTTGGCGGGCCGAGAACGCGCGGTTGCGGAGGGCCGCCCGAGCGGACATTCCCTGGGGAACGGGACCCTGCCCCCCGAAGCCACCCACGACCCAGCTGTACGCCTTGGCCAACCGTGCCACCGACAGCTGGTACCAGGGGTAAGAGAGGGCATCTCCCGCCTCCGCGCCTTCGAGCATGGCGTCGATGGCGGCGTTGTCGATGTGGTCCTGCATGAGCGCGCCGGCGTCGCGCCATTCCGCCACGACGACGAGCTGGGGATCGTACTCCAGATCCGACGGTTCCTGCGTCTCGAAGTGGCGTACGCCGAACGCCGACAGCCAGCGACGCAGGCCGGGCGCTGAGATCGTGGAGAGCCCGGTCCACAGCCGCACCCCCAGCTCGCCGTAGACCGACGAGGCCACTTCCGAGCAGAACAGCCGCGAGGGGTCCGTGTAATCCATGTCGAAGTCATACGCGATGTGTCCCGACCGCGCGCGCTCGAGCGCCAGCGACGCGGCCCGGTGAGGCAGCAGTGGGTCCGCGATCAATGCCGGCAGGTCCGCCCGCAGGCGCAGCACCATGATCCGCAGCTTCTTGTCACGGAGGTACCCGTCCGCGGTCGAGACGGCCACACCGCGCTCGATGTGAGCCTCGATCACGGAGGCCGTGTGCGAAATGCTGTCGACGTGCACCAGCCCGACGTGCGAGAAGTTGCCAGGGTAGTCGTTCCCGCGGGCGATGAGCGCCGATGTCGGATAGCCGCCCCGCGACACGAGGATGTCGCCGGAGCGGATCTCCACGCCGTGCACGGTCGCCGCCGGTGTGGCCGAAGGCTCGCGGCGACCCTCGAGGAGGGAAAAGCTGCTGTCGGGATGTTGCAGCATCGCCTCT
>Ga0209577_10000055_pt1 | contig 98255 bp, 92 predicted proteins | sample GraSoiAngelo_109_FD_185874 | JGI IMG/M metagenome (GOLD analysis project Ga0209577, IMG submission 185874) | Grasslands soil microbial communities from the Angelo Coastal Reserve, California, USA - 14_0903_12_20cm (SPAdes) (version 2) | ecosystem: Environmental > Terrestrial > Soil > Grasslands... | reverse complement strand
CCCTGGGGTTGGATACTGCACCGGCCCGCCGGGCGTTGGGGATTCCCGTCGCCGCGGGCACCGCCATTGGCATACGCGATTCCCCACCGACAGGGTGACGGCCGCGGCGTCGGGACCGGCGCCGCGAGTCAGGCCAACGGCGCTCGTCCGACAGCGGCGGGCATCGATCTAAGCGGCCTGATGCGGGTTCCCGCCGCGCTGGGGTCGCTGGCGCTCCAGCCGGTCGAGCTCGTGCTGCGCGCCACGGGCGCGGGCGGGTTGATGAAGGCGCTTGTCGACGCCCTGCGCTCGGTGCCCCGCCTGGTGGCAACGCTCGAGCGTCTGGCCGACTCGGCCCAGACGCTCGACCGGCTGGCCGAGGCCACCGACGCACTCGAGCGCCTGGCCGAGAGCGCCGGGGCGATCGAGCAGCTGGCGGCGACCCGACCCACGCTCGAGAAGCTGGTGGCCACCGGCGAGCACCTGGCCACCCTGGCCGAGATGGGTCAGACCATGGAGGCGCTGGCCGCCACCGGTGTGCACCTCGAGGAGCTCGCGGCGATGGGCGAGACCATGCGCGCGCTCGCCCTGGCCAGCGACGCGGTCGGTCGCCTGGCCGACATGCGCGAGGTCATGGAGCAGCTGGCGGGGACGGCCGGCCACCTGGAGGCGCTGGCCGACACCGGCCAGACGCTCGGTGACCTGGCCGCCGCCCGTCCCTTCCTCGAGCAGCTGGCGGCCTCGGCGCCCACGCTCGAGCGCCTGGCGGGGTCGGCTTCCTCGCTCGAGCGCCTGGCGGAGACGACCGGGGCGCTCAACCGGCTGGCCGAGACCACCGACGCGCTCGAAGAGCTCGCGCGCGGATCGGCGGCCCTCCCCGAGCTCGCGCGCGCGTCGCGGGTGCTGCCGGAGATGCCCGAGCAGGTGACCGCCCTGCAGGGACACGTGATCGAGACCAATCGCCGGCTGACGGCGCTGGAGCCCGACGTGCGCGAGCTGGTGGGCACCATGGCCGAGCTCGACGAGTCGATCGCGGTGCTGGCCCAGACGATGGGACCGCTGCAGGGGGCCACCAGCCGTCTGGGACGGATCGTCGACCGCCTGCCCGACCGGCGTCGCCGGCGCCAGCTGCGGGCCGAACAGAAGGCCCTCGAGGAACGGCAGGCCCAGCGGGACGATGAGGCCGGCGCCCCCGCCGAGGGCGAGGGCGAGGCCGAAGAAGGCTGAGGCGCACCGCGCTCCTGGCGGCCGGGCTGTCCGGCCTGGCCCTGGCGGCCCCGGCGGCCCACGCCGGGCCCGGCGGCTTCGGGCGCGGCTTTCTCTGGGGGACGGCTACCTCCGCGTTTCAGGTTGAGATGGGCGGCCGGCCGGCGCACGCCGATCCGAACTCGGACTGGTGGATGTGGGTGCGCGATCCCGCCAACCTGGCCTCGCACCGGGTCAGCGGAGACCTGCCCGAGCGGGGTCCCGGCGAATACGCCCTCTACCGGCGCGACATCGGTCTCGCTCGGCGGGTGCTGGGGGCCAACGCCTTTCGCCTGTCGATCGAGTGGAGTCGCATATTCCCCCGCTCGACGGCGTCGGTGGACGCCAGGCGGGGCTTTACCCCACGCGTGCTGCGCCGCCTGGACGCGCTGGCCGACCACCGCGCGGTCGTGCACTACGGCGCCGAGCTGCGGGCCATCCGTCGCGCCCACATGGTCCCGCTGGTGACCGTCAATCACTTCACCCTGCCCGCCTGGCTGGACGCCGGGGTGCCCGCGCGCGACGCCTTCTCCCGGCTTGCCCCCTCCGACGCGCTGCCCTCGGGGTTCGGCCCCCGCGGCTGGCTCGACGCCGCCACGGTGCGCGAGTTCGCCAAGTACGCCGCCTACCTGGGTTGGCGCTACCGCCGCCTGGTGCGGATGTGGACGCCGATCAACGAGCCGGTGCCGATGGTCGTCGACGGCTACTTCAACGGCGCCGGGGTCGGGAGCAACTTCCCGCCGGGGGCGTTTTCCTATCGGGCCCTGGCCCCGCTGCTGGTCAACCTCCTGCACGCCAACGCCGCCGCCTACGATGCGCTCAAGGCCACCGACCCCGGGGCCAGGGTGGGCCTGGTGCAGAGCCTGGTGGCGTTCACGCCCGCCAACCCCGCCTCGGCGCGGGACCTGGCGGGGGCGGCCCACGCCGACCAGCTCTATAACCGCCTCTTCCTGGACGGGGCGGTCCGGGGGGTGATCGACGCCGACCTGAACGGGCGCGTCGATGCCGGGGAGCGCCATCCGGCGCTGGCGGGCAAGGCCGACTTCGTCGGCGTCAACTACTACTTCCGTGGGCGGGTGACCGGGGTGGGCACGGCGCTGACGCCGCTGGTTCCGCTTCTGGACTTCGTGCCCACCTTCACCTATCGCAGCCCGGTGGCCCCCGGGGCGCCGCCGTGTCCGACCACGTGCAGCGACGCGGGGTCCGAGATCTATCCCCAGGGCCTGCGCGCCGTGCTGGGAGTGGCGGGCGGCTACCACAGGCCGGTCTACATCACCGAGAACGGGATCGCCGACGCTCGCGACCGACTGCGGCCCAGCTACCTGGTGCGCCACCTCGCCGTCCTGCGCCGGGCGATGGCCGACCACGTGGCCAACGTGCGCGGCTACTTTCACTGGTCGCTGATCGACAACCTGGAATGGACGGCGGGCTACCGGCCAAAGTTCGGCCTGTTCTCCTTTGACCCCCGCACCCTGCGGCGCACCGCCCGCCCCAGCGCGCGCATCTTCGCCCGCGTGGCGCGCGCCAACCGCATCCCCACCGCCCTGGCGCGCCGCTACCGCTGAGCGCGGGCCGCGATGGTGGCCGGTCGCCCGAGCCGCGCCGCGCCGGCGCATCGCCCTCATTAGTCTGCCCGGACCGTGCGCTTCGGGCTGGCGATCTTCCTCACCGACGAGACGATCGAGCCGGACAGCGTGGCGCGGATGGCCGAGGAGCGGCACTTCGAGTCGCTCTTCGTCCCCGAGCACACCCATATCCCGGTCAGCCGGCGCACTCCCTACCCCCCGGGCGGCGAGCTGCCGCGCGAGTACACGCGCACGCTGGATCCGTTCGTGGCCCTGACCGCGGCCGCCGCGGCCACCGAGCGCCTGCGCGTCGGAACCGGGATCTGCCTGGTCGCCCAGCGCGACCCGATCGTCACGGCCAAGGCGGTGGCCAGCCTCGACCTGGTCTCCGGCGGACGCGTGCTGTTCGGCGTGGGGGCGGGCTGGAACGAGGAGGAGATGGAAAGCCACGGCGTCGATCCGCCCACCCGCTGGCGGCGCATGCGCGAGCACGTCGAGGCGATCAAGGCGCTGTGGACGCAGGACGAGGCCTCCTACGAAGGCCAGTTCGCCCGCTTCGAGCCCTCCTGGTCCTGGCCCAAGCCCGTCCAGCAACCGCATCCGCCGGTGCTGGTGGCGGGCAACGGACGGCGGGTGCTCGAGCGGGTGCTGGGCTTCGGCGACGAGTGGTACCCCAACCGCATTGGCGACGACGAGCGGATACGGGGTCGCATCGAGCGCCTGCAAAAGCTCGGCCGCGAAGCAGGTCGACAAGGCGTCCCAGTGACGCTGCAGCTGGCGCCGCTCGAGGCCGGCGAGATCGAGCCCTACGAGGCCGCCGGCGTGACGCGGGTGGTGTGGTACTTGCCCAGCGCCGGGGCCGAGAAGGTCGAGCGGGCGCTCGAGCGCTACACGGCGGCGATGGAGGCCTACGGCGGCTCGGTTTAGCCGGCGCTGAGCTTTGGCCGTAGGGTTTCGCGCCGTGCCCGGGGGCACCCATCCGAATCTGCTCGGCGAAGAGGACCTGCGCTCCCGGGTGCAGCGCCTGGCCGAGCTCGACCGCGAGTCCGGCGGCGCGGGCGAACACGCGGCCGCCGAGCTGATCGCGGCCGACCTGCGGGCGTGCGGCGCCAGGGTCGAGCTCGAGCCGGCGCGGGTGCACGGCACCTACTGGTGGCCGATCGGGCTCACCAGCGCCACCGCGCTGCTCGCCGCGCTGGCGCGGCGGCGGTGGGCGGCGCCGATCGCCGCGCTGGCCGCCGGCGCCGCCGTGGACGACATCAACCTCGGTCCGCGGCTGGTGCGCCGGGCCCTGCCCCAGAAGACCACCCACAACGTGGTCGCCGAGTTCGGGGACCCGGCGGCGCCGCGCACGCTCGTGTTCCTGGCCCACTACGACGCGGCCCATTCGGGCCTGGTGTTCGAGCCGCGGTTCCCGCGCGCGCTGATGCGTGCCTTTCCCGTCCTGCAGAGGGCGAAGACGACGCCCCCCACGATGTGGGGCGCGGTCTACGGGCCGCTGCTCGCCGCCGTCGGCCTGCTCTGGCGCCGCCCGTCGCTGCGCAGACTGGGGGCGCTCCTGAGCGGCGGGTATCTGGCCGCGATGATCGATATCGGCCTTCGGCCGGTGGTCCCGGGCGCCAACGACAATGCCACCGGCGTGGTCGCCCTCCTGTCGCTGGCCCGGGCGCTGGCCGCCGAGCCCCCGCCGGGGCTGCGGGTGCTGCTGGTGTTCCCCGGCTCGGAGGAGTCGTTCATGGAGGGGATGGTCGCCTGGGCGCGTCGGCACCTGGGTCGGCTGCATGACGACTCGACCTACTTCGTCTGCCTGGACACCGTCGGCTCCCCGCGCCTGATGCTGCTCGAAGGGGAGGGGATGCTGCGTATCCGCGACTACCCGCGCGAGCTGCTCGAGCTGGTCCACGAGGTGGGAGCCCAGGCGGGCGTAGAGGTCCTCAGGGGCCTGCGCTTTCGCAACGCGACCGATGCCCTGATCCCGCTCAAGGCGGGCTACCCCACGGTCATGCTCGGCTCGGTCGACGAGTACAAGCTCCCCACCGACTACCACTGGCCCACCGACACCGCCGATCGTGCCACCTACTCGAGCGTGGCCGACGCCGCCCGGCTGTCGTGGGGCGTGGTGCGCCGGCTGGCGTCGTTGCCGTCGCCCGCTGGCGACGGCCGGATCACCGGATCGGGAGTCTCCGCTCGCGCTGGCGCCGCCCCGTAGCTCGCGACGCCCGCGGTCGGCTACGGTCGCGCCCTTCGCCCGGAGCTCAGTTCAACGTGTGCGAGTAGCTCACGCGGCAGGGGCCGAACAGATGCCAGCGGTGCCGGGTCTGCCTGGTCATGAACACGGTCACCTGCCCGGACTGGCAGTGGATCGCGCCGTGTCCGAAGTGGGCGTGCACGACATCGCGTCCGCCGCCGCTCCAGATCGAGTCGCGCCCGTGGCCGGCATAGATGAAGTCGTTGCCCGGGCCGCCGAATAGCCGGTCGACCTGCTTGGTGGGCTGGCAGCAGGGCTTGTAGTCAGCCCAGATCACGTCGCCGTGGGGGCCGGCGTGGATGGTGTCGCTGCCGTGGCCGCCGAGCAGCTCGTTGTGGCCGTCGCTCGCCAGCGTGACCCGCGGCGTTGGCGTCGAGGTGGCGCTGCCGCCGGAGGAGCCCGGGGTGATGGCGCCGGAGGGGGCGGTGGGGGCTCCCGGCGTGCCCGCTGGTACGCAGACCGCGTCCGCTCCCAGGCTGGGGGAAGGGAGCGCCCCGGGGAGGTCGGTCCCGTCCGGGGCGTTGAAGCAGGTCCAGCCGCCGCCGGTGAGGATCGGGCCGGCGACCGAGCCGCGATCACCCGAGCCAGAGTCGGTCGAGCCGGGATCACCCGAGCTCGAATCGCTCCCGCTCGAGTCGCCCGGGGCCGGGGTGTCGGGGAGGTTCAGGCACGAGTGGTCGCCGTCGCCCACCACGCCCAGGCAGGCATAGGTGGGGTCGGCGTGGTCGAACGGGTCGAACCCCGGCCGGGCGTCCAGCGGCCGGCTTTGGTCGCGCTTGTTCATCATCAGGACTCCGGTACGCCGCGGCCAGCCTTTGTGGCTGACGTTGGCCGGGGCCGACGAGGCCGCGCCCAGGAGGGCGGCCAGAACCACCGGCGTCACGGCAGCGGAGATCGGGGCGGCGATGCCCTTGTGACGCCGTTTTCGCCCGCGTGTTAGCCGCTGCCTCCGCACGCTGGAGGTATCGGCATGCCCGCCTCGCCGGGTTAGGAGGCTTCAGGCCTTCGGACCGATGAGCCCATCCATACGGGCGACATCGGCCCCGCGTGAGTCGCAGAGTCTCAGTGCGGCTGAGAGGATTCGAACCTCCACGGGGTTGCCCCCACGGACACCTGAAGCCCGCGCGTCTGCCGTTCCGCCACAGCCGCTGGCGCCCTTCGACATTAGCGAAATGGCGGTCGAATCGGCGCTCGAAAACCCGGCCCCGAAGGGGCCTTTTGCTAGCCTCGCCCGAGAACCGCGCCGCTATCGTCTAGGGGACTAGGACGCCGCCCTCTCACGGCGGAAACCGGGGTTCGAATCCCCGTAGCGGTACTGACAGAGCCCGAGTTCTCGGGCTCTTTTGCTGCTCAGCGGCTGTCTGGCCACGATCCCTCTTCGCCGGTGATCAAGCGGGTGCCGCGGCCGCGGGTAAAGAAGCTGAACGCCCAGCGGATGAGGACCAGCAGGCGGTTCTGAAAGCCGATCAGGTACAAGAGGTGGACCACGAGCCAGCCGAGCCAGGCCACCCAGCCGCTGAGGCGGACGAAGTCGAGGTCGGCCACGGCGCTGGCCCGACCGATGGTCGCCAGGTTGCCCTTGTCCCGGTAGCGAAACGGGGGCGTGGGGTGGTCGCGCAGGCGAGCGGCGACGAGTCGGCCGGCGTAGCGGCCCTGCTGCATGGCCACCGGCGCCAGTCCGGGGAGCACGAGCGGCTCCTCGCCATCGCGACGGATGCGCACCATGTCGCCGATGGCCAGCACCTCAGGATGCCCGGGCAGCGAGAGATCCGGCTCGACCGTCACGCGCCCGGCGCGATCGATCTCGGCTCCCGCCAGCCGGCCGAGCGTGCCGGCCAGACCCGAGGCCGTCACGCCGGCGGCCCAGATCGCGGTGCGCGCCGGCACCCGCTCGACCGCCCCCTCCTGGGTGCGGATGCTCACCGACTGCTCGTCGATGTCCACCGCCGTCTCGGCCAGGCGCGGCGTGACCCCGAGGCGCTCGAGCGAGCGGGCGGCCTTGGCCGACAGCGAGGGAGGAAACGTGCCCAGCAGCCGGTCGGCGGTCTCGACGAGCAGGATGCGAGCCTGGCGTGTGTCTGCCGCCCGGAAGTCACGGCGGGTGTCGCGGGCGATCTCCCCGATCTGGCCGGCCATCTCCACCCCGGTCGGGCCGCCGCCCACGATCACGAAGGTCAGCCACGCGGCGCGCCGATCGGGATCGGGCTCCACCTCGGCCGCCTCGAAGGCCCGCAGGATGCGCCGCCGCAGCTCCAGCGCGCCCTCCAGCGTCTTTAGCTCCGGCGCCGCGCCGCGCCAGTCGTCGTGGCCGAAGTAGGAGTAGTGCGAGCCCCCGCTCACGACCAGGCTGTCGTAGGGGATGGACGTAGCGCTCGGCGCACCGATCGCCTGGAGCTCCACGCGACGGCCTTCCAGGTCAAAGCCGGTGGCCTCGGCCATGACCACGCGGACGTTTCGCCGCCGCTTGAAGATCGCGCGCAGCGGATAGCAGATCTCCCCGGGAGAGAGCGCCCCGGTGGCCACCTGGTAGGCCAGCGGCTGGAACAGGTGGAAGTTTCGCCGGTCGACGAGCGTCACCTCGACCGGCGCGCGGCTGAGCTTCAGCGCCGCCTGGAGGCCGCCAAAGCCACCCCCCACGACGACGACGCGATGCCTGCCTTCAGCGGCCGGTCCCATTGCCCGCAGCGTACGGCGATGGCGCCGACCACGGCGGCCCGGGCGCGCGCCCTCTGGAACCATTGCCGGCATGGACCAGTCGCCCCCCGGCCCCCCCAGCATCGACGTCGCCGAGATCCTGCGCACCCGCGCGGGCGAGACCACCGCGCTGCACGAGCGCTATCTCAACCGCCAGATGGTGCGCGTGCTCGGCGCGCTGGGCTTTGACCGGACGTGGGTGGGCGCCGAGGGGGCGCATCTGATCGACGACGCCGGCGAGCGCTACCTGGACCTCCTGGGCGGCTTTGGCGTCTACGGGCTGGGACGCAACCCCCCCGCCGTCCGTGCCCAGCTCGAGCGCGTGCTGGAGGCGGGCACCGCCAGCCTGCCCCAGATCGGGCTGACGCTCCTTCCCGGCGTGCTCGCCGAGGAGCTGATCAGGCGCGCACCCGCGCCCCTGGACGCGGTGCTGCTCACCAACTCGGGCGCCGAGTCGGTCGAAGGGGCGATCAAGCTCGCCCGCGCGGCCACCGGGCGCCCACGCATCGTCTACTGCGAGAGCGCCTTTCACGGGCTCACGCTCGGCGCGCTGTCGGTCAACGGAAACGCCGAGTTTCGCGACCGGTTCGGCCCGCTGTTGCCCGGCTGTGACCAGATCCCGTTCGGCGACCTGGACGCCCTGCGCCGCGAGCTCGCGCGCGACGACGTCGCCGCCTTCCTGGTCGAGCCGGTGCAGGGCAAGGGGGTGCACATTCCCCCGCCCAGCTTCCTACCCGAGGCCCAGGAGCTGTGCCGCCGCCACGGGACGCTGTTCGCCCTGGATGAGGTGCAGACCGGGCTCGGCCGCACCGGCCGGTTCCTGGCGCTCGAGCACTGGGGCCTGGAGCCCGACCTGCTGCTCCTGTCCAAGGCGCTATCCGGCGGGTACGTGCCGGTGGGGGCGATCCTCGCGTCGCGGCGAGTGTTCGACGGCGTGTTCGACACGATGGAGCGCTCGGTCGCCCACGGCTCGACGTTCGGCCAGAACGACCTGGCCGCCGCGGCCGCGCTGGCCGCGCTGTCCGAGCTCGACGACGCCGGCCTCGTCAAGCGCTCGCGCCGGCTGGGCGACCTGCTGCTCGAGCTGACGCGGCCGCTGGTGGTGCGTCACGAGCTCGTCCACGAGGTGCGCGGCATGGGGCTGATGTGGGCGATCGAGCTCGGGCCGCCGGCCGGCGGCGGCCGCCGGACCTGGGAGTTCGTCGAGCGCCGCCAGCCGGGCCTGCTGGCCCAGCTGCTGGTGGTACCGCTGTTCCGGCGCCATCGGATCCTCACCCAGGTGGCCGGACATCACCTCAACGTGATCAAGATCCTGCCCCCGCTGGTGATCTCAGAAGACGATCTGCGCGCCTTCGTCTCGGCGCTGGATCAGAGCCTGCACCGCGCGGCGCCGCTGGGGCGCGCGACCGCCGGGCTCACCCTCGGAATGGCCCGCCGCACCCTGCTGGGGTCCCGGGCTAGGAGCGCAGCGCCGCCCGCAGAGACTGCTTGAGCGAGCGCGTGGTGGCCAGCACCGCCGTCGGCTCGTACCCGCAGTGGGCCATGCAGTTCTCGCAGCGCGGATCGCGCCCGCGCCCGTAGGCCTCCCAATCGGTCGTCTCCACGAGCTCGCGGTAGGTGCTCGCATACCCGTCGGCCATCAGGTAACAGGGGCGCTGCCAGCCGTAGAGCGAGTAGGAGGGGATGCCCCACGCCGTGCACTGGTAGTCGACCTTGCCCTCGAGGAAGTCGAGGTAGAGCGGGGTGTGGTTCAGCCGCCAGCGCCGCCGCCGGCCGTCGGCGAACGCCTCGCGGAACAGCTTGCGGGTCTGCTCCACACCGAGGAAGTGCTCCTGGTCGGGCGCCTTCTCGTAGGCGTAGGCGGGCGAGATCATCATCTGATCCACCCCCAGCTCGTCGTTGAGGAAGTCCAGGACGCGGCGCACGGTGTCGGGCGAGTCGTGGGAGAAGAACGTGGTGTTGGTGGTGACGCGAAAGCCGCGCTGCTTGGCCTCCTGGATGGCGTCGACCGCCTTATCGAATATGCCCTCGCGGCAGACCGACTCGTCGTGGCGCTCTTGCAGGCCGTCGAGGTGCACCGCCCAGGCGAAGTAGGGCGAGGGCTCGAACAGGTCGAGCTTGCGCTCCATCAGGATCGCGTTGGTGCACAGATAGACGAACCGGCGCCGGCGCATGAGCTCGCGCGCGATGACGTCGATCTCGGGGTGAATGAGCGGCTCGCCGCCGGCGATGGAGACCATCGGGGCGCCGCTCTCCTCGATCGCGGCGACCGCCTGCTCGACGGGCATGCGCCGGCGCAGGACGTGCTCGGGGTGCTGGATCTTTCCGCACCCGGCGCACTCCAGGTTGCACTGAAACAGCGGTTCGAGCTCGACCAGGAGCGGAAAGCGCTCGCGGCGGCGCAGCCGCTGGGCGGCCAGGTAGGTGCCCACTCGCAGGCTCTGTCGCAGGGGTACCGGCATCAGCTCACCCCGCCCATCGTACGCGGCTCCCTACCCGCCGTGTCGGGTCCCGACGCCGCGGCCGGCCAATCGTCGGCGCTGGACGCCACCAGCTCGCCCCACCCCCGCAGCGCCGGTCCGACCTGGCCCAGGGCCCGCAGGGCCCGCCGGGCGCGCCACGCGGTGCCCGGGCGCAGCAGCTCGGCGCTCGGCGTGTCGACGATCGCTCGCACCGCCGCCAGCGGCTGCGCGCCCGCGCCCAGGCCGGCGGCCAGCCAGGCGGTCTCCATGTCCACCGCCAGCGCCCCGCTGCGCGCCAGGCGCCGCCGGGCTCCCGCCACGGCCAGCTGGGGATGCGACACGAGCGGTCCCAGCCACACCCCCGCGCCCTCGCCCCCGAGCTCGCGCGCCAGCCAGCCGGCGCGCGGGCAGGAAAACACCTCGCCCCCGGGCGAGCGCACTTCGCTGGCCACCACCAGGTCCCCCGGGGCCGGCCCGTCGGTCAGGGCGCCCGCCAGGCCCACCACCGCGATCGCCGGCGGCTCGGCGGGCAGCCGCGCCGCGGCGCGCCGGGCGCGACGCGGCCCCGGGCCGACGCGCATCACCTGAAGGTCGCCAGCACCGCGACGGACGGCGCGCGCCTCCAGCCCCAGCGGCGCCAGGACGAGCACGCTCACGTCGCGCTTCCCCAGCGACCCAGCGCGCTGAGCGGGAACAGCAGGCGGTAGAGGTGGTAGTTGATGTAGTAGTCGCCGGGAAAGCCGGTGCCCGTGTACCACGGCTCATCCCAGGTCCCGTCCTCGCGCTGGTGCTCGATCAGCCACCGCAGCCCGCGCTCCACCGCCGGCGTGCGCTCGCCCAGCGCGTGCAGGCCGAGCAGCGCCCAGGCCGTCTGCGAGGCGGTGCTCTGGCCTCGTCCCGCCCAGGCACGGTCGTCGTAGGAGCGCGGGTCCTCGCCCCAGCCCCCGTCGGCGTTCTGCACCGATTCGAGCCACCAGCCCGCGCGCCGCAGGCGCGGATCGGTGGCCGGGACTCCGTGGGCGCGCAGCGCGGGCAGCACCGCTCCCGTGCCGTAGACGTAGTTGACCCCCCAGCGGCCAAACCAGGATCCGTCCGGCTCCTGGGCCTCGAGCAGCCAAGCGGCCCCGCGCCGCGCGGGCGGGGTGCCGGCTCGCCCCTCCACCGCCAGCATCTCGAGCATGTGCGCGCACACGTCGGCGCTGGGGTCGTCGATGACCTCGCCGAAGTCACAGAACGGCAGCTCGCGCACCAGCCTCCGAGTGTTGTCGGCGTCAAACGCGCCCCAGCCCCCGTCCGAGCTCTGCATCCCCTGGGCCCAGGCGACCGCCCGGGCGACCGCACCGTGCACCCGCACGGGAGCCGGATGGCGCACCCGCCGCAGGGCGAGCACCACCTCGGCGGTGTCGTCGGTATCGGGATAGTGCTGGTTGGCGAACTCGAACGCCCAGCCGCCGGCCGGCAGCCCGGGCCGGCGCACCGCCCAGTCGCCGCGCACGCGCACCTCCTCGCCCAGGAGCCAGTCGGCGGCGCGCACCAGCGCCGGATGGTCGGGGACCAGGCCGGCGTCGGTCAGGGCGGTAACCGCCAGCGCCGTGTCCCACACCGGGGACTGGCAGGCCTCCAGCCGGCGGCCGAGCTCGTCCTGGATGAGAAAGCCCTCGATCCCCCCCAGGCCCCGGCGCATCACCGGATGCTCCAGGGAGTGGCCGCGCAGCGAAAGCGCGATCAGCGAGTACACCCACGGGGGTTGGATCCCGCCCCAGGAGCCATCCTCCTCCTGGCGCTCGACGATCCAATCCTCCACCCGATCCAGCGCCCGCCGCCGCAGCCAGCCCAGCGGGCGGCGCTCGTAGAGGCGCAGCGCGGCGTCGAGCCAGGCGAGCAGGCGACCTCGCCAGGTGGGTGCCCGCCGCTTGATGGGCGGGCGCCCGCTGCGCAACTCGTCGACCCCCAGGCCCAGTGGGCGAGCGGGGCGAAGCGACCGCACCACGGTCAGCGCGACCACGGTCTGACGCGCCCAGCAGGCGAAGTCGTAGGGATTGAGCGGGAACCACCGGGGCAGGAAGATCATCTCCGGGGGCAGGGCGGGCACCTGCTCCCACGGCCAGAGGCCGAATAGCGCCAGCCAGATGTGGGTGAACACGCGCGCCGACTCGAGTCCGCCGCGCCCGAGGATGAACCCCCGTGCCCGGGCCAGGTGCTCGGCGTCGATGTTGTCGCCGGCGAGGCGCAGGGCGACGTAGGCCTCGATCGTCGTCGACAGGTCGCCCGGCCCGCCATAGAACTTCGTCCAGCTCCCGTCCTCGCGCTGCTGGGAGCGGATCCACCGGGCCGCCAGCTCGGTCGCGCGCTCATCGCGGGCGCCGAGGAACTCGCGCAGGAGCAGATCCTCAGCGTCCATGGTGACGTTGGTCTGAAGCTCGCCCCGCCACCAGCCGTCCTCGCTTTGGAGGCCGAGCAGGTGGTCGCGGGCGCGCGCCCGCGCCCGGTCTAGCTCCTGGGGAGCCACCGGGCGAACGGGTGCCTGGCCGGGGCTCGGCGCCGCGCCGGGCCGAGTGTCGCGCGTCCTTACTGCCATCTTGATCAGCGGTATCTAAGCGGGTGTGCCCGGCGTTCGTCCGGGCCGGGGCGCCAAGCGTGCCCTGCCGCCGGACCCCACCGGCCCCGACCAAGCCGGCGCGGACGGCCCCTGGGATAGGGTTGCGCCGCCGAATGGCCTCGGTTCTCTACCGCTTGGGTGGTTGGGCCTTCGATCGACGGCGCACCGTCGTCGCCATCTGGATCGCCGTCCTACTGGCCTTCGGGGCGCTGGCCGCCGGCCTCGGCGGGCCCGAGAGCGACACGTTCACTGTCCCCGGCACCGAGAGCCAGCGCGCTCTGGACCTGCTCAAGAAGGAGTTTCCCGGCACCGGCGGGGCCGTCGCCCGGATCGTGTTCGCCGCCCCCAGGGGCCACAAGCTCAACGAGCCCCGCTACCGCACGCTGATTGCCCCCACCCTGAAGCTGGCCCAACAGGTGCCCCAATCGGTGGGCGGAGCAAAGGCGTTTGGCCAGAGCGCCCAGCTGTCAAAGGCCGGACGCATTCTGTTCGCCGATCTGCACTTCGTCGTCCCGGTGGCCAAGCTCAAGCAGTCCACCCGGGACGCTTTGGCCCGCGTGGCCGGCCCGGCGCGCCGCGGCGGACTGCAGGTCGAGTTCTCGGGCGGCGTGCTGACCACGTCGGGAAGCGGCGAGGGCGGCGGCGACGTGGTCGGCCTGATCGTGGCCTTCCTCGTCTTGTGGGTGGTCTTCGGCCGGGCGCTGCCCGCCGGGCTGCCGCTGCTCAAGGCGATCATCGGCGTGGCGCTGGGGCTGCTGGGCATCACGTTCGTCGCCGGCCTGATCGAGGTCTCCTCGACCACCCCGACGCTGGCGGTGATGCTCGGCCTGGCGGTGGGGATCGACTACTCCCTGTTCATCCTCTCGCGCCACCGGCAGCATCTGGCCGAGGGCCTGGATCCACGGGAGTCGGCCGCCCGGGCGGTAGCCACCGCCGGCGGCTCGGTTCTGTTCGCCGGGACCACCGTGGTGATCGCCCTGGTCGGTCTGGTCGTGGTGGGCATCCCATTCCTGTCGGTGATGGGAGTGGCGTCGGCCGCCACCATTGCGATTGCGGTGCTGATCGCCCTCACCCTGGGCCCCGCCGTGTTTGGCTTCGCCGGCCCCCGCCTGCATCGAGGGAAGAACATCCCGCCCGACCGCTCGGCGGGACGGCGCTGGGGCCAGTTCGTCGCGCGCCGGCGCTGGCCCGCGGCCCTGGTGGTGATCGTGATCGCTGTGGTGGCCGCGCTGCCCGCGGCGCACATGCGCCTGGGACTGCCCGACGACGGAACCAAGCCGACCAACAGCACCCAGCGCCGCGCCTATGACCTCCTCACCAAGGGCTTCGGCCCCGGCTACAACGGCCCGCTCGAGCTGGTGGTGGTGGACAACGCCCCGGAGCGCAACCTGCCCGCGCTGATCAAGCGGATCGACGCCGCGATCCCGCGCCTGCCCGACGTGGCCGACGTCTCGCCGCCGCTGATCAACCAGCGCGGCAACGTCGCCATCTTCGAGGTGACTCCCCTCACCAGCCCGCAGTCACAGGCGACCAAGAACCTGGTCAAGCTCCTACGCGGCCGGGCCAAGCCGCTGGCGCAGCTGGGCGTGCAAGCGTTGGTCACGGGTACGACGGCGATCAACATCGACACGTCGGACAAGCTGGCTGGCGCGCTGCCCACCTTCCTGCCCTTGATCGTGGGCCTGGCGCTGATCCTGCTGCTGCTGGTGTTCCGCTCGATCCTGGTGCCGGTCAAGGCGGTGGTCGGATTCCTGCTCACCATCGCCGCGTCGTTCGGCGCCGTGGTGTGGATCTTCCAGGACGGGCACCTCAACGGCGTGCTGGGCATACCCGCCACGGCGCCGGTCACCAGCTTTCTCCCCATCATCATGATCGCCATCCTGTTCGGGTTGGCGATGGACTACGAGGTCTTCCTCGTATCGCGGATGCGCGAGAGCTACCTGCGCAGCGGTCGGCCCACCGAGGCGGTGATCGGCGGCTTCTCGGTCAGCGCTCGGGTGGTCACCGCCGCGGCGATCATCATGACCTCGGTGTTCGCCAGCTTCGTCACCGGCGACGACCTAATCATCAAGTCGTTCGGCGTGGCGCTGGCGTTCGGCGTCCTCATCGACGCGTTCCTGGTGCGCATGACGCTGGTGCCGGCGATCCTCGCCCTGGTGGGCAACAGCGCCTGGCACCTTCCCGGCTGGCTGGCGCGCCGCGTGCCCGACCTCGACGTCGAAGGCGAGCAGCTCATCGAGAGGCTCGAGGCCCAGGCGGCCTCTCCGCCGGCCGCGACCCCCAGGCCCGAGCGCTCGGCGGAGGCACCTCCGACTCCCGAGTAGGGAGGCGCCCACCGCCAGGCTCACGCCGGCGCGAGCCGCTCGGCCGGCAGGCGGGGCGCCGCCAGCGACACCTCGTCTAGCGCCCGGCCCCGCGGCTCGATGCGAAACGCGGCGGTCACCACCAGCCCAAGCAGGCATGCGCCCGCCATCGCATAGAGCACGAGCTCGGGCGGCGACGATATCGTCGCCACGCCGTGGCCGGGCTCACGCGGCGAGTCGCCTGAGAGACTGTCCCGGCAAGAGCCCTCGGATGCCAAGAAGGGAGACGAGATGGCCACGACCCAGATGTCCTACGAGCGGGCGTGCGCCGAGCACCGCTGGGAGGTTCCCGCCACCTACAACATCGCCGCCGACGTGTGCGACCGTCACCCCCGCCAGAAGCTGGCCATGATCCACGAGCACTTCTCCGGCGAGACGCGCGAGGTCAGCTGGGGGGAGCTGCAGGACCTCTCACAGCAGGCGGCCAACGTCATCTCGGGCCTCGGCGTCGGGCGCGGCGACCGCGTCGCGGTCGTGCTGCCGGCCACGCCCGAAACCGCCGCGGTGTTCTTTGCCACTTGGAAGCTGGGGGCGCTGCTGCTCTCGATGTCCGTGCTCTACGGCGATGAGGGCATCCGCCACCGCTGCCAGGACGCCCGGCCCACCGTCCTGGTCACCGACCAGGCCAACGCGTCGCGGTTCTCCGCCGATCTGGCCGAGCACATCCTGGTGCTCGACGCCGACACGCTCGCGGGAGCGTCCACCGACTTTCAGGCCGTGCCCACCGCCGCCGACGATCCCGCCCAGCTCTACTACACGTCGGGGACCACCGGGCTGGCCAAGGGCATCGTGCACGCACACCGCTACGTGCTCGCCCACGAGGAGTTCGTCTACTGCCACGACATCCAGGACGGTGAGCGCTTTCACGGCATGGGCGAGTGGGCGTGGGCGGCCGGGATCTGCCCGCTGCTAGGGCCCTGGCGGCTGGGGGCGGTCCAGTGCGTCTACCAGCGCGAGGGAGGATTCGATCCCCACAAGCAGCTGGACTTCCTCTCCCGCCACGGTGTCACCAACGTGTTCGCCACCCCGACGGCGATCCGCTCGATGATGACCATCGACGACGCGCGCACGCGCTACCCCCAGCGGTTTCGGATCGTGTGCTCGGCCGGCGAGCCGCTCAACCCCGAGGCGATCCGCTGGTTCCGCGAGCACTATGACGTGACGGTGCTCGACTACTACGGGTTGACCGAGTCCTATCCCCTGTGCGCGAACTTCCCCTTCATGGAGGTGCGCGAGGGCTCGATGGGTAGACCCATGCCCGGCTGGGAGGTGGCGATCCTCGATGAGGACGAGCGCTCGGTGCCCGCCGGCGAGAAGGGTGAGATCTGCCTGAGGGCCAGATCCAATCCGCACTACCCCCTGGGGTACTGGGGCCTGCCCGAGGCCAGCGAGGAGACCTTCGGGGGCGAGTGGTTTCACACCAAGGACGCGGCGCGCATGGACGAGCACGGCTATGTCTGGTACGAGGGGCGCGCCGACGACGTGATCATCTCGGCCGGCTATCGCATCGGCCCGTTCGAGGTCGAGTCGGCCTGCCTCGAGCATCCCGCGGTAGTCGCCACCCACACCTGGGATGTGCACGCCAGCGGCCGGCCGCCGACCGTCAGCCGGGTGATGCTGGGCGCCAAGGCCAACCCGGTCGGTGTGCGCGGGCGCACGCTCGGCCTCTACCGGGTGGTGATTCCGCCGCGCGCCCAGCTGGCGCTGCACCGCCACCCGGGGGCCCAGATCGCCTACGTGCAGCAGGGCGTCCTCACCTACACCGTTCGCAACGGGTTCGTCGACGTGATGCGCGGGGCGGCCGACGCCGCCCCGCGCCGCGTCCGGCGCATCGCGGCCGGGCAGACGGGGGCGATTGGCGCCGGCGAATGGATCGTGGAGGTGCCCAGCGACGTCCACCGGGCGGCCAACCGCGCCGATGGGCGCGTGGTGGTGCTGCTGGCCACCCTGTTCAAGACGGGGTCCCCGCCGGCGATCCCGGTCGGGTAGCGCTCGCCCGCTCGCCCGCGCGCCACCCGCGACGGCACAGGGCCCGGCGCGTCAGCTGTGGGCGCCGAACTCCTGGGTGTAGGTCGCGCCGGGCTCGCCGCCCGACATGCTGGGCGGCGCGGCGGCCACCACGCCCATGCCGGTGTCCCGGTAGCTCGAGTCGAGGATGTTCTCCCGGTGTCCCGGGGAGGCCATCCACGCCTTGACGATCTCCCGCGGCGTGCCCAGCTCGGAGGTGCCGAACGCGATGTTCTCCCCGAGCGACCAGGCGCTGCCGGCCGGGATATAGCCCGAGGCGAGCACACGTGCCGCCGGGGTCTGCCCGGTCGGGCTGTTGTGGGCGAAGTAGTCGAGCGCGACCATCTCCTGGGAGTGGGCCTGGGCCACCCCCTGCAGCACGCCATTGGGGCGCAGGGCGGGCAGGCCGGCATCGGCGCGCCGCTGGTTGACCAGGCAGGTCGTCGCCGAGCGCACCTGGTCGATGTCGTCTGGCGTGGGGGCGAGGTCGGCGCCGGCGCAGGTCGCGGGCACAGAAGGCGAGGTCGCCGGCGCTCTGCCTACCGGACGCTTGCCTGCCCCCCGGCGCGCGCGACAACGGACGGGCCTTGCCTTGCGGGTGCGACGCTTGCACCGCCGTGCCGCCGGGCGCTTGGCGTGGCGGGCCGCGCTCGCCGACGCCCGGCCGCTGGCGGCGACCCTCGACGCGGCGGCGGCCGGCGCTGCGCCGGCCAGCAGCATGCACGCCAACACAGGGACCAGGCGAATCAGCAGTGCGCGAATAGTCATCGAATCTGCCTCCATGAGCGGTATCGGCCCCGCCGGGAGCGCGCTTTAGCCCCACTGCGAGCCCGGGCGTCCGAACCTGGGATCGACGACGGAGAAACAGGCATGACGGGTGTCTGCGCTCTGCTGACCGCGGTCCTGATGGTCGGGGTTCCCGCGGCGCGGATCTGCGCGCGAGCGCATCGCCGCTACGTGCGCCTGGAGGTGCTCGCCTACCGCGGCGACGCTCCCACCGACGGCGACCTGCTCGCCATGTACGAGGCCCTGCACAAGGCGCTGCTGGAGCGACCGCTCCGGCGCCTGGTCCTGGGCCAGCCGTCGCTCGCCCTGGAGATCGGGCTCGCCCGCGGCGCGGACGGCGCGCGTATCGCGGTCTGCTGTCCCCGTCACCGCGCGAGCGCGGTGGCCGCCGCCCTGCGCCAGGCCTACCCGAACGCTCGTCTGTCGCCGGCGCGGGCCCCGCTCCGGGCGCCGCCCCACCTGGTTCGGCTGAGAAGGGCATGGGCGCCCGCCGCCCGCGCTTCGGAAGGCGAGCGCGGCGCGCACGACCGGGCGGCCGCGGACGGCCTGCTGATCGCGATGGCCGCCGCCGGGGCCGAGACGCACGTGCAGTTGGCGCTCACGCCCGCCCCCGAGTGGCTCGCCGCGGCCAGGAGGTCGCGGCGTCCCATCCCGCCCGCCGAGCGCGCTCCGGCGGTCTGGGATCTGCCGTCGGACACCGGCCCGCCCCCGCGGGGGCTGTTCTTCGCCGACGTGCGGGTGATGGGCCCGGACCGCCCGCGCTGCGAACAGGTGGCGGCCCATCTGCGCGCGCAGGTGACCGCCATCCGGCTGGTGGCGCGGGGCGCGGCGCTCCGACGCGCCCTCGGGCTCTACCGGCGGCGGGTCGAGCGCGGCGAGGGCAATCCCCTGCCCGCGGTGATGCGCGGACTGCACGCCACCGGCGAGCTGGTCGAGGTGTGGCAGCTGCCCTCGCCGGGCTTCGCCGCGGTTCCCGTGCCGCGCAGCGCGGTGCCGCTGGCACCCGCACCCCCGGAGGTCTGTCGCCCCGCCGGCACCGGTCTGCTGCGCGACGCCTTGGGCCCGATCACCGTGGCGCCCGAGCTGCGCTACCTCAACCTCGCCGCGCCCGGAGCCGTGGGCCAGGGGAAGACCTCCCTGCTCCTATCCAGCGTGGCCGAGGATCTGACCCGAGATCGCTGTGCGATCGTCGTCCTCGACCCCAAGGGCGACGCGGCCGAGGGAGTGCTCGGCGTAGTGCCGGCCACACGTACGTGCACGCTGCTCGACCTCGCCCACCCGACGTGTGGCCTGCAGCCCCTGGCGCTGGACGCGCCCCCCGACGTGATCGCCGACTACGTGGTCGGCGCCCTGCGGCACCTGTTCGCCGAGGGAGACATACGCGCCAGCTCGGAGCGCTATCTGCGCAATGCCGTGCTGGGGGCGTTGGCCTATGACCGCGACGCCAGCTTGTGGGATGCGGCGCGGCTGTTGTCCGTGAGCGGCGAGGGCGAGGCGTTTCGCGAGCGCGTGGTCGCGCGGCTGCGCCGTCTTCCCGAGCTCAAGGAGGTGACCGACTTCTTCTGCACCGAGCTGCCCCTGCAGCTGCAGGGGGCGCGCGGGCCGACCACGGCCAAGCTCGACGCGCCGGCGAACAAGCTAGCCCGGGTGCTCAATTCGCCATCGGTCAAGCGCATTCTGCTCAACGACTCGCTGCGCATCGACCTGCACGGCATCGTGGAGCGCGCCGAAGTGCTCGTCGTCAAGGGGGCGCTCGGGCGCATGGGTCCGGGCAACACGGCGGTGGTCATGCAGCTCGTTCTGGGCATGCTGGACGCGACGCTGGCGGGACAGCAGGACGCGGTGCCGGCGGCGCAGCGCACTACGGTGGCGCTCAAGATCGACGAGGCGCCGTTGGTCATCAATCGAGGCTTCGCCCACACGCTCGCGCTCAAGCGCTCGGCCGGTCTGGAGACGCTCGCGTGCTGGCAGACCGACGCCCAGTGGATCGAGGCCGAGGTCCGCGAGCAGCTCGACGCGCTGTTCGCCCACCGGGTGTACTTCGCCACCGCGTCCGAGCGCGAGGCCGAGGCCGCCGCCCGGTTGCTCGCCGGTCCGCCCGCGACCGGGCGCTCGGCCGACCGGCGCGCTGGTCCCTTCGCCCAAACCGACCTGCGCCTTCACCTGCCCCCGCATCACGCCGCCGTGAGCCTCGTGACCGCGCGCGGTCGCCAGGCGCCGTTCATCGCGCGCACGCACCGCATCCGCCTGGATTCGCGGCTCGCCGAGCACCACCGCGCGGCGCAGGAGCGCCGCGGCGGGCGCTTCCTGGCTGACCTGCATCAGCCTCCGTGGGACGGGTGCGCCGACCGGCCCGGGGCCGGTTCGCCGCTGCTCGAGACGGGCGGAGCCGACCCGGGCGCCGGGGTCAGATCCGGCGAGCTCCCCGGGGCGCGCGGGGCCCGCGCCCGCGCGACTAACGACCGTGCGGCCCTCCCCGACAGCTTGGCCGAGCTCGTCGCTCTCGACGGGGCGCGCCGGGTGCGGGTGCAGCGACCGTCCACGCCGGCCGGGCAACTTCCCGCGGGCCGCGACATCGAGCTGCTCCGGCTCATCGCCCAGCTGGAGTGGGCCCTGGCACCACAGCTTCACCGCCAGCTGTGGCCAGAGGCCGACCCGACGGCCACGCAGCGCCGGCTACGGACGCTGTTTCAAGACGGTTGGGTCGAGCGCTTCCAGACGCACGGGCACGACGGCGGCGCGGCCCCGATGGCCTACCGGCTGAGCCAGTCCGCGGGCGGTGCGCTGCGGGCGGCCGGCGCCTTGCCCCCCTCGCCGGTCGGCACCGGCTCCACACCCACGCCGCCCGAGACCGCCGGCGGTCGGGAGGCGCCCCACGAACTCGTCGGCGCCGCACGACGCACCCTGCACGGCGTGGGCTGGGCGCTCGCGCTCGCGCACGCCGCGGGAGCCCGGACCGCGTCGATCGGTGGGCCGGGACGAGCGCGGCGCACCCCGCCGTCCGGTCCCCGTGGCCGGCTGCTTGGGCCGGGGGACCTGCGGCTCGCCGGGGGACGCGTGCCCGACGGCCTGATGCGCACCACGCCCGGCGCCTCACACAGAGCGCCCGTGCGCGCGTTTCGCGCCCTCAGCCCGACAGCCATCGTCGAGCTCCGACCCTCGGCGGAGCGAGCGATGAGGACCACCCCAGCCCCCTCATTGGACGTGCTCGTCGAGTGGATCGGCGACAGCTCCGAAGCGCGGCAGGCGGCGCTGCTCGAGACCTACGATCACTTCCTCGGTGGATGGGCGGACACCGTGCCGCGCTACCAGGGCGCGGTGGTGCCCGTGGCGGTGTTCGTGTGCCGGCACGCCGACGCCGCCGTAGCCCTGGTGAAGCTCGCCGACCGCCTGCTCACCGCCGCCCACGCCTACGCCGGGCAGCGCCCCGACCGGTGGCGCTACGGCGGGCGAGAGCGCACCCTGTTCGTCGCCGAGGCGGACGCCCACCGCGGCGGTCTCGCCGGCTGGGCGGCGCCGCCCGTGCCGCCCGACGCGCGGACCGGCTCGGCGAACGACCGCCCCCGGACCTGTCGATTGCCGCTCGGCCCGGACGCCTGAGGTCGCCATGAGAGGGACGTGCAGTCGCCCCTAGAGGCTCGGCAGTCGCCCCGCCGGCGCACGCAATCGCCCATAGGACGAGGCCAGGCGCGAGGAATTGGGGCCCCGGGGCGGCGTAGCCTCCACGGCTCTCTTCTTCTCCTTCTTCTCCTTCTTCTTCTTCTTCTTCCTCTTCCTCCTCCTCCTCGGCGGCCCCGCCTCTTCCTCTGACTCGTCCCGTCGCCCGCCGTGCGACGGAAGGGGCAGCCGAGGGACGGGATGGCCGCCACGACCGGGATCGGGATCGGGACAGGAGAAGCCCAGGAGCTCGTGCCGGCGCCATCATCTTGCGCGCCCCCCGGCACGGATCTGGACGGGCACGTCCTCGCCCGTTACCTCGACCCCGACCACTGCGCCCGCGAGATCGTCGTCATCCCGGCCCACGCCGGCAGCCGAGTCCTGATCGACCGCCACGCCGACACGGGCGAGGACCCGCGGCTGCTGGCCCATCTCGCGCCCGACGAGCCCGAGACCAACGCCCGCGTGGTGTGTGACGAGTACCTGCGCGATCCCCCGCCCGCGCGCTGTCGGCCGCCCCACGAGGCCGACCTCGTCGCCGTCCCCGTCTGGGCGCGGCCCGAGCTGGGAGCGGAGACGCAAGAGCTCGCGGCGCCGTCGACCGCTCCCTTCGCCCTTGCCCGGGTGTCGATCCCCGGCCGCGAGCTCGCCGAGCTGCGCTGGACGCGGTCGTCGGGCACACCGGCGGAGACGGGAGGACCGGTACTCAGCCTGCGTGCGGTGATCGGTGCGCTCGAGTCCTACGAGCCGGCGCGGACGCTGAGCGTCAGGGCGGCGGCCCGCCACCGGTCAGACCCCCGGCTCTCGGTAGCCACTCTCTCGGCCGAGCTCGAACGGCTCGCCGCCAGCCCGATCGTGCTCAATCGCCTGCTGCGCGACGCCGTCGAAAGGGCCGTCGCCGACGGCATGAGCCTGAGCCTCATCGCGATGCGGTGCGGGAGGGTCAAGCGCGACGCGCGGGGCAACGTCTCGGGCGAGACGAGCTGGCTCGGGCGGCGGCTCGGGCTGCTGCCCGAGGGCGGGGGGAAGCGACCCACGCCTTGGATCCACAGCAACGTGCTCGCCCTGATCGCGCGGCGCGGGCTGGGCGTCAGCCCGCACGAGGTCGAGCTCGGATGACCGCCGCGCTGCTCCTGGTGGAAGCCGATTCCGGCACGCGCGAGTTCCTGTGCGAGCAGCTCGCGGCGGACGGCTACGGGGCACGATTGACCTCCACCGCTCGCGGCGCCGAACGGCTCCTGCGCGACGAGACCCCGGCCGCCATCGTCCTCGGCGATCTTGCTCCCGGCGTGGAGGCGACAGCGCTGCTGCGGACCATTCGGTCGGGCCCAAGCTCCGCCTGCCCGGTGATCGTGCTCAGCCGTCGGCGCCACGAGCTCGACGTACTGCGGGCATTCGAAGCGGGCGCCGACGACTTCGTGCCCAAGCCGTTTTCGTATCCCGAGCTCCGGGCCCGACTGCGCGCGCTGCTGCGCCGGACGCGCGCGAGGCCTTCTGTGGCGTCGCGGGTCCAGCTGGGGGAGCTGGAAATCGACCGGGCGGCCCAGCGGGTCATCCTGGGCGGGCGCCCGGTCGTCCTGCGCAAGCGCGAGTACGAGCTGCTGGTGCACCTCGCGGCCGAGCCCGAGCGCGTGTTCACCAAGTCCGAGCTGTTGCGTGACGTCTGGGGCTTCCAGGCCGGCTCGGATATGACACGCACCGTGGATAGTCACGCCAGCCGCCTGCGGCGAAAGCTCAACGGCGACGGCCACCCCGACGCCCAGGCCGCCGAGCTGGTGGTCAACATCTGGGGCGTGGGCTACTGCCTGCGCCGCCCCGGCCTGCCCGCCTGATCGCACCGAGACCGGCCCGAGGACCGCGGTCCGCCAGAGGACCGGGGTGCGCGCCGTCACCTTCTCGCTCCGCCGCCTGACCGGCCCGGACCCGAGCGGCCGGCCCTGGATCCGTCGGGCCCGGCCCGACCGTGGCCACGGGCCGCGCCCCGGCTCCGGCGGTCGCACCCGCCTGTCCCTACGCGCCCGCACGGCGCGCGGACCGACGACCCCTCTTTCCCTCGCGCAAGACCACTACCGAAAGGAGCAACCATGCGCGATCAATCGCTCGGGACGCCCGAGCAGTTCCTCTCCCAGACCGCCGCCGGCCTGGTTCACCTCGCGCTGATCGGAGGGCTATCGGCGCTCGCCGCGCTGGCCGTGACGCTCTATCTGCGTCGCCGGGGCGAGCGCTGGACCTGGGCTCTGGGCGGGCCGGCTCTCGCCGTTCCCGTTTGGGACATCAGCCACGCCGCGGGGTGGATTTGCGCCGTGGGCGGAGCGCTGGCGACCTGGCTTTCGCTGCGGTGGGATCAGCGCGACCGCGAGGCCGGCGGCGACCTTGCCCTCGCCGCCGCGGCGCGCCGGGGCCCGCTGCAAGTGCTCCGTCGGCGCTGGGCGCGCCGCGAGCTCAATGCCGGACGCTGGTGTGGTCCGCAGGGCCTGGTCGTCGGCCGCGATCAGGGCGGCTTGCCGGTGCGCGTTCCCTTCGGTCGCCGCGAGGGCGCGCACGTGCTCGTGGTCGGCGCCACCGGCTCGGGCAAGACCGTGACCCAGACCTGGATCACCGTCCGCGCGATCGAGCAGGGGCACGGCGCGATCGTGATCGACCCCAAGGGCGACGACGCGCTGCGCGCGGCTCTGGTGTCCCAGTCCGAGCGCAGCGGACGGCCACTGCTGGAGTGGACGCCGGACGGCCCCGCCGTCTACAACCCCTACGGAGACGGGGTCGACACGGAGATTGTCGATCGGGCGCTGGCCGCCGAGCGCTACACCGAGCCGCACTACCTGCGCCAGGCCCAGCGCTACCTCGGCCAGGCGGTGCGGGCGATGCGCCTGGCCAACGCGCCGATCACCCCCGCGCGCCTGGTGCGCTACCTCGAACCCATCCAGCTCGAGGTCCTGGGCCGCTCGCTTCCGGAGTCCGACGCGCGGCGGCTGTGGGCGTACCTGGACTCGCTCACGCCTCACCAGCTGCGCGACCTGGCCGGGACGCGCGACCGCCTGGCCGTGCTGGCCGAGTCCGAAGCCGGGCGCTGGCTCGATCCCGAGGCGTCGCCCAGCGCCGCCTTCACCCTGGGCCAGGCAGTGGCGGAGCGCGCCGTGGTGCTCTTTCGCCTGGAGGCCGACCGTCGCCCGCTGCTCGGCCAGATGCTGGGCGCCGCCATCCTGCAGGACGTTCTGTCCACCGCGGCCCGGCACCAGGCAGCGCCGGTGCCGACGACGGTCATGGTCGATGAGTTCTCGGCACTGGCGGCGCCCCAGGTAGCGCGGCTGTTCGCCCGCACGCGGGCGGCGGGCATCAGTCTCCTGCTCGGGACCCAGGAGCTCTCCGACCTGCGCGCCGCGGGCGGCGACACCCTCCTGCACCAGGTGCTGGGCAACGTCTCGGCGCTGGTCGCCCACCGCCAAGTGGTGCCCGACTCGGCCGAGCTGGTGGCCGGGGTGGCGGGCACCCAGGGGACTTGGGTCAGCCAGCAGCGCACCTCGTTCGGGCTGGCCGGGCCGGCGCCGAGCGGCACCAGCACACGCAGCCGCGGGCGGGAGTACATCGTCCACCCCGACCTCATCAAGAGCCTGGCGCCGGGTGTCGCCGCCGTGGTCAGCGCCAGCGGGCGCGAGCGCCCGCGGGTGGCCCGGGTATTTCGCGCCGCGGCCTAGCGGAGCTCCGAGCCCCGGCCAACCGGCCCGACGTCCGGACCGGTCTGCGCGGGCGGAGCGCAAGCCCCGCCCGTCCCCAATCCCAGAAAGGAGCACCATGTCCTGTCAAGGCGATCTGACGATCGTGCATTGGATCGGGCGCCTGGGGGCGGCCACCGCCGACGACGCGGCGGCGCGCTTTGGCCTCGGCGCTCGGGCGGCGCGCGCCAAGCTGGGCGCGGCCGCGCGGGCGGGGCTGCTGGCGCGTCGGCGAATGCTCGCCGAGCAGCCGGCGCTGTACCTGGCCACCCGCTCGGGCCTGCGGGCCGCGGGCCTTGACCAGCTGGCCACCTGCCGGGTGAGCGCGGCCAGCTTCATGCACGCTCGGGCGTGCGCGCGCGTGGCGGTGGCGCTCGAGCGCGAGCATCCGAGACGGGTGATGAGCGACCGTGAGCTGCGCGCGGCCGAGCGCGGGTGCGGCCGACCGCTGGCGAGCGCCGAGCTGGGTATCGGTCGCGACGGAGAGCCGCGCCGTCATCATCCCGACCTCGTCTTGTGGCCGAGCGAGCAGGACGGCGGGCGGCCGCTGGCGATCGAGGTCGAGCTCACGGTCAAGGCGCCCCGGCGCCTGCAGGCGATCTGCCGGGCGTGGGCGCGCAACCGCCGGGTGTGCGGCGTCCTCTACTACGCCTCCCCGCCGGCGGAGCGCGCGCTGCGGCGCGCGGTCGTCGCGATGTATGCCGAGGAGTTCGTCGACGTCCGGCCACTGCGGGAGATCCTCGATCCCCGCGGGGGCGATCTGGCGACGATCCCGTCCCAAGCGGACCCTACGGTGGCGCTTGGGGAGAGCACCTATCACGAAGGAGGGTTCGCTCTAGATGTCGTCCAACCTCCACCGCGCCCTGATAACCGGGAACCTGACTAGGGATCCCGAGCTGCGGGCGCTGCCCTCGGGCGCGAGCGTGTGCCGCCTGCGCGTCGCCTGCTCGACCCGGCGCAAGAACGCCGACTCGGGAGAGTGGGAGGACAAGCCCAACTACTTCGACGTCAGCGTGTGGGGCGCGCCCGGCGAGAACTGCGCGCGCTTCCTGGCCAAGGGTCGTCCGGTAGCCGTCGACGGACGCCTCGAATGGCGCGAGTGGGAGACCGACGACGGGCAGCGCCGCCAGGCGGTGGAGATCATCGCCGACGCCGTGCAGTTCCTCGGCTCGCCGCCCGCCTCGGCGGGGGCGGGCGATGGGGCGCTGGAGGCCGCCGAGCCCGCGCTGGCGGCGTCGGGCGAGGATGTCCCCTTCTAGCCCTCCGCCTCCCCCGTCCGCCGCGGGGCTCCCCGGGAGGCCGGGGAGCCCGCGGCGCAGGCGGCGGCGATGGGGCCTGGCCTTCGTCGGGTGGCGGTGGGCGCTGGCCCTAATCCGGTGGCGGATGTCGACGCTCGCCCTCGCCTCGGTCGCCGCGGCGGGCGCCGCGGCCGGGCTCGGCTCGTGCTCGGGCTCCGGTACCGGCCCAGGCGCGGGCTCCGGCCCGGGCTCGGGCGGCTCGCCCGCCGGGGCCGGGCGCCCGCTCAGGCCCCCGGCGCGCCACGACGGTTGTGTGACGCGCGGCGCGCTCCCGGACCCGGCGTGCACGCCCGGCGCCGTGCTGACCACCGATCTGACGCGCATCTGTCGGCCCGGCTACACGCCCACCGTCCGCAGCGTCGATCCCGCGCTCAAGCAACGCGTCTATCGCTCCTACGGGATAGGCCGCCACCTGCGCGGCGCCTACGAGATCGACCACCTGGTGGCGCTCGAGCTGGGCGGCGGCAACGACCCCGCCAACCTGTGGCCCGAGGCGGCCAGCCCGACGCCTGGCTACCACGAAAAGGACGCGCTGGAGAACCACCTCCACGATCAGGTCTGCACCGGGCGCCTTCCCCTCGAACGGGCCCAGAGCCAGATCGCTACCGACTGGGTCTCGGCCTGGAAGTCGGCGGGCCAGCCCTCCGGCTACGCCAGCTGACCGCCGTCCCGCCCGGCGCCCAAGAACCCCCGCCAGCTGGCGGACCGCGCCGGCGCAACCTCTCGCTGCCGACCGTTTAGGACCCTACGCCGCGGGAAGCAAAGGGCATGAGGCCCGACAGGAGGACAAGATGGCCCAGGCAACGCAGGTGCGCGACGGTCAGACCTCAAACGCGTCCGTCGCTGAGCTGGTCAAGCAGCTTTCAGAGCAGACGAGCCGGCTGGCCCGCGAGGAGGTCGAGCTGGCCAAGGCGGAGCTCGCCGAGAAGGGCAAGCGCGCGGGCATCGGCGCCGGCATGTTCGGCGGGGCGGGCATGCTCGGCTTCTACGCCCTGGGGGCGCTCACCGCGTGCGCGATCCTCGGCCTGGCGACCGCCGTCGCGGGGTGGCTGGCCGCGCTGATCGTCGGCGCCGTCTACGGGGCGATCGCCGGGGGGCTGGCGCTCGCCGGCAAGGGCAAGGTCCAGCAAGCGACCCCGCCGGTTCCCGAGCAAGCCACCGAGAGCGTGAAGGAGGACGTGCAATGGGCCAAGACCCGGGCGCAGACAGCACGACGGTGACCGAGCCGCGCGGGCCCGAGGAGATCCGCCAGGACATCCAGAGCACCCGCCACGAGCTGGGTGACACCGTCGCCGCGCTGGCATACAAGGCCGACGTCAAGGCGCGGACCAGGGAGAAGGTGTCCGGCGCCAAGCAGTCGGTGGCCCACAAGAAGGACGAGGTGGTGGGCAAGGCCAAGCAGGCTTCGCCCGACGCCGCCGCCGGGGCCGCGGCTCAGGCTTCGGAGAAGGCGCGCCGAAACCCCCTTGCGCTGGCCGCCGCGGGCGCCTTCCTGGCCGGGGTACTCGTCGGACGCTCGAGCAACCGGTAGCGCCCCATCCGCCGATAGCGACTTGAAGGAGGACGAGATGGCTCAGGCGACACGTCGCAAACCGGCATCGAGCGGTTCGGGATCGAGCGGCCCGGACCGGCCGACCAAGCCCAGCCACCTGGGCGGCCGCTCCTGGTGGGGCGTGGGCCGGCGCACGGTCCGCGAGTTCCGGGCGGACAACCTGACCGACTGGGCGGCGGCGCTCACCTACTACGGGATCCTGGCGATCTTCCCGGCGCTCATCGCGCTGGTGGCGATCCTGGGTCTGATCGGCCACTCGGCCACCCAGCCGCTGATCGACAACCTGGGCAAGGTGGCCCCCGGGGTGGCCCCCGGGCCGGCCAAGCAGATCTTCACCAGCGCGATCCAGAACCTGCAGAAGAGCCAGGGGGCGGCGGGTGTCATCTTCGTCACCGGTGTGGCCGGCGCGCTGTGGTCGGCGTCGGGCTACGTCGCCGCGTTCATGCGGGCGTCCAACGCGATCTATGACGTGGAGGAGGGTCGCCCGGCGTGGAAGACGCTGCCCATTCGCGTGGGCGTGACGCTCGTCCTGATCGTGCTCCTGGCGCTGACCGCCGTGGCTGTGACGACCACCGGCGGGCTGGCCAAGCAGGTCGGCAACCTGGTGGGCGTCGGCGGCACCGCCGTCACCGTCTGGGAGATCGCCAAGTGGCCTGTGCTGCTGGTGGTGATCAGCCTGATGTTCGCGCTGCTGTACTGGGCGGCGCCGAACGCCAGGCAGCCCGGCTTTCGCTGGCTGAGCCCCGGCGGCCTGGTCGCCGTGCTGATGTGGATCGCCGCCTCGGCCGGGTTTGCCTTCTACGTGGCCAACTTCGGCTCCTACAACAAGACCTACGGCGCGCTGGGCGGCGTGATCATCTTCCTCGTCTGGCTGTGGATCTCCAACCTCGCCGTCCTGGTGGGCGCCGAGCTCAACGCCGAGCTGGAGCGAGGACGGCGGCTGGAGGCGGGCGAGCCGGCCGAGCGCGAGCCCTTCGTCGAGCCCAGGGACACCCGCAAGCTCGACGGGCGCCGCGCGCCGGGCGGGGGTCGCGCCCAGGGAGCCGCGACCTAGCCGGCCCCAGGTCATACACTGCCCGGCCGCGATGCCGGTCGACACCAAGGCAGTGGGCAAGAGCTTTCCCCCCGCGGTGTATGCGGTGGGGCGCGAGAAGGTGCGCGAGTACGCCCACGCGGTGGGGGAGACCAACCCGATCCACCTCGACCCCGACGCGGCCCGCGCAGCCGGCTTTCGCGACGTGGTCGCGCCCCCGATGTTCGCCGTGGTCTACAGCGCTCCGGCGATGGCGCCGGCGATCTTCGACCCCGAGGTGGGGATGAACTTCGCCCTCATGGTCCACGGCGGCCAGGAGTTTCAGTGGGGCGAGCTGGTGATCGCGGGCGACGAGATCACCACCACGGCCACGGTCAAGGACATCTCCGACAAGGACGGCCGCACCTTCTACGTCTTTGAGACCGTTTCCACCAACCAGGAAGGCGACAACGTCTGCACCGGCACCTGGACCAACATCGTCCGAGGAGGGTGAGCATGGCCGACTTCACAGCCGGAGAGCGCATTCCCGAGCTACGCGTGACCCCGGACAAGTACCTCACCTACCGCTACGCGGGCGCCTCCGGGGACTACAACCCGATCCACATCGACGAGGAGTTCGCCAAGGCGGTCGGCCTGCCCGGGCGCATCCTGCACGGGCTCTACTCGATGGCCCAGGTGGCCCGCGCCCAGACCGAGGCGGCCGGTGGCCCGCAGGGACTCAAGCGATTGGCGGTCCAGTTTCGGGGCATGGGCTTTCCCGAGCAGGAGATCGTGGTCCGCGGCACGGTGCGCGAGCGCCGCGACGGCCGCGCGGTGATCGACACCGTCGCCCAGCAGGGTGACAACCAGATCATCCGCAACGCCGAGGCCGAGGTCGAGGTGCAGTAGGGCTTCGCCCCTGAGGGGGCTTCGCCGGTCTCCCGGCCCCGGCGCACGCCGGAGCCCGTCCCTAGAATCGAGAGCATGCTCACCGCCCGCCAGGAGCTCATCCTGCGCAAGGTGGTCGAGGGCTACCTGCGCGCCGGACAGCCGGTCGCCTCCAAGGCGATCGCCGCCGAGCCGGGCATGGAGTATGGCTCCTCGACCATCCGCAACGAGCTCGCCGTGCTCGAGGAGCACGGGCTGCTCGGCCACCCCCACACCTCGGCCGGACGGGTTCCCACCGAGGCCGGCCAGCGCTACGTGGTCGACCGCCTGCTCGAGTCGGGAGTGCCGGTGCGCGCCTCCGAGCAGCTCGGGCTCTCGCTCATGCAGCGCGAGGTCGACGAGGCCATGCGCGCCACCACCGAGACCCTGGCCGAGGTCACCAACCTGCTGGCGATCGTAACCGCCCCTCCGGTGGAGACGGCGACCATCCGCCACATCGAGGTGCTGGCCCTGCGCGCGGACCTGGTGATGGTGGTGATCATCACCTCGACCGGCGCGGTGTCCAAGCGGATCTTCACCTTTGCCCAGGGGGTCGATGCCGGCCTGGTGGCGTGGGCGGGCGAGTACCTCAACGAGCGGCTCTCGGGCCTCGGTCTGGGGGCGCGGACGCTTCACCAGCGCCTCGCCGAGCCCAGCCTCGGGCCGACCGAGCTCGCCTTCATCCGCCAGCTGACGCCGGCCTTCACCCAGCTGGCCGACACCTCCGAGGAGACCGTCTACTTCGAAGGCGCTTCGCACCTGTTCTCCGAGGAAGGCGTGCAGGAGATCTCCGAGATCAACGAGCTGATGGTGCTTCTCGAGCGCCGGGTGAGCCTCTTGCGGGTGATGCGCGCCGCCCTGTCCGAGCGCGACGTCTACGTGCGCATCGGCTCGGAGAACGAGTCGCCCGCCCTGCGCTCGCTGGCCCTGGTCGCCTCCGGCTATGGCCTCCCCGCCCGCAAGTTGGGGGCGGTGTCGGTGATCGGTCCGGTGCGCATGGACTACGAGCGCGCGATCCTGACCGTGCGCGAGGCGGCGGACAAGCTCTCGCGCTTCACGCTCGACGTCTATGGCCACGGCTAGCCGGCGCGATATGCCCCGCGATCCCTACGAGGTGCTCGGCGTCGCGCGGGCCGCGAGCGAGTCCGAGGTCAAAAAGGCCTTCCGGGGACTGGCGCGCGAGCTGCACCCCGACGTCAACAAGCACGACCACCAGGCCGAGGAGAAGTTCAAGGAGGCCGCCGAGGCCTACGAGATCCTGTCTGACCCCGAGCGGCGGGCCACCTATGACCGCTACGGGCACGAGGGCCTGCGCTCGGGCGGCTTCGCCCCCAACTTCGACGCCTTCGCCTCGGTGGCCGACATCTTTGACGCCTTCTTCGGGGGCGGCGCGTTCGGCGGCGGGGGTTTCGGCGGCCGCTTCGGTGCGCGCTCCGGCCCCGCCCCGGGAGGCGACGTGGCGGTGCGGGCCGACGTCGACCTGGTGGCGGCCGCCCGGGGCGCGTCGGTAGAGGTCAGCTACGACGCCATCGAGCGTTGCGATCGCTGCCAGGGCAACGGCGCCGAGCCGGGCACGCCGATCGAGACCTGCGAGCGCTGCGGCGGGGCCGGGCACCTGCAGGCGGTGACCCGCACGCCGTTCGGACAGGTGGTGCGCACGGTCGAGTGCGACGTGTGCCACGGCGATGGACGCATCGCTCGCCAACCGTGCACGCAGTGCCACGGGCGAGGACGCCGCGTGGTCAAGCGCGAGCTGAAGGTCGACGTACCCGCCGGCATCGCCGATGGCCAGCGGATCCGGATCTCCGGGCGCGGCCACGTGGGCGAACCGGGCGCGCCCCCCGGCGACCTCTACGTGCTCGTGCACGTGCGCGAGGACGAGCGCTTCGTGCGCGACGGCGACGACCTGGTGACCGTGCTCGACGTACCCGCCCCCGCCGCCGCGCTGGGGATCACGCTGACCGTCCCCGGCCTGGACGGCGAGCAGGAGGTCGAGGTGCCGGCCGGCACCCAGCCCGGCGAGGTGATCGTGCTGCGGGGCGAGGGCATGCCCGCCCTGCGTCGCGGCCGCACCGGCGATCTGCGGGTGGTGGTCAATGTGGTCGTGCCGCGGCGGCTGAGCGCCGAGCAGCGCGAGCTGGTCGAGCGTCTGCAGGGGACGATGACGCCCGAGAACCTGCGCGGCGAGGAGTCGGTGTTCCAGCGCCTGCGCCGCGCCCTGCGCACCTCGGCCTGAGCCGCTCGCGCCGAGGCGTGTCCCGGTCGCGCACGCGCGCATCTCGCTCGCGCCTGGGGGCCGGCGCATGATCCGCCTCGCCGTCCGGGTGCGCCGCGATCAGTCCGAGCTGGTCCTGGCCGACCTGCTCGCGCTGGCGCCCACCGGAGTCGAGGAGGTCGACGTCGACGATTGCGTGGTCGAGTACGCGATCTACGGGGCCCCGGGTGAGCTGGCCGACGTGGGGGCGGTGCGCGCCGCGGCGGGCGCCGCGCTGGTCGAGGTCTTCACCCGCGAGGTGGCCGACGACTGGGGCGAGCGCTGGAGACGGTTTCATCGGCCGGTGACCGTCGCCGGACCCGCCGGCCGGCGCCGGGTCCACGTGCGACCGCCGTGGGCCCCGCCGCCGCCCGCTTCCATCCGCGCCGGCGGCGCGAGCCCCGAGGCCGGCCTGGTCGACCTCGTGGTCGACCCCGCCCAGGCGTTTGGGACCGGCGCCCACCCCACGACCCGTCTGTGCCTGGAGCTGCTGCTCGCCCTGGTCGAGGAGGACCAGGCCCGCGGCTCGCTGTGCGACGTCGGCTCCGGCTCGGGCGTGCTGGCGATCGCCGCGGCCAAGCTCGGCTGGGCGCCGGTGGTGGCCATCGACCACGATCCGGCCGCCGTGGCCGCCACCCGCGAGAACGCGGCCGCCAACGGGGTCACGCTCGAGGTGCGCCGCGGCGACCTGCGCGCGATGACCCCGCCCGCCGCCGCGACGATCAGCGCCAACCTGGTGGCGCCCCTGCTGCGCGAGCTCGCCGCTCGCCCGCCCGCGCCGCCTCCGGCGGCCGTGGTGGCGGGCGGGCTGCTGGCAAGCGAGGCACCAGAGGTGGCGCGGGCCCTCGCCCGGGGCTGGGGTTTGCGCGAGCGCCTGCGCCTGAGCGAGGGCGACTGGGCGGCGGTGCTGCTGTCCGGCCCCTAGCCGCTCCTGGGATGCTTACCCGGTGCCAGCCACGAACGACGGCGCCAAAGCCACCGGCGATGGCCGTCCCTCGGTCGTCCTGTCCCTCAACGCGCTGTCCGAAACCGTCGAGGCGGGACGCCTGGCGCAGGCCGTCGGCTTCGCCTCGGTGTGGACGACGGAGTTCACCGACCGCTCGGCGACCGTCCCTCTGGCCGCGCTGGCGGTGGCGACCGAGGAGATCACGTTGGGGAGCGCGATCGCCTATGCGTTCGGGCGCACGCCGCTGGTGCTGGCCGCCGAAGCCCGCGACCTGGACGTGCTCTCGGAGGGACGCCTCATCCTCGGGCTGGGTACCGGCACCCGGCGCATGCAGCAGGACTGGCACGGCCTCGACGGCGAGCATCCCGCCGCCCGGGTGGAGGAGCTGGTGCCGCTGCTGCGCCGCGCGCTGCGGCTGCACGAGGGGCCCATCGATCACCGGGGGCGCTTCTATCGCCTGGTGGTAAACCCCACCGCGCCGGTGGGACCTCCGCTGCGCGCGGACCTGCCGATCTACACCGCGGGGGTCAACGCGCGCATGGTCGAGGCCGCGGGTGCGGTCGCCGACGGGCTGGTGGGCCACCCGCTGTTCACCGCCGACTACGTGCGCGACGTGGTGCGTCCCGCGCTGGCCCGGGGGGCCGAGCGCACGGAGCGGCAGCGGCCGCCGCCCATAGCCGGCTACGTCACCTGCGCGGTAGACGAGGACGCAGACCGCGCCCGGCGCAACGCCCGAGCGGTGATCGCCTTCAACTCGACGGTGAAGACCTACCAGGCCATCCACCGCCACCACGGCTTCGAGCCCGAGGCCGAGGCCATCCGCGACGCCTGGCGAAGCCGCGACTGGGAGGCGATGGCCGACGCCGTCTCCGACCGCATGCTCGACGCGATCGCTCTGGCCGGAACCGCGGCCGAGGTGCGCGCCCAGTACGAGGAGCGGCGCCGGGGCCTGTACGAGTGGACGCTCTTGTGGCCTCCCGCCTTCACCGGGCTGGAGGGCGCCGCCGCGGTGATCGAGGCGTTCAAGGACTGAGCTTCGGCAAACCCCGCGCCGGGCGGCGGCGGAGATGCTCCGGGCGGACGGCCGCCTATCCTTGAGCGCGATGAGCGTCGCCGAGCGGGTGCGCGAGGACATGAACGCGGCCATGAAGTCCGGCGACCGCGAGCGGGCGGCCGCGTTGCGCCTGGTCCTCTCCGAGCTGCAGAAGGCGGCCAAGGAGGGCGACTCCGACGAGATGGCGGTGCTCCGCCGCGAGCGCAAGCGGCGGCTCGACGCCGCCGAGGCGTTTCGCGAGGGCGGGCGCTCAGAGCGCGTGGAGGCCGAGGAGGCCGAGGCCGAGCTGATCTCCGACTACCTGCCTGCCGAGCTCGACGACCAGGAGCTGGGCGAGATCGTCGCCCGGGCCATCTCCGACGCCGGCGCCCAGTCGCCCAAGGACATGGGCAAGGTGATGCCGCTGGCCATGAAGGCGGTGCAGGGCCGCGCCGACGGCCGCCGCGTCTCCGAGCGCGTGCGGGAGGCGCTCGCCTAGGCGCGCCGCGGCCGATGCGTCTGCAGATCGAGGTGCCAAACCAGGTCGCCGCGGAGCTGGCGGGCAGCCAGGACGCGGTCCTGCGCACGCTCGAGGAGCGCCTGGAGTGCCAGGTGTGGCTACGCGGCAACGTGGTCACCCTCGACGGCGACGAGGACGCCATCCAGGCGGGCGAGCGGGTGGTGCACGAGCTCAGCGACCTGTCCGCCCAGGGCCACGAGCTGGGGCCGGGCACCGTGTCCGCGGTGCAGGGCGCGATCGCCGCCGAGCGCGAGCCCGCGCAGGTGCTCGAGGACGTGGTCTGGCGCCACCGCGGGCGCCGGATCGCGCCCCGGACGGTCAACCAGAAGCACTACGTCGACTCGATCCGCGAGCACACGATCACCTTCGGGATCGGCCCGGCGGGCACGGGCAAGACCTTCCTGGCGGTGGCGATGGCCGCGGCGGCGCTCTCGCGCCGCGAGGTCAGCCGCGTGATCCTCACCCGGCCGGCGGTCGAGGCGGGGGAGCGCCTGGGCTTCCTGCCCGGCGATCTGATGGCCAAGATCGACCCCTATCTGCGGCCGCTGTTCGACGCCCTGCACGACATGCTCGACCCCGAGCGGGTCTCGGCCCACCTGGAGCGCGGCGTGATCGAGGTGGCGCCGCTGGCGTTCATGCGGGGCCGCACGATTAATGACTCGTTCGTGATCCTCGACGAGGCCCAGAACACCAGCCCCGAGCAGATGAAGATGTTCCTCACCCGCCTGGGGTTCGGCTCCAAGATGGTGGTCACGGGCGACATCACCCAGATCGACCTGCCGCGCGACCAGCGCTCCGGGCTGGTGGTGGTCGCCGACGTGCTCGAGTCGGTGCAGGAGATCGAGTTCGTGCGCTTCGGCGGGGAGGACGTCGTCCGCCACCAGCTTGTGCAGCGCATCGTCGAGGCCTACGGCGAGCAGGCCCAGCGCGAGGCCCCCGAACTGCACCCCGCCGACCGCGAGGGCGGCGAGCGCCGTCCCGCCGACCGCCGGCGCGCCTAGCCGCCTACGCCCTGAGCGTCCTCCCGCCCGCGAGCTCGTCGCCCCTGCCTCCCGGCCGCGATGTTGCAAGTCGAGATCCTGGGCTCCCACGGCGTCCCCGGCCTGGCCGTCGGCAGGGTCCATCGCCTGTGCGCGCTGGCCGCCGCCTCCGCCGGGGTCCAGGAGGGGCATCTGGCGGTGACGTTCGTGGACGAGCGCGAGATCGCCGAGCTCAACCGCCGCCACCGCGGCCGGCCCGAGCCGACGGACGTGCTGTCGTTCCCCGTGGACGCCGACGCCGATCCCGCCGGCCCGCGCGAGCTGGGAGACGTGGTGATCTGCCCCGGGCACACGGCCGACGTGGGCGAGGCGATCGTCCACGGCGTGCTCCACCTGGTGGGCATGGACCACGAGAGCGACGACGGCGAGATGCTCGCCCTCCAGCGCGAGCTGCTGGCCTGGGAGCGCGAGCGGTGAGCGAGACCCGCAGCGGGTTCGTCGCCCTCGGCGGCCGTCCCAACGTGGGCAAGTCGACGCTGGTCAACGCGATCGTGGGGGGCAAGGTGGCGATCGTCTCCGACAAGCCGCAGACCACCCGGTCGGCGATCCGCGGTGTGGCCACTGGCCCGGACTGGCAGCTGGTGCTGGTCGACCTCCCCGGCGTGCAGCGACCGCGAGACGCGTTGACCCGCCGTATGCAGGCGCGCGTGGAGCGCGAGCTGGCCGACGGCGACGCCGCCCTGCTGATGCTAAGCGCCGAGCAGGGGGTGGGGCCGGGCGACCGCTTCCTGGCCCGGTCGCTCACCCGCTCCCCGGTGCCGGTGGTGGTGGCGGTCAACAAGATCGACCGGGTGGGGCGCCCCGGCGTGGTGCGCGTCCTCCAGGACGCGGCCGCCCTGGAGGTGGGCGATGACATCTTCCCCATCGCGGCCAAGACGGGACAGGGAGTGGACGCGCTGGTCGCCCACCTGGTCTCGCTGCTGGCTCCCGGGCCGTTCCTGTTCGCGCCCGCCCAGCGCACCGACCAGCCCCGCGAGCTGCTCGTCGCCGAGCTGGTGCGCGAGCAGGTGCTGGCCCGCACCTTTCAGGAGGTGCCCCACTCGGTCGGGGTGGTGGTCGAGGATCTCGAGCGCCCGCGCCAGGGCCTGATCCGCCTGCGCGTGGTGGTGTGGGTCGAAGCCGAGTCCCAGAAGGGCATCCTGATCGGGGCCGGCGGGCGTCAGATCAAGGCGATCGGCACCGCCGCCCGCCGGGAGATCGAACGGGAGCTCGGGAGCTCGGTGCACCTGGACGTGGTGGTGCGCGTACGTCGCCACTGGCGCGCCGACGAGGGCCTGCTGGACCGGTTGGGCATCGAGTAGGCCGACCACCGCCCGCCTAGACTCCGGTCATGCAACAGACCGTCTCGACCGGCCCCAGGGACGAGCTCGACCTCGACCAGGTCGCCTTCGACGACCGCGGCCTCATCACGTGCGTGGTGCAGGACTGGGACACCGGCGAGGTGCTCACCGTGGCCCACATGAACGCCGAGGCGCTGGCGCTCACGCGCAGCCGGGGAGAGCTCTATCTGTGGAGCCGCAGCCGCCAGGAGCTGTGGCACAAGGGCGCCACCAGCGGCAACATTCAGCGAGTACGCGCCCTGCGCCTGGACTGCGACGGCGATGCCGTGCTCGCGCTCGTCCAGCCGCACGGTCCCGCCTGCCACACCGGCGAGCGCACCTGCTTTCACCGCGGCGAGCTCGAGCCGCCGGCGCCCCACGAGGCGCTGCCCCAGCTCGCCCGCACGATCGCCGCGCGCGACGCCGAGCGCCCGCCGGGCTCCTACGTGGCGGGGCTCCTGGCCGACCCGGCGCGCGCCGCCGAGAAGGTCTCAGAGGAGGCCGGCGAGGTGGTCCGCGCCGCCGGCGGGGAGTCCGACGAGCGGGTGGACGAGGAGGCCGCCGATCTGGTCTTTCATCTGATGGTGCTGCTGCGCAGCCGCGGACGCGCGCTCACCGACGCGGCGGAGGTGCTCCTTGGCCGTCGTCGGTAGCGCCGAGCCGAGCGTCGAGCCCGATCTCGAGGGCGTCCGCTCGCTGGCCGGCGAGCACAATCTGATCCCCCTGCGCCACACGTTCATCGCCGACTGCGAGACGCCGGTATCGGCGTTCCTCAAGCTCCGCGACACCGGCCCCGCGTTCTTGCTCGAGTCGGCCGAACAGGGCCAGCGGGTGGGGCGCTTCTCGTTCATCGGCTTTCGGCCCCGGGCGGTGCTGCGCTGGTCGCTGGGTGATGGCGGCGACCCCTACGCGCTGGCGGCGGCCGAGGTCGGGCGCTACCGCCAGGCCCACGACCCCGGCCTGCCGCCGTTCGCCGGGGGGGCGGTCGGCTTCTTCGGCTATGACCTGGTGCGCACCGTCGAGCCGCTGGGCGACCCCAACCCCGACCCCCTGGGGCTGCCCGACATGGCGCTGATGCTCACCGACGTGCTGGTGGCCTTCGACCACCTCAAGCACACGGTCACGATCCTGGCCAACGTCTACGCGGGGGAGCCGGGAGCCGACTCCGCGGGCGCCGAACTGGAGACGGCCTATGCCGATGCGCTCGCGGCGATCACCGAGGTGCGCGCCGTGCTGGACGGGCCGGTACCCCATCCACCCGGCCCCGCGCCGGCGCGGGCGCCCGCAGACTTCTCCTCAAATATGAAGCGAGAGCAGTTCGAGGCGATCGTGGGCCGGATCATCGAGTACATCCATGCCGGCGACGCCTTCCAGGTGGTTCCCTCCCAGCGCTGGTCGGCCGGGGTGGCGATTGAGCCGTTCTCCATCTACCGCGGCCTGCGCACGGTCAACCCCAGCCCCTACATGTACTTCCTGGACTTCGGGGACTTCCAGGTCGCCGGCGCCAGCCCCGAGCCGCTGCTGACCGTCACCGGCGATCAGGTCTCCACCCGGCCAATCGCCGGCACCCGCCCGCGCGGCGAGACCCCGGCCGAGGACCAGCGCATCGCCGCCGAGCTGCTCGCGGACGAGAAGGAGCGCGCCGAGCACGTGATGCTGGTGGACCTGGGGCGCAACGACCTCGGCCGGGTGTGTCGCTTCGGCAGCGTGGCGGTGGACATGCTCATGGAGGTGGAGACCTACAGCCACGTCATGCACATCGTCTCGGCGGTGTCCGGGACCCTGCGCGACGACGTGGGGGCGATGGACGCGCTGCGCTCGGTGCTACCCGCCGGCACCCTATCCGGGGCGCCGAAGGTCAGGGCCATGCAGATCATCGACGAGCTCGAGCCGGTCAAGCGCGGGGGCTACGGGGGGGCGATCGGGTACCTGTCCTATGCCGGGGACCTCGATACCTGCATCCACATCCGCACGGTGGTGGTCAAGGACGGTATCGCTCACGTGCAGGCGGGCGGGGGCACGGTGGCCGACGCCAAGCCCGACTACGAGTTCGCCGAGTCCGAGGCCAAGGCGCGCGGGGTGCTGCGCGCGATCGAGCTCGCCGGCTCCCAGCCGGACTGGCCGTGAACGGGTCCGGTGTGCCCCTGCGGGTGCTGGTGATCGACAACTACGACTCGTTCGCCTACAACCTCGTCCAATACCTGGGAGAGCTCGGCGCCGAGCCCACCGCCGTGCGCAACGATCGCGCCTCGGTCTCCGAGCTGCTCGCCTCGGCCCCCGACCGGGTGGTGATCTCCCCCGGCCCGTGCACCCCCGACGACGCCGGCATCTCGCTCGAGGCCGCCCGGCGCTTTCCCGAGGGCGGTGTGCGAACCCTGGGCGTATGCCTGGGCCACCAGTCGCTGGCCCAGGCGTTCGGGGCAAGCGTGGTCCGGGCCGCCCCGGTGCACGGCAAGACCGCGCAGATCAAGCACGATGGTCAGACCGTGTTCGCGGGCCTGGAGAGCCCGCTCACCGTCGGGCGCTACCACTCGCTGGTCGTCGACCCCGACCTTCCCGCCTGCCTGGAGTGCTCGGCGCGGGCCCAGGAGGTGGTCATGGGCATCCGCCATCGCCAGCTGCCCGCCGAGGGGGTTCAGTTTCACCCGGAGTCGATCCTCACCGAGGCGGGCCGAGCGCTGCTGGCCAACTTCCTGCGCGGCCCGGTGGGGGCCGCGGCGACGGTCGGCGCGGCCTAGGCGATGCCCAATCGAGTCCTGACCGAGGCGATCGACGCGCTGGCCGCCGGGCGCGACCTCAGCGCCGAGGGGGCGGGGCGGGTGCTGGGGGAGATCATGGCCGGGGAGGCGTCTGAGACCCAGATCGCCGCCTTTCTCATCGCCCTGCGGACCAAGGGCGAGACGGTCGAGGAGCTCGCCGGCCTGGCCATCACCATGCGCGCCCTGGCCACTCCGGTCAAGACCGCGCGGGAGAACCTCCTCGACACCGCGGGCACCGGCGGGGGGCGCCCGACGTTCAACGTCTCCACCACCGCGGCGCTGATCGCCGCCGGCGCGGGCTGCCCGGTGGCCAAGCACGGCAACCGCTCGGCCACCAGCCTGTCCGGATCGGCCGACCTTCTCGAGGCACTCGGCGCCCGCCTGGACCTCCCCCCCGAGGGTGTGGCACGCTGCATCGAGGAGGTCGGGTTCGGCTTCATGTTCGCCCCCGCCCACCACCAGGCCACCCGCTTCGTGGTCCCGGTGCGCCGGGAGCTCGCGGTGCGCACGATCTTCAACTTCCTCGGCCCGCTCACCAACCCGGCGGGGGCCCGGCGACAGCTGGTCGGGGTCTCGGACGCCGACTTTCAGCCCACGATCGCCGGTGCCCTGGCCCGGCTCGGCGTCGATCGCGCCCTCGTCGTGTGCGCCGAGGACGGACTGGACGAGCTCAGCACTAGCGCGCCCACCCGCGTGCTGGAGGTCAACGGCGAGGAGGTGCGCGGCTACACGCTCTCGCCCGAGGACTTCGGCTTGGAGCTCGCCCCCGCCGACGCTGTCGCCGGGGGGACGCCCGAGCACAACGCCGAGGTCACCCGCGGCATCCTGGCGGGAGAGCCGGGAGCTCCGCGCGACCTGGCTGTGCTGAACGCCGGGGCGGCGATCTACGCCGGCGGCGCGGCCGAGTCGCTGGCGCAGGGGGTCGAGCTCGCGGGCCAGGCGGTGGCCGACGGCCGCGCCCAGGCCGCCCTCGCCCGCTACGTCGAGTTCAGCCGCGAGCTGGTCGCCGCATGAGCGGGGACTGGCGCGTGAGCATCCTCGAGCGCATCGTCGAGGAGACCCGCGAGGAGGTGGCGGCCCGACGCGAGCGGGTGCCGGCGTCGGCGCTCGAATCGGAGCTGGACGCCTCCGCCTCGGGCGCGAGCGGCGGCGAGGGGCGCTTCGAGGCGGCGCTGCGCGCGCCGGGCATGTCGGTGATCGCCGAGCACAAGCGTCGCTCGCCTTCGGCCGGGACGCTGCGCGACGGGGCCGACCTGAGCGAGATCGTCGCTGGCTATGAGCGCGGCGGCGCCGCCGCCCTGTCGGTGCTGACCGAGGAGCGACACTTCGCCGGCTCGCTGGACGACCTGCGCGCGGCGCGTACCGCGACCGGCCTGCCGTTGCTGCGCAAGGACTTCATCGTCGATCCCTACCAGCTGCTCGAGTCGGCGGCGGCGGGTGCCGACGCGGTGCTGCTGATCGTGGCGGCGCTGGACTTCGAGACGCTCGGCGAGCTGCAGGCGCGAGCCCGGGAGCTCGGCCTGGAGGCGCTGGTCGAGGTTCACGACGCGCGCGAGCTCGAGCTCGCCGGGCGGGCGGGGGCGCGCATCATCGGGATCAACAACCGCGACCTGCGGGACTTCACTGTCGACGTCGAGCGCACGCTGGCCCTGCTCGACCAGGTTCCCGCCGGAGCCACCGTGGTCTCGGAGTCGGGGATCGAAGGCGCCCAGCGGATCCGCGAGCTCCGCGACGCCGGGGTCCACGCGGTGCTGATCGGCGAGCGGCTGATGCGCGCGCCCGATCCCGAGGCCGAGCTGCGCTCGCTGCTGGCCTGACGCCCTCTAGGTAGTGAGCCCAGAATCGGGCCGCCGCCCGGTCGGGCGGCGGCCCGAGGAGACCTCGGCTTGAGGGGCGAGGAGCGACCGCGGGTACCGTGCGGCACTAGCCGCGGTGCACCCTGCGCGCCTTGGTCTTGAGAACGCCGTGGTGGGGGGGCCCGGTGGGGGCACCTCCGGACGGCACGACGCGGGCGTTGACGAGCCAGCCGAAGTGCCATTCCCCGTCGGCTCCGCACACGAACAGCCCGAACCGCGTGCCGGCCTTGACGTAGAAGACGTTGCCGTGCTCGTCCTCGACCGGGTAGCCCTTTGAGCTGCCGGTGGGCCCCCCGGCGGGCTGAGCGCTGGCCGGACCGGCGGCGAGGAGCGCCAGCCCGACGGCGGCGATCGCGAGAGCCGCGGTGAGCGGCGCGAGGAGTCCGACGAGTGTGGTGCGGATCTTGGTGATACGGGCACCCCTAGATCTCGGCCACGACCAGCGCATAGCCGAGATCGAGCGCGTCCAGTTCGCGCAGCTCGGCGTGGCGCTCGTACCAGATGCCTTTTTGCAGGTCGTGGGCCAGGCGCTCGAGCCCGCGCTCGACCTCGCTGCGCTCGAGTCGGGCGAACACCGAGATGCCTGTGCGCACGCGCGCCTGCAGGTACGCGGACGGCCGTCGCCAGTAGGCCCCGTAGAAGCCGTCTCGGCAGTCGTGGGGAATGGGAACCGGCTCGATTCTCACCTCGGTGCCCAGCGCCCGCTCGAACTCTGCCCGCCAGGCCCCGGGCCGACGAAGCCGCCGGGGGATCAGCCCCAGGAACCCGGGCAGGTACTCGGTGGTCATCCAGAAACGCTCGGCCTGGGCGGGGTCGGCGTTGAACAGCACGATTCGGCGACGCGTCACCCGGCGCAGCTCGGCCAGGGCCCGGGCCCGGTCAGACCAGTGGTGGTCGGTGAGCACCGCCATCGCCGCGTCGACGCTGTCGTCGGCGAGCGGGAGTGCCTCGGCGGGCGCCCGCACCACGGGGGCGGCGCGGGCCGGACGCTGGGCGATCATGACCTCGGACGGCTCCACCGCCACCACCTCGCGGTCAGGGGGCTCGTACGCCCCCGCCCCGGCCCCCACGTTGAGCACGGTCTCGGCCTCGCCCAACGCGCTCCAGATCGCGGCGGCGATCGTCGGGTCGGTGCGGCGCGTGGCGCTGTAGGCGCGCCCGATCTCGTCGTAGCTGGCCTCAGCGCCCACTGCGCCCGAGCCTCGCGTGCGTGCCTAGGCGCGGCTGCCGGCCGTGGGGATGGTCTCGCGCTTGTGCATCCGACCGTGCGGTGGATGTTCCGCCATCTCAGGCGGAGGCCGAGAACCGCAGTCGCGCGTGCTCGAAGCGCTGCAGCGAAGCGGTGCCGATCGCCGTCGCCGGCGTCAGGCAGCCGGCGCGGGCGGGCGTGAGATCGGGAGCGGCCAACATCAGACCCGCTTCGCCCACCATCCTCGCGGTGGTCAGGTACCCGGGGTGCCCGTCGGCGTCGACGTCGACGCGCGCGGCGTGACCCCCGGCGGTGCGGGCGTCGATCGACATGTGCCAGTGCCAGCCCTCCAGGCGATCCTCGGCCGGACCGAACCCCGACGAGGGCAGGATCCGGACCAGACCCTGGGACAGGCGCCGCCGCACGGTGGGGCGCACGCGGGTCAGCCCGGTCAGGGCGATCTGGGTGCCCGAGAGGGCCCCGGCCACGGCGTAACGCAGCGGCAGGGATCCCGGTGGACCCCCGAGCGCGATCCCCTCGCGGTAGCGGAAGGGCTCGGCCGGGCCGTCGGTCTCGGCGGCGATCAGCGCAGCGGTGCGATGGATCACGGCCGGATTGATGAACGGCGCGGGCGCCATCGGAGCGATCACCGCGCCGCGGGCGTCGCGACGCGGCGCCAGCGGAATGGGGCTGCGGCGGCGCACGCGCTCCGCCAGGGCGACGTCGGAGATCAGCGCCGCGGGGTCGCTGACCGTGCCCGCGTCCTGGTCTCCCACCGCCACGGCCAGGCTTTGCAGCGTGCCGCCCGAGATCATGTCCGATGGCCGGGGCATGCCCGGCGGCGGCTTCGTGCTCACGGCGAGATCGACTTCGCTCAGGCCCTCGCCCCACTCGTCGTAGGCCAACTCGGCCGCCAGGCGCACGGCGAGGTCCGGGGGCAGGGCCTCGAAGCCGCACACCTGGACGATCTTGACCCCGGTGTCGCGCGCGCGCGCGTCGTAGGCCTCGATCATGCGGCGCACGAACGGGATCTCGCCCGTGAGGTCGACGTAGTGGGCGCCGCTCGCCACGCACGCTCCGATCACCGGCTGGGCGTGGATCGTGTACGGGCCCACCAGGTTGAGCACCACCTGCGCGCGCGAGGCCATCGCGGCCAGCGACGCCTGATCGGTCACGTCGGCCACCAGCTTCTCGGCCGACTCTGCGGCCGGGCCGAGCATCCGCTCGAGCTTGCCCGCGTCGCGCGCCGCCACTCCCCACCGCGCTCCGGTCGCCGGCGCCCGTTCGGCCAGGTAGGCGACGACCTGTCGACCGGTGACGCCCGTGGCGCCAAACACCACCACATCGAGGTCTCGAGCCGCCACGGCGGCGAGCATACCCGGCGCCGACAGATTTAGTTTTCATTCAGAACGGACGCACACACTCAGAGCATGAAAGCCAAGGATGCCCTCCGGTTGCCGTTCATCGCCGGCTTGCTCGGAGGGGGCCTGGTGGCGGCCGCACTCCTCCTCACCGGCGTAGGGCGCGGCGGAACCACCACCACCGTCTTCCAGCAGGCTCCGCTGACTTCCTCGGCGGCCCAGCGCAGCACCGGCCTGACCCCGCGCCAGATCTACGAGCGCGACGCCCCCGGCGTGGTGTTCGTTAGTTCCCAGATCGTCCAGCGCGTGCAGTCGCCGTTTGACCTGTTTCCCCAGGTCCAGCGCGGGCAGGCCACCGGCTCGGGCTTAGTGGTCGACCACGACGGACACATCCTCACCAACGCGCACGTCATCGAAGGGGCGGTCAAGGTAACGGTCAAGCTCGCCGACCAGAAGGTCGTCGACGCCAACGTGGTGGGCAAGGACAGCTCGACCGACCTGGCGCTGCTGAAGATCTCGCCCGACGGCCTGAACCTGCATCCCCTCCCGCTGGGCAGCTCGCACGAGGTCCACGTCGGCGATCCCACGATCGCGATCGGCAATCCGTTCGGCCTTGACCGCACCCTGACCACCGGGGTGGTGTCGGCACTGCAGCGCAAGATCCAGGCGCCCAACGGCTTCACCATCAGCAACGTCATCCAGACCGACGCTCCGCTGAACCCGGGCAATTCCGGCGGCCCGCTACTCGACGCCGGCGGGCGCGTGATCGGCATCAACTCGCAGATCGAGACGGCGGACGGGGGCGCGACGGGCGGTCAGGGTGGCTCGATCGGGATCGGCTTTGCCGTGCCCATCGACACCGCCAAGCAGGTCGTCCCCCAGATCGAGCACGGCGGCTCGGTGCAGCACGCGTACCTCGGGCTCAGCAGCGTGACCATCGACGGCTCGCTGGCCAGCCTCAACCTGCCGGCGAAGTCCGGGGCGCTCGTGCAGAGCGTTGAGCACGGCGGCCCGGCCGAGCAGGCGGGCATCCACGGCGGCGACATCACCGCCAACACCTCCTCCGGCCAGATCGAGCTCGGGGGTGACGTCATCACCGCCGTCGACGGCAAGTCGATCTCCAGCTCCGACGATCTCGCCGGCGCGATCGGCGGCAAGCGACCCGGCGAGTCGGTAAAGCTCGACACGATCCGTGATGGCAAACACCAGACCGTGACCGTCACGCTCGGATCGCGCCCCAACCGCCAGGTGCAAGAGCCCACCCCGGGCGGCTGATCGCGCGCGTCACCCAGGGCGGCGCTGGGTGGGCGGCGCTGCCTGGGCGGCGCTGGGGTGACCGCGCTGGCCGGGGCGCGGAGGGACCGGCTACCGTGGCCCTGTGGGCGAAGTTCCGGCGGTCAAGATCTGCGGCATCACGGCGCTCGAAGACGCCGAGCGCGCCGTCGGCCTGGGCGCTTGGGCGCTGGGGATGATCTTCTATCCCCGCTCGCCGCGGCGCTGCCGGCCCGCCGAGGCCGAGCGCATCGCCGCGGCCCTGCGACGCAAGGTCGAGCTGTGCGGGGTGTTCGTCAACGCCAGCCTCGACGACGTCGTGCACATGAGTGAGCGGGTCGGGCTGACCATGCTCCAGCTACACGGCGACGAAGGCCCGTCGTTCTGTGCCGAGGCCGGACGGCGCACCGGGACTCGGGTGATCAAGGCGCGGCCGGTGGCCAGCGCCGGGGACCTACAGGCGCTCGAGCGCTTTCGCACCGACCTGCACCTCGTCGACGGCCGGGCCGCCGGTCTGCGCGGGGGAACGGGCGAGGTCTTCGACTGGGACCTCCTGGGCCAGCGCCGCTCGGACATCCCGCTCATCCTCAGCGGGGGGCTGACCCCCGAGAACGTCGCCGAGGCCGTCCGGCGCACCCGTCCCTTCGCGGTCGATAGCGCCAGCGGCACCGAGTCCGAGCCGGGCCGCAAGGACCCCGATAAGCTCGAGCGCTTCTTCGCCCAGGCCCACGCCGCCGGACTGGCCCCGGCCGGAGGCGCGCCGGGCGCGCCATGAGCACCGAGGCGATCGAGCACCGCTTCGGCCCTTACGGGGGCCAGTACGTGCCCGAGACGCTGATGCCGGCGCTCGCCGAGCTGGAGGCGGCGTGGGAGCAGGCGCGCCGCGACCCCCAGTTCACCGACGAGCTCGACCGCCTACTGGGCGACTACGCCGGGCGGCCCACCCCGTTGTACCTGGCCGCGCGTGTCTCGGACGTCGTCGGTCACCCCGTCTACCTCAAGCGCGAAGACCTCATGCACACCGGCTCGCACAAGCTCAACAACGCGCTGGGACAGTGCCTGCTCGCGCGGCGGATGGGCAAGCGCCGGGTGATCGCCGAGACGGGGGCGGGACAGCACGGGGTGGCGGCGGCGACGGCGTGCGCCCTGCTGGACCTCGAGTGCGTGGTGTACATGGGCTCCGAGGACATCCGCCGCCAGGCTCCCAACGTCCAGCGAATGGACCTCCTCGGGGCCACCGTGCACACCGTGGAGACCGGGGCCCGCACGCTCAAGGAGGCGGTGTCGGCGGCGATTCGCGACTGGGTGGCCAACGTGGAGGACAGCCACTACGCGATCGGCTCGGCCGTCGGCCCCGCGCCCTATCCGGCGCTGGTGCGCGACCTGCAGCGCGTCATCGGCGACGAGGCCCGCGCCCAGATCCTCGAGCGCGAGGGTCGCCTGCCCGAGCGGGTGATCGCCTGCGTCGGCGGAGGCTCGAACTCGATCGGGATGTTCCGCGCCTTCTATGAGGATGCCGAGGTGGCATTGGTCGGGGTCGAGGCGGCGGGGGAGGGCCTGGACAGCACCCGTCACGGCGCCCCGCTCACCGCCGGCGGGCGCCCCGGGGTCCTGCACGGATCGCTCTCGGCGGTGTTGCAGGACGAGGACGGCCAGATCCTCGAGGCGCACTCGATCTCCGCCGGACTGGACTACCCGGGCGCCGGGCCCGAGCACGCCTTCCTGCGCGACAGCGGACGCGCTCGCTACGTGGCGGTCACCGACCGCGACGCGCTCGATGCGTTTGCCAGGCTCAGCCGCCTGGAGGGCATCGTCCCTGCGCTGGAGCCTGCCCACGCCTTGCATTGGGCGCTGGCCAACCCGCACGCCGAGCTCGACCTGATCTGCCTGTCGGGCCGTGGCGACAAGGACCTGGCCCAGGTGCGCGAGGCGCGCGGCGACGACGGTCCAGCACCGCGGTGACGGGCATCGAGCAGATCGCGGCCGCCTTTGCCGGGCACGGCAAGCGGGCGGCGCTGATGCCCTACCTGATGGCCGGCTTTCCCGACCTGGACAGCTCGCGCCGGATCGGCCTGGCGGCCGCCGACGCCGGAGCCGATCTGCTGGAGCTGGGCGTTCCCTTCTCGGATCCACTCGCCGACGGCCCGATGATCCACATGGCCGGGACCCGGGCGTTGGAGGCCGGCGTGCACACCGCCGAGGTGCTGGCGCTGGCCCGCGAGCTGGCGCCCGCGGCGCCGCTGGTGCTCATGTGTTACGCCAACCCGATCCTCGCCCGGGGCGTCGAGCGGTTCGCCGACGAGCTCGCGGCGGCCGGCGCCAGTGGGCTGATCGTGCCCGATCTGCCGCTGGAGGAGGCTCCCGCCGTAGCGGGGGCGTGCGAGGACCGCGGGCTGGCGCTCGTCCCCCTGGTGGCCCCGACCACGCCCGACGATCGCCTGGAGGCGATCGGTCGCCGCGCCCGGGGCTTCCTCTACGCGGTGTCGCTGCTCGGCACGACCGGCGAGCGCCACGGCCTGGCCGACTCCTTTGCCTCGGTCGTCGCGCGCGCCGCCGCGCATACGGACGTCCCGGTAGCGGTGGGCTTCGGGATCGCCACCGGCGCTCATGCCGCCGAGGCGGCGCGGGCGGGAGCCGACGGGGTGATCGTGGGAAGCCGCCTGATTCGCGCCGCCGCCGAAGCCCACGATCGCGGCGAGGATCCGGCCCCGAGCGTGGGCGCGGTGGTGGAGGAGCTCGCCGCCGCGCTCGCCACCGAGCCCTCTCGCTGAGCGTCGCGGGCCGGAAGCGGCGCGCCGCGCGCCCGGTAGGATGGCGCGCCGATGGGCCTGGTGCTCACAACGGTTGCGGGACTGGTGGTGTGGATCGTGCTCTGGGCCCTGGGCTCGAAGGGCTTTGATGCGTTCCTGATCACCACGGCGCTGGTGCTGGCGGGGGCGACACTGCGCATGCTGGTGCCGTTCCTGCCCGGCCGCCGCGAGTGAGCGATAGCCGCCCGCCCGCGTCCGTCCTGGTCACCGGCGCCTCCTCGGGCATCGGGCAAGCGTGCGCCCAGGCGCTGGACGCGCGCGGCTGGCGGGTGTTTGCCGGGGTGCGTCGAGAGGGGGCCGGGCAAGCGCTGGCCGAGCGCGCCTCGGAGCGGCTCACGCCGGTCGCGCTTGACGTCAGCGATGGCGGTTCGGTGGCCGCCGCGCTGGCGCAGATCGAGCGCGCCGCCCCCGAAGGCCTCGCCGGGCTGGTCAACAACGCCGGCATCGCGGTCTCCGGTCCGCTGGAGTTCACGCCGCTGGACGAGCTGCGGCGCCAGCTCGAGGTAAACCTGGTGGGCCAGCTGGCGGTCACCCAGGCGGCGCTCGAGCTGCTGCGCCACGCCCGGGGACGGATCGTCAACATCAGCTCGGTGGGCGGACGCACCGCGTTGCCCTTCATCGGGCCCTACGCCGCCTCGAAGTTCGGGCTCGAGGCGCTCAGCGACTCCCTACGCCGCGAGCTGCGTCCGGGCGGAATCGACGTGGTGGTGATCGAGCCGGGCACGATCGCCACGCCGATCTGGGAGAAGGGAGACCGGGAGGCCACAGAGCTGCGGGAACGACTTCCGCCCCGGGGGCGGGAGCTGTACGGTCGCGCGCTCGAGCGTCTCCAGAAGATGGCCCGGGAGCGCGGCGAGCGGGGCCTGCCGCCCGAGCGGGTGGCCGCCGTGGTGCTGCGGGCGCTGACCGCCCGGCGGCCGCGGGCTCGGTACGTGGTGGGCGCCGACGCCCGCGCCCAGATCGCCCTGCTGGGCCTGCTCCCCGATCGGCTCGGCGATCGCGTGGTCGCCCGCATGCTCGACGCCTAGCCGCCGGACGCGATGGCCCGCTCGCGCTCGTCGACATCCCGCCCGCCGATCGGCTCGCCCAGGCGCCGGCGCCGTCGGGGGCCGCGGTCCGCCCCCGTCCTGGGGCTCGCCGCAGCGGCGCTTGCCGCGCTGGCGATCGCCGGGTGCGGCTCCAGCGGCGTGGCCAGCTCGAGCGACACCAGCCGCGTGGTCACGGTGTACTCGAGCCTGCCGCTGCAGACCCCCAGCCCCCAACGCGCGCAGTCGATCGTCAACGGCGAGAAGCTAGCGCTGCACGAGGCCGGCGGCCACGTAGGCCGATTCCGGGTGGCCTACATCTCGCTCGACGACGCCAACCCGGCCACCGGGATCTGGGACCCCGGGCTGACGTCGTCCAACGCACGTACGGCGGCCGAGGACAAGACCACGATCGCCTACCTGGGCGACTGGGATTCCGGTGCCACCGCGGTATCCCTGCCCATCGTCAACGCGGCGAGCATCGCCCAGATCAGCCCGGCGAGCACCTACATGGGGCTGACCGACCCACGATATGCCGGAAAGGGGGAGCCCGATCGCTACTACCCGGCCGGCCGGCGAAACTTCGTGCGCCTCATGCCCGGCGACAGCGTGCAGGCCGTCGCGCAGCTGGCCTACATGCAACGGGCCGGGGCTCACCGGGTCTACGTGCTGCGCGACCGCGACGTCTTCGATGCCGCTCTGGGAGCGATCCTGTCCGCTCAGGCGCGCCGCTCGGGCCTGGGGGTGGTCGCCAGCGAGGACGTCACCGCCAGCGCCGGCGACCCGGTCGCGCTGATCAAGCGGATCGCCGGGGCGGGAGCGGACAGCGTGCTCTACGCCGGGGCGCCGTCGCCCGCCGCGGCCAAGACGCTGGCGCGCGTGCGCGCCGGCGTCCCCGCCCTGAAGCTGTTCCTGCCCTACTTCGACGACCAGCCCGACTTTCTCGGCGCCCTGGGGTCCGCCCAGCGCGGCGTCTACGTCACCGACCCGGCGCTTCCGCTGCGGCTCTACGGAGCACCGGCGCAGCGCTTCAGCTCGGACTACCGTGCCGCGTTCGGGGCGGTTCCGGATCCCTATGCCCTCTACGGCTTCGAAGCCATGCGGCTGGCCCTGGCGGCGATCCGCGGCGCCGGTCGCCGCGGCAACGATCGGCCCACGGTCACGGCTCGGCTGCTGGCGGTGCGCGACCGCTCCTCGCTGCTGGGCCCCTACTCGGTCACCGCCACCGGCGACACCACCCTGCGCCGCTACGCTGGCTATGTGGCGCGCGGTGACACGCTCGCCTTCGATCGGATCCTGCCGACCACGAGCCTCTCGCCCTAGGCGGCCCCCAGGGCGAACCCCGGGCCGGCCCGGTTACGACACCGACTGGAACTGCCCGGTGTCGCCGGAGGCGAAGCCGACCTCGTTGCCAGCGGCGGCCGCGCCGCTCCGGCGGGCCTGCTCGGCGACGGCCGCCGCCACCGCCGGCGCGACGTCGCGGTTGAACACCGAGGGGATGATGTAGTCCTCGCGCAGCTCCGAGTCGCCCACCATGTCTGCGATCGCCCGCGCCGCCGCCATCTTCATCGGCTCGTCGATCGTCCGCGCCCGCACGTCCAGCGTCCCCCGGAAGATCCCGGGGAAGGCGAGCACATTGTTGATCTGGTTGGGGTAGTCCGATCGCCCGGTGGCCATGATCCGCACATGCGGCGCGGCCTCTTCCGGGGGGACCTCGGGGTTGGGGTTGGCCATGGCAAAGACCATCGCGTCGCCGTTCATCTGCGCGAGCGCCTCGGCCGGGATGACCCGCGCCCCCGAGAGCCCGATCAGCAGATCGGCTCCATCGATCAGCTCGGCCGGGGGGCCCTCGCGCAGCTCGGCGTTGGTCACCTCGGCGAACCAGCGCTTCATCGGAGGCATGGTGCCCTCCTTGTAGTCGCTACGGGCGCTGTGGATCGCGCCGCGCGAGTCGGCGCCGACGATCTCCCGGACCCCGGCGGCGAGCAGGATCTTGGTGACCGCGATACCCGCCGCGCCCAGGCCGACGATGACCACCCGGGTGTCCTCCAGGCGCCGGCCGGTGAGCTTGACCGCGTTCAGCAGGGCCGCCATGACCACCACCGCGGTGCCGTGCTGATCGTCGTGGAAGACGGGGATATCGAGCTCGGCCTTGAGCCGCTCCTCGATCTCAAAGCAGCGCGGGGCGGAGATGTCCTCGAGGTTGATTCCGCCGAAGGCGGGGGCGATCCCCCGCACGGCAGCCACGATCTCGTCGGGGTCCCTTGTGTCGAGGCAGATCGGGAACGCGTCGACGCCGGCGAACTCCTTGAACAGCATCGCCTTGCCCTCCATCACCGGCATCGCCGCGCGCGGCCCGATGTCCCCCAGCCCGAGCACGGCGGTGCCATCGGAGACCACGGCCACGGTGTTGCGCTTGATCGTGTACTGAAACGCCCTGGACGGGTCCTCGGCGATGGCCAGGCACACCCGCGCCACCCCCGGCGTATAGGCCATCGAGAGATCGTCGCGGTTCTTGATCGGGTGCTTGTTGTGCTGCTCGATCTTGCCCCCGACGTGCAGCAGGAAGGTGCGATCCGTGGTATCGAGCACGCGCGCATCGGGCACCGCGTCGATCGCCGACAGGATCTGCTCCCAATGCTCCTGGTCGGTGGCGTCGACGGTGATGTCGCGCACGCTGATTTGGCTCTCGACCTCGACCGGGTCGACGGCGTTGACCACCCCGCCCGCGGCGCCGATCGCGCTGGTCACCCGGCCCAGAAGGCCTGGCTCCTCCGCGAGCTCGACGCGGATGGTGAGGCTGTACTGGGCGCTGGGGGTGAGAGACACGATGGGGTCGTGAAGAGCGGACCAACCAACATCGACGTACGCGCCGCGAGCGACGGGCGCGGGCGAGCCATCTTATTTGCGCCGCCGGGCGGGACGTCGAGGGCCGTGCTTGGCCCGGCGCCGCGTGTGGCGCTTGCGATGGCGGGCGTGCACCACCCTCGGCTTGCGCCGCGCCGTGGTGATCACCACGGCGCGCGTCACGTCGGCGTGTCGGCTCCCGTCATCGACGGCGGCGGTGACCAGGCGGGAGTGCAGGCCCCCCCGCCTGGCGTTGTCGATCACCATCCGCTGACCCGGCCCGGGGATGCGCACGAACAGCACCACCGTGCGGCCGCTGGCGATCTGATATCCGGCGCGGCCGATCATCAGCGTCCGCGCCTTCGACGCGGCGGTCCGGTGCGCGCGGGAGCGGGGCATGGCCCGGGGGCGTCGCTTCCGCGCGCGGCGCGAGCGCGCCTTCGGTTTCTTGGGGCGGGGCCGGGGGGGAGACCAGCGCACGAGGAAGGAGACGGTGCCGCGGCAGCGGCCGAGCGCCGAAGCCGAGCACGCCAGGCGCACGCGCACGTGCGCGCTGTGCAGCTGGAGCGCGCTGTCCAGCGGCAGCACACCGGCGAAGTCGGGTGGGATCGCCAGCGCGCTCGAGGTCGAGGTGGTGCTGGCGTCGTGGTTGGAGGCGGTCACCTCACAGCGCAGCGAGTGCCCGGCGTCGGCGTCCGAGACCAGATAGGCGGCGCCGATGGCGAAGGGGATGGGCTCGCCGTCGCGCAGCCAGAGGTAGGTGAGCGTGCTCGGCGCGCCGGCCACCGCGCCCGGGGTGCAGGCCAGGGCGGAGCCCACCGCCGCCTTGCCCGACAGCGTGGGGGGGCCGGCGAAAGAAGGCGGATAGCTGCCCTCGAAGGCGCCGATGTCACACGGGCTCAGGCGGGGCTGTCCGCGCTGATCGTCGGTCACCGCCGCGCCGCTGGCGTCCGAGCAGGCGCCCGGGTTGCCCTGGTCGACCGCGGGGCTGGACGCGGGTAGGGCCTGGGTCTCGGTGGAACCGCCGTTGTCTTGCAGCGGTCCCAGGCGGGGGTCGGTGTGGGACTGGTCGCCGGCGCCGGTGAGGCCGCACTGGGCGCGGTCCTCGAGGTTGTAGCCGGCCGAGGCCAGCCGGCCGCCCAGCGTCGCCGCGCAGTTCTCGCTGCCCGTCGCCGCGGTCCCGGCGGCGACGATCGTGTCGCGCAGCGTGGCGGCGGCACCGCTGACCCACAGGTTGCCACCCTGACCGCCGGCGGCCGCTGAGGGTGACGCTGGACAGGGCGGCGGGGCCGGTGGGGCCGGCCGCGGCGATGCCCCCGCCGAAGGCGCCACCGCCGCTAGCGCTGTTGCCCGCGATCGTCGAGTCGGTGAGCACCAGCGTGCCGCCGTCGTTGTACAGGCCGCCGCCGTAGGCGAAGGGCGACGCGCCGGCGGTGGCCGTGTTTCCCCACACCGTGCTGTGGCTCAGGGTCAGCGAGGCCGCGTTGTAGACGCCGCCGCCCCGCGCCGGGGCGGCGCTCGTCCCGGTGGCGCGATTTGCGCTCACCTGTACCCGGTCGAGCGTGAGGTTGGCCCCGGTGTTGCTGATCCCCGCGCCCTGGTTGGCGGAGGCGCCGCCGGTAATCGTCAGGCCGGAGATCCTGACCGCACTCGTGGTGCTCGCGACGATGTCGGGCGAGGTGCCGCCCGCCGTAAGCACGGTGTGGCGGGCGTCGGCGCCGGCGATCGTGACCGGATCACCGAGGGTGAGGGCCCCCTGGGTGAGGGTGTAGGTGTCGGTGACGCCGGCCGGCGGGGTGCGCAGCGCGACCATTCCCCCGGCCCCGACGAAGCTGATCGCCTCACGTAGCGAGCATTCACCGCCGCTGGCCGCGGTTGCGCAGCTGCCCGTCCCTGTGGAGCTGGGGTCGTTGAACACGGTCGGGGTGACCGTGGTCGCGGCACGGGCGGGTCCGGCCCCGGCGAAGAAGGCCGCCGCGAGCCCGGCGGCGAGCCAATAACCGATTTTCACCTGCACGAGGCTAGTAACACGCGCAGGTGAGCGGTAGCGCGCAACGCGTCGGGCCAGTCAGCGTGCAGACCCAGGGCGCCCGGCCGCCTCGCCCCCCACGCCCGGCTGGGCCATAGGTGCGCCCGGCACCTGGGTGGGCTTCGGCCCCCTCTCATAAAGTGCTCTGAGATGCCCCCCGCGACCAAGCCCAAGGAGAAGGCCAGCGCCGCGGCCAAGGCCCCGGCCGCGGGGGCGGGCGGGCCACGCCTGTTCCTGATCGACGGCAACAGCCTCGTCTACCGAGCATTTTTCGCCCTGCCCGAGTCGATCGCCACCTCGACCGGCTTTCCCACCAATGCGATCTTCGGGTTCGCCTCGATGCTGGTGAAGATCCTCACCGAGTACGGGTCGCGCCCGACGGTGGTGGTGTGGGACGCAGGCGCCTCGGGACGCAAGGAGATCTACGAGGACTACAAGGCCCAGCGCGCGGCGCGTCCGGACCTGCTGACCCAGCAATGGCCGCATCTGGAGCCGCTGGTCGAGGCGTTCGGCTATCGCAACGTGGCAGTGGAGGGATTCGAGGCCGACGACGTGATCGCCTCGATCGCCGAGCACGCCCGCGAGAGCGAGGTGCCGGTGATGATCGTCACCGGCGACCGCGACGTCTTTCAGCTGGTGGACCCCGAGGGCCTGGTGCAGGTGATGGCCACCTCACGCGGGATCACCGAGACCAAGATCTATGACCACCGGGCGGTGCTGGACCGCTACGGCATCCCGCCCGAGCTGATCCCGGACTTCTACGGCCTGAAGGGCGACACCTCGGACAACATCCCGGGCGTCCCGGGCATCGGCGACAAGACGGCGGCGCAGCTGCTGCAGGCGTACGGCTCGCTGGAGGAGGTGCTGGCCCACGCCGAGGAGGTCTCGGGCGCCAAGCGTCGGGCGAACCTGATCGAACACGCCGAGGACGCCCGCATCTCCAAGCGCCTGGCCACCATGCGCCGGGACATCGAACCGGGCTTCGACGCGCTCGAGGAGTCAGCGCGCGAGCCCGACCGTTCCCGCCTGCGCGGGGTCTTCCGCGAGTTCGAGCTGCGCGATCCCCTGCGGCGTCTGGAGGAGGCGCTGGGCGACGCCGAGTCGGCGGCCCCCGCCCCCCGGGCCGACACCACCTTGACCGCTTCTGAGCGCGCGGCGAGCGTAAGCGACGTCGCCGCCCTGCCCGGCGAGGCTCGCGCGGTGGTGGCCGTGCAGGCCCCCGAGACGCCCGAGGGCGCGCTGTTCGCCGAGGAGGGAGCGGTGTGGCGCTTTGCCGTGGCGCCGCTGGCGGCCGCAGGCGGCGAGGAGCTACCCGCCGACGCCCTGCCCGATCCGCACCCCGGGCAGAAGGTGCTGGTGGGCGAGTGCGGCTCTCCCGAGGAGTTGGTGCGAGCGCTCGGCGAGCGTCCGCTGGTCGCCCACGATGCCAAGGCGCTGGGGCTGGTACCACCGCGCCTGATCCACGACACGCTGCTGGGCGCCTACCTGCTCGAACCGGCGCGTCGCGGCTACCCGTTCCGCGAGCTATGCGAGGAGCGCGGCCTGGCCGCCGAAGGATCTGAGCCGGTTGTGGCCGACGCGCTCCTGGCCGCGGCGCTGGCCAGCTGGCAGCAGGCCGAGCTGCGGGCGCGCTCGCTGCAGCGGCTCATGGACGACATCGAGCTGCCCCTGGTCCCCGTCCTGCGGGCCATGGAGGTGGCAGGGGTCAAGCTCAACGTCGACCGGCTGGCCCAGATCACGACACGGGTGCACGAGGAGGTCTCTTCGCTAGAGGCCGAGATCTTCGCGCTCGCCGGCGAGGAGTTCACGATCGGCTCGCCCCAGCAGCTGGGGGAGATCCTGTTCGTAAAGCTCGGCCTGTCGCGCAAGCGGCGCGGCAAGACCGGTTTCTCCACCGACGCCCGGGTGCTGCAGGCGATCCGCTCCGAGCACGAGATCGTGCCCAAGATCGAGCGCTGGCGCGAGCTCAACACCCTGACCAAGACCTACCTGGACGTGCTCCCCGAGCTGGTCGACGAGCGCGGCCGCATCCACACCACCTTCCTGCAGGCGGTGGCGCAGACGGGCCGGCTGTCCTCGACTAACCCCAACATGCAGAACGTCCCCGTCCGCACCCCGCTGGGGCGCGAGATCCGCGGCTGCTTCGAGGCCCAGGAGGGCTGCCTGCTGCTGTCGGCCGACTACTCGCAGATCGAGCTGCGGGTGCTGGCCCACGTGGCCGACGAGCCCGTGCTCAAGGAGATCTTCCGCCGCGGCGAGGACGTCCACACCGCCACCGCGGCGCAGGTGTTTGCCGTCGAGCCCGACGCGATCGATCCCAGCATGCGCTCGAAGTCGAAGATGATCAACTACGGGATCGTCTACGGGCTCTCGGACTGGGGTCTGGCCGACCGCCTGAACATTCCCCGCGAAGAGGCGGCGGCGTTCATCGCCGCCTACCTGGAGCGCTTCCCCAAGGTCGCCGCGTTCATGGCTCAGACGATCGAGGAGGCCCGGGAGACCGGCCACGTGAGCACCCTGTGGGGCAGACGCCGCCAGATCCCCGAGCTGCGCGCGCGCAACTGGGGCGTGCGCACGCAGGGCGAACGCCTGGCGGTCAACACCGTGATCCAGGGCTCGGCCGCCGACATCCTCAAGCTGGCCATGGTGCGCTGCCACGCGGCCCTGGCGCGCGAGGGCCTGCAGACCGAGCTGATCCTCACCATCCACGACGAGCTGCTGTTCGAGGGCCCGCCCGAAGACGTGGAGCGCGCGCAGGGCGTGGTGGAGGCCGAGATGTGCGCCGTGTGGGAGCACGATCCTCCGCTCGAGGTCGAGTCCGGGATGGGATCCAACTGGCTGGAGGCCAAGTGAGCCGGGGGCTGGCCGTGGCCCTGACCGCCGCCGCCGGCGGGCTGGTCGCCCTCCAGGCGCCGATCAACTCGCGTCTGGGCAAGTCGACCGGGACCTTCCCGGCCGCGTCGATCTCGTTCGGGATCGGGCTGGCGATCCTGGTGGCGATCGTGCTGGTCTCGGGCGACATCGGGGGCGTGGCGCGCGCCGGGCACGGGCCGTGGTGGGCGCTGCTGGGTGGGGCGCTGGGCGCCGCCTACGTGGCCTCGGTTCTGGTCACCGTGCGAACCCTGGGCGCGGGCGGGGTGACCGCCGCCACGATCGCCGGACAGCTGACGATGGCGGTGATCATCGACCAGTTCGGCCTCGTCGGGGTGGCCCGCCAGCCGATCGACGTCTCGCGCGTAGTGGGCCTGGTGCTGCTGGTGGCCGGCGTCTTCTTGGTCGTGCGGCACTAGCCGCAGCCGGTTTGCCCTACCCTGGCGCGGCGCCGCGTTGGGGGGTACCATCATCGGCGCCGCGATGGCGTCGGGGGCGCGGGGAGGAGGAGAGGTGGAGAGCAGCAGCCAGCACGCACAAGCCGGCCGGCCCGGGGGAGGGCAGCCGGGCGAGGAGGCCCCGACGGGCAGCGAGCGGCGCCGGGGCGACGACCGGCGTTCGGGCGAGGACCGCCGCACCGAGCTCCGGCGCGAGGAGGACGTGGCCTGGGCCCGCCGGAACGCGGTGATCGCCGCGGCGTGGGCGATCCTGGGCGCCGTCGTCGTGCTCTACATCTTCTTCATGGCGGTGGGGACCATCAACCCCAACGAGGCGCGCCCGGCGACGATCGCCGTGCTCGTGGTGGCGATCGTCTGGGTGGGCCACGCCTGGCGGCGGCTGTACGCGGGGGGCTACGTCAGCCGCCCCGATCGCGAGCGGCGCGGGTTCTGAGGGCACCGGAGCCCACCGGGCTTCGCGGTCCGGCGGGCGCCCTATGCCGCGGCGACGGCCGCCCGCGGGCGGGCCGGCGTAGGTCCCGAAGCCGACACGAAGCTCGGCGGGGCGATGTTCAGGTAGTGGCCGAACGCCCAGTCGACGAAGCGCGGGCGGTCCATCGCCCGCAGGGCCGAGGTCATCGCCCGCCGTCGCCCGATCCGTGCCACCAGGTGCTGGACGTAGAGCATCGCCTCGAACTTCCAGCGGTGGGCGTCCGAGAAGGCGGCGTAGCGCTCGAGCGCCGCCGCGCGGTCGCGCGCCCCGGCGAGCACCTCGCGCAGCTCGTGCCCGCACGCCAGGCCGAAGTACAGGGCGGTGCGGATCCCCTCGGCAGTGAGGGGCAGACAGTGACCGGCAGAGTCGCCGACGAAGAACACGCCGCCCTCGACCGCCGGGCGCAGTCGGTGGGGGATCCAGTTGCCCTGGTAGCGCTCGGCGGCCAGCTCGAGGTCGCCGGCCAGGCGCTGGGTGGGCTCCTTGACCCGATCGCGGGGCTCGAACGAGCCCACGCCCACGCGCAGCTCTCCCTCAGCTGGAAACGACCAGCTGTATCCCGCGCGCACGTAGCGGGGGTCGATCCAGATCTCCAGATCGCGGCCGTCGCCGTGGGGATGGACTTCCAGGCCGCGCGACAGTCGTGCCTCGGGCGGCTGGACGTGCGGTCCGTCGGCCAGTACCCGCCGCCAGCCCAGGGCGTCGACCACCAGGGGGGAGCGCAGGTCGCCGCGGTCGGTGTGCACCGTGTGCGCGTCGGCGGCGCGCGTGACCCCCTCGACCTTGGCCGTGTCGAAGGCGGCGTCGGTCTGCTGGTAGAGCAAGGCGCACAGCTCGCGGTAGTCGAAGGTGGAGAACGTCCACGGCAGCCGGTAGCGGAAGTGGGCGTGCGGCGTGTGAAACACCAGATCGGGAAACGTCTGACGGATCGAAGCGGTCAGTCCCAGGTTGTCGAGCCACCCGGTGGGGGCGGCACACGCCGAGGTCTGGCGCTCGCCGATCTCGTAGCGGTCGACGATCAGCACCTGCGCGCCGGCGCCAGCGAGCTCGCGGGCAACGGCCAATCCGGCGAAGCTCGCTCCGCAGACGAGTACGTCGCAGTCGCGGTACAGGGGCGTTCGAGCAGCCCCGCGCTTGGTGGCACGCGCTGGCATTCGCGACGTCGATGATAGGCGCAGCCCCGTCGTTGCTAGGCCGGCGCGCTACCCTTGCGCCCGTGCAGAGCATGACCGAGGAGGTCCAGACAAAGGTCGTCGACGGCTCGGACGGGATGCTGCTCGAAGTCGACGGCCAGGTGGTCCCCAACTACGACGCCACGATGCGGCCCTTCGACGAGGGCGAGGTCGTCACCGGCCACGTCGTCCGCATCGACAACGACGAGGTGCTCGTGGACATCGGCTACAAGTCCGAAGGGGTCATCCCCGCCAACGAGCTGTCGATCCGCAAGTCGGTCGACCCCCACGATGAGGTCCAGCTCGGCGAGGAGGTCGACGCCCTGGTGCTCACCAAGGAGGATCAGGACGGCCGCCTGATCATGTCCAAGAAGCGCGCGCGCTTCGAGAAGGCGTGGCGCAAGATCGAGAAGGCGGCCGAGTCGGGTGAGCCGGTCGAGGGGACGGTCATCGAGGTGGTCAAGGGCGGGCTGATCATCGACCTCGGCGTACGGGGCTTCCTGCCCGCCTCACTGGTGGACATTCGGCGCGTGCCCAATCTCGACGAGTACCTGGGCAGCCGCATCGAATGCAAGGTCATCGAGCTCAACCGCTCGCGCAACAACGTCGTGCTCTCCCGCCGGGCTGTGCTCGAGGAGGAGCGCAAGGAGCAGCGCCAGGAGATCCTCGACCGGCTGGAGCCCGGTCTGGTGGTCGAAGGACAGATCTCCAACATCGTCGACTTCGGCGCGTTCGTCGACCTCAACGGGATCGACGGGCTGATCCACATCTCCGAGCTGTCCTGGTCGCACGTCAACCACCCGAGCGAGGTGCTTTCGATCGGTGACACCGTCCAGGTCAAGGTCCTCGACATCGACCGCGACCGCCAGCGCATCTCGCTCGGCCTCAAGCAGACCCAAGCGGACCCGTGGCAGCGGGTGGTCGACACCTACAACGTCGGGGACGAGCTCGCGGGCAAGGTCACCAAGGTCGTCACCTTCGGCGCCTTCGTCGAGATCCTCGACGGTGTCGAGGGCCTGGTCCACATCTCCGAGCTGGCCCCCCACCATGTCGAGAATCCGCGCGAGGTGGTCCAGCCCGGCGACGAAATCCGCGTCAAGGTTCTGGAGATCGACTCCGAGCGCCGCCGGCTCTCGCTGTCGGCCAAGCGCGTCGAGGACCAGCTTCTGCCGCTGCCGCGCCCCGACCAGCCGTCCTCGGCCGAACCCGAGTCCGCCGCCGGCGAGGATGAGCCCGCCGGCGAGGCACCCGCGGGCGAGGCACCCGCGGGCGAGGCACCCGCGGGCGAGGCCGCCGCCCCCGCCGGCGAATCCGCGGTCGAGGAGTCCGCCGGGGCGGGCGATCTCGACCACGTCCCCGACCTCGGCCTCTCCGAGGAGGTCTTCAGCGGCGGGCCGGAGCCCGGGGCGGCCGGCGAACCGGCAGCCGAGGGCGAGACCGGCGCGCAGGACGACAGCGGCGCCGAGGGGAACGGCGGCGCCCAGGGGGAGGACGAAGGGGAGTCCGCGTCGTCCGCCGGCGAACAGCCCGCCCCCACCGAGCGCGGCTGAGCGTTTCGCCGGGGCCGGCGAGCGCGCGGCTCGTCTTCGGAGGCCTCGACCCGCCTCGTTCGGCTGGCCATGGCTGAGCCCGTACCGTTCGTCGGCCTGACCGGGGGCTTGGGGGCCGGCAAGTCGACCGCGCTGGCGGCGCTCGAGCGCCTCGGGGCGGCGGTGCTCTCCACCGACGCCGTCGTGCACGACCTGTACTCGGACTCCGGACTCCGGGAAGCGGTGGTGGAGCGCTTTGGCTCCGAGGTCGCCCCGGGCGGGGAGATCGACCGCTCCGCGCTGGCCCGGCGAGCGTTCGCCGACTCCGACCAGCGCGCCTGGCTGGAGGGGCTGCTGTGGCCGCGCGTGGCCCAGCGAGTCGCCGCCTGGCGCCAAGAGGTGACCGAGCGCAGCCCGCCTCCTCGGGCGGCGGTGGTCGAGGTCCCCCTGCTCTTCGAGGCCGGGCTGGAGGGTGTCTACGATGCCACGATCGCCATCGTCGCCGACGAAGGCCTGCGCGGGGAGCGAGCCGACGCCCGGGGCCACGCCGCCCTCCAGGAGCGGGGGTCGCGCCAGCTCGCCCAGGCCGAGAAGGCGGAGCGGGCGACGTTCGCCGTGTCCAACGACGGGACCGTGGCCGAGCTCGAGGAGAAGTTGTCAGCCGTGCTTGAGAACCTGAACCGGTGAGCGGTCGGAGCACCGGCATCGTCGACCGACAGACCGGGGGAACGGCCCTGGCCGCGCGCCGGACCGCCCTCCGCGAGGCGGGTCGCCGACGGCGCCAGCGCCGCCGGCGCGGGCTCGCCATCCTCGGCGTGGCGGCGCTCGTCGGTCTGGCCGTCTGGATCGCCTGGCCGGCGGTCAACCACGCCGTGCACCAGATCGAGCTTCCCCTGCACCACGCCGACATCATCCGCCAGCAGGCGCGCGCCAAGCACCTCGATCCGGCGCTAATCGCCGCCGTCATCTACGCCGAGTCCAAGTTTCGCCAGCAGACCTCCTCGGCCGGCGCCCAGGGCCTGATGCAGCTGCTCCCCGGGACCGCCGAAGCGATCGCGCGGCGCTCGGGAGCCACCCGCTTCAACGTCGCGGACCTCGGCACCCCGCAGGTCAACATCTCCTACGGCAGCTACTACCTGCGCCTGTTGATCGACCACTACAGCGGCGACGTCACGCTGGCGATCGCCGCCTACAACGCCGGGGAGGCCAACGTCGATCGCTGGGTGGCGGCCGCCCGGCGCGAGGGCCAACCGCCGAGCGAGGCCTCGATCCCGTTCAGCGAGACGCGCGCCTACGTGCACAAGGTGCTCTCGGTCCAGCGCGACTATCGCGCCAGCTATCCCCGCGAACTGGGCTACCGCTAGCGGTCAAGTCCCCTCCAGCCCGGCGGCGGCAGCGGGACGCCCCGCTAGCTTTAGGTCGGCCATGCCTCCCTTCAAGCTCGACTCGGTCTTTACCCCCACCGCCGACCAGCCGCGGGCGATCGCGCAGATCGCCGAGAGCCTCGAGAGCGCCAGCCGCTTCACCACCCTGCTCGGCGCCACCGGCACGGGCAAGACGATGACCATGGCCGGGGTGGTCGAGGCGGTCCAGAAGCCGAGCCTGGTGATCGCCCACAACAAGACGCTGGCCGCCCAGCTGTGCAACGAGTTCCGAACGTACTTCCCCGACAACGCGGTCGAGTACTTCGTCTCCTACTACGACTACTACCAGCCCGAGGCCTACGTCCCCAGCCGCGACCTGTACATCGAGAAGGACTCGGCGATCAACTCGGAGATCGACCGCCTGCGCCACGCGGCCACCGCCGCCGTGTTCGCGCGGCGCGACGTGATCGTGGTCGCGTCGGTCTCGGCGATCTTCGGCCTGGGGTCCCCCGAGGTCTATGAGATGAACATGCAGATCCTGCGCAAGGGGGAGTTCATCGATCGCGACCTGCTGCTGCGAAAGCTCGTCTCGATCCAATACAGCCGCAACGACGCGGCGCTCTCGCGCGGCAACTTTCGGGTGCGGGGCGAGACGCTCGAGGTCTTTCCCGCCTACGCCGAGAGCGCCTACCGGGTGACGCTGTTCGGGGACGAGGTCGAGCGCCTGCAGCACTTCGATCCCCTCACCGGGGAGCTGATCGCCGACGACCTCGAGCATGTGGCGATCTGGCCGGCCACCCACTACAACGTCAAGGAGGGCACGGTCGAGCGTGCCGTGGCCGAGATCGGCCATGAGCTAAACGAGCGCTGCAAGGAGCTCGAGGCCGACGGCAAGCTGCTCGAGTCACATCGCCTGCGCCAGCGCACCCAGTACGACATGGAGATGCTGCGCGAGATGGGCTTCTGCTCGGGGATCGAGAACTACTCGCGCATCCTCGACGGGCGCGCGGCCGGGGAGCGGCCGTACTGCCTGATCGACTACTTCCCCGACGACTTCGTGTGCTTCGTCGACGAGTCCCATCAGACCGTGCCCCAGCTGGGGGGCATGTACGAGGGCGACCGCTCGCGCAAGCAGACGCTGGTCGACTACGGCTTCCGCCTGCCCAGCGCCCTGGACAACCGTCCCCAGACCTTCCAGGAGTTCCTCTCGATCACCCCGCAGCTGGTGTTCGTCTCCGCCACCCCGGGCGAGTTCGAGCGCTCCCACGCGAGCGCCATCGTCGAGCAGATCGTGCGTCCCACCGGGATCGTCGACCCCCAAGTCGAGGTGCGCCAGACACGCAACCAGATCGACGACCTGATGAACGAGGTCCGCAAGCGCGCCGAGCGCGAGGAGCGCGTGCTGGTTACCACCCTGACCAAGAAGATGTCCGAGGACCTCACCGACTACCTGCTCGAGATGGGCTTTCGGGTCCGCTACCTGCACTCCGAGGTAGACACCCTCGAGCGGATCCAGATCGTGCGGGACCTGCGCCTGGGCGAGTACGACGTGCTGGTGGGGGTCAATCTCCTGCGCGAGGGGCTAGACCTCCCCGAGGTCTCGCTGGTGGCCATCCTCGACGCCGACAAGGAGGGGTTCCTGCGCGGCGAGACGTCGCTGATCCAGACCATCGGTCGGGCCGCGCGCAACGTCGATGGGACCGTCCTCATGTACGCCGACAAGTCCACGCAGGCGATGCGGGCGGCGATCGGAGAGACCGAGCGCCGCCGGGAGATCCAGGAGGCCTACAACGTCGAGCACGGGATCACGGCGGCCACCGTGGTCAAGGGGGTCTCGGACATCGCCGAGTTCCTCCAGCAGGACGCCAAGGTGCCCAAGGGCCGGCGCCGCACCCAGCCCCGGCGCACCGAGGCGATGGAGCCTCACGAGCTGGAGAAGACGATCGTAGAGCTCGAGGAGGAGATGTTGGCCGCCGCCGAGGACCTGCGCTTCGAGTACGCGGCCCGCCTGCGCGACGAGATCCGCGACCTGCGTCGCGACCTGGCCGAGGCCCAGCGCCACGAGGCTCCCACCCGGGCCTGAGGGGGGCGCCGGGCGGCGCCCGCGAGATCGCGCGCTCGGCTTCCGGGTTCGCTACGCTCCGGCACCGTCGACCCTCGATCGTGGGAGGGCCCCGCGTGGACCTCGACCGCCAGTCCATCGAGAAGAGAGATTTCCCCATCGGCCGGCGCGGGTACGAGCCCAGCGCCGTCGATGCCCACCTCGAGGTGATCGCCGTCGAGGTCGCGGCGCTCAAGCGTCAGGCCCAGGCCCGCAGCGGGGAGTCGCTGGCCTCGATGGCCAGCACCCAGGTGCAGGCGATCGTCGAAGCGGCCGAGAGCAGCGCGGCCGACATCGAGCGCCAGGCCCAGGACGAGGCCTCCCGGATCCGCCAGCAGGCCCAGAGCGAGGCCGACGCCACCCGGGGGGACGCCGTCGAGCGCGCCCGGGGACACGTTGGACGCGTCTCCGACGCCACCGCGGTGATGCTCCAGCGCGTGCAGGCGATGGAGAGCGAGCTGGGCGCGCTGTTTGAGAGCCTGCGCACCGGGGCCAACCGGCTGACCGCCGATCTCTCGCTGCTCGAGGGCAACATGGGCGAGCTGTATGAGGCCTCGGGCGGCCGCGGCGCACCCGGCGCTCGGGCAGCGACGCCCACCACCCTGCCCACCCAGCCCGCCGAGGAGCCCGAGCCGGCCTTCGAGGGGGCATCCGAGCCGACCCCGCCCCGGGTCGAAGAGCCCGCGACACCGGCCCGCGCCGCCGGCGAGCCCGAGAAAGAGGCGGCCCTGTCGGGCAACGGTGACGCCGCGCCACCGGCGCCGGCCCCCGCGCCCCCGCCCGCGCCCGAGGGGGCCAGGGCCGACGACATCGAGGGAGCCCGGCTGATCGCCCTCAACATGGCCCTCAACGGCCAATCGCGCGAGGAGGCCGACCGCTACCTGGCGGAGAACTTCGACCTCCCGGATCGCGCCCGCCTGCTGGACGAGGTCTACGCGTCCGTGCAGAGCTGAGTCCGCTCCCAGCGGACACTGGTCTGGCACCAGGGGCAGGACATCCCGCTCCTAGCGGAGAATTGCGCGTGAAGATCTGGGTGAGACCCTTGTCACCCGCGTGACGCGTTGGCACAATGCCGCTCGCGATGGCACGAGGGGTTGGAGACATCGCGACGCTGCGGGAGCGCGTGAGAGTTGCGCTCGACGAGGAGAAGTCTCTCGTCGACGTCGAGCGCAACGTGGTCGAGCCCGCTCGCCTGGATCCCGAGGACCGTGCGGCGCTGTGGCTGTATGCCTGGTCATACTGCGACCGGCGCGACTCCCGGAGCCGGCGACCGCGGATCGGCGCGGGCTTTCGGCGCCGCTGACGCGAGGTCGATGACGGGTGGGGCCGGCGGGCACCGCCCGCGTCGGCTTACCCCGGCACGGGCGGGGGGGGGGGCCCGGGCGTGGCCCGGCGGCGGTCCTGACGCCGTTTCGAACGTCTGTTCGCCGCCCTAGAATGGGACCGGATGACGCCCCATGAGCTGCTCGTCGTATCGGGAGCGCGCGAGCACAACCTCAAAGACATAACGGTCGCGCTCCCGCGGGAGGCGCTGATCGTCATCACCGGCCTCTCGGGGTCCGGGAAATCGTCGCTGGCCTTCGACACGATCTACGCCGAGGGCCAACGCCGCTACGTCGAATCGCTGTCCGCCTACGCGCGCCAGTTCCTGGGGCAGATGGACAAGCCCGACGTGGACTCGATCGAGGGGCTCTCGCCGGCGATCTCGATCGACCAGAAGACGACGTCGCGCAACCCGCGCTCCACGGTGGGCACCGTGACCGAGATATACGACTACCTGCGCCTGCTGTGGGCCCGGATCGGCAAGCCGCATTGCCCGACGTGTGGGCGCCCCATCGCCGGGCAGTCGGCCGAGCAGATCATCGACCGGGTCATGGAGTTCGACGACGGTACCCGCCTCATGGTGCTGGCGCCCATGGTCCGCGGACGCAAGGGCGAGTACGCCAAGCTGCTCGACGAGCTTCGCCAGGAGGGGTTCACCCGGGTCAAGGTCGACGGCGAGCTACGCCTGCTCGAAGACGAGATCAAGCTCGACAAGAAGTTCAAGCACGACATCGCGGTGGTCATCGATCGCCTGGTGATGCGCCCCGACCTGCGCAAGCGCCTGGCCGACTCGATCGAGACGGCGGTAGCGCTGGCCGACGGGCTCGTCGACATCGAGCTCGTCGATCGAGACGAGGAGACGCTGACCTTCTCCGAGCGCTTCGCCTGCCCCGAGCACGGCCCCTCGCTGATCGAGCTCGAGCCGCGCGTGTTCTCGTTCAACTCACCCCACGGCGCGTGCGAGCGGTGCACCGGTCTCGGCGCCCAGATGGAGATCGACCCCGACCTGGTGGTGCCCGATCCCACGCTGTCGATCGGCGCGGGAGCCCTGGCCCCGTGGGCCAACAGCGCCTCCAACTACTACGAGCAGATCACCGAGGCGATCGCCGACCGCTACGGCGTCGACCTGGAGGTGTCCTGGGAGGAGCTGGACGAGGCCGACCGGGAGCTCTACCTGTACGGGACCAACGGCGAGCGCATCCAGGTCTCCTACCGCAACCGCTACGGGCGCCGGCGCTCGTACGCCACCCGCTTCGAGGGCATCATCCCCAACCTGGAGCGGCGCTATCGGGAGACCGACTCGGACTGGACGCGAGAGAAGATCGAGGAGTTCATGTCCGAGCGGGCGTGCCCGGCGTGCGGCGGCGCCCGCCTGCGCCCCGAGTCGCGCGCCGTGCTGGTGGGCGGGCTGGCCATCCACGAGTTCTGCGCCCTGTCGGTAAAGCGCGCCGGCGAGTGGCTGACGCAGATCGAGCTGACCGAGACCGAGCGCCACATCGCGCGGCTGGTGCTGCGCGAGATCGCCGAGCGCCTGCGCTTCCTCGAGGACGTGGGGATCGGCTACCTGTCGATGGATCGGGCGGCGGCGACGCTGTCGGGGGGAGAGGCCCAGCGCATCCGGCTGGCCACCCAGATCGGCTCGTCGCTGGTCGGCGTGCTCTACATCCTCGACGAGCCGTCGATCGGCCTGCACCAACGCGACAACGCGCGGCTGATCGCCACGCTCGAGCGGCTGCGCGATCTGGGCAACACGGTGATCGTCGTCGAGCACGACGAGCAGACCATGCGGTCCGCCGACCACCTGGTCGACCTAGGACCGGGAGCGGGCGAGCACGGCGGCCACGTCGTCGCCCAGGGCAGCGCCGCCGACGTGCAGGCCGTCGAGCAGTCACTCACCGGCCAGTTCCTCTCGGGCCAGCAGGCGATCGAGGCGCCCAAGCGCCGGCGCAAGCCCGGCGGCTACCTCGAGGTGCTGGGCGCGAGCGAGCACAACCTCAAGGAGATCGACGTGCGGGTGCCGCTGGGCACCTTCAACTGCGTGACCGGGGTCTCGGGCTCGGGTAAGTCCACGCTGGTCAACGAGGTCCTCTACAAGGCGCTGGCCAACCGACTGCACCGCGCCCGCCAGCGCCCAGGCGCTCACCGCCAGGTGCGCGGCCTGGAGACGGTGGACAAGATCATCGCCGTTGACCAGTCTCCGATCGGACGCACGCCGCGCTCCAACGCGGCCACTTACACCGGCCTGTTCGACGTCATCCGCGACCTGTTCGCCCGGACGCCCGAATCGCGCGTGCGGGGCTACAAGCCCGGACGGTTCTCGTTCAACGTCAAGGGCGGACGCTGCGAGGTGTGCCGGGGCGACGGCCAGATCAAGATCGAGATGCACTTCCTGCCCGATGTCTATGTCCCCTGCGAGCAGTGTCACGGCAAGCGCTATAACCGCGAGACGCTGGACATCCGCTTCAAGGGCAAGACGATCGCCGACGTGCTCGACATGCCGGTCGAAGAGGCGCTCGAGTTCTTCGCCCACATCCCGAAGATCCGCCGACGGCTGGAGACCCTCGACGCCGTCGGCCTGGGCTACATGCGCCTGGGCCAGCCCGCGACCACGCTCTCCGGCGGAGAGGCCCAGCGGGTCAAGCTGGCCACCGAGCTCTCGAAGATCGCCACCGGCTCGACGCTCTACATCCTCGACGAGCCCACCACCGGACTGCACTTCGCCGACGTCCAAAAGCTGCTCGACGTGCTCCAGCGCCTGGTCGACGCCGGTAACACGGTGGTGGTGATCGAGCACAACCTCGACGTGGTCAAGTCGGCCGACCAGATAATCGACATGGGCCCCGAGGGGGGCGAGGATGGGGGAGAGGTGATCGCCGCGGGGACCCCCGAGGAAGTGGCCGCCGTGCCCAGCTCCTACACCGGCCAGTTCCTGACCGAGCTGGTCAAGCCGGCGTCTGCGCGGGTCGCGCGCCGCCGCCGGCAACCCACCGCGGCGGCGGCCTGAGCGCCCGCTCAGCCGGGCGTCACCTGCTGCGATCCTGCCGCCATGGTTGGCCCCCCCGCCGAGACGCCGACCGCGGCTGAGCTCGCCCGACGGGCCCGCCTGTGGGCGCAGAAGTGGCGCTGGTATGAGCGCAACAGCCTGCCCTGGAACCGCGTGCGGATCCACTGGGAGTTCATGCGTCGACAGGCGTTCGTGCGCTGGCCGGTGCACGGCAATGTGCTCGAGGCGCTGCGCGAGGGCCGCCTGGCGGTCGGCCGGCACACCCTGCTGGAGCCGGGGGTGTGGATCACTGCGCCGGCGCCAGCGCGGGTGCGCATCGGCTCGGACTCCTACCTGAACCTGGGCGTGATGGTGGCCGCCATGGAGCTGGTCGAGATCGGCGATCACTGCATGTTCGCCAACGGCTGCTTCATCACCGACGCCAACCACCGCTTCGACGACCCCGACAAGCCGATCACCTGGCAAGGTTTCACCACCAAGGGCCCGACGCGGATCGGCGACAACGTGTGGTGCGGCGCCAACGTCGTCATCACCAGCGGCGTGACCGTCGGCGAGCGCTGCGTGATCGGCGCCAACAGCGTGGTCACCGGGGACCTCGAGCCGGGCTCGATTGCCGCCGGCGCCCCCGCTCGTGCGCTCAGGCGGGTGGGCGCCGGGTCCTGAGCGGAGAGGGACCGGGCCCGAGCCGGCGATGCGCCAGGTGACCGGGAACCGTCTTGGCCGACGCGCTGCGCCAGCGGGCGCTCAGCCCAGCTGGGCCTGAAACGCGGCCAGCTCCTCGGGGTCGATCGAGTAGGTGTGCTCGGGGCCGGGGAACCGCCGCTGGCGCACGTCGTCGGCGTACTCGGCCACCGCGGCCACCATCTGCCCCTTGAGCTCGGCGTAGCGCTTGGCGAAGCGCGGCGCGTGGCCCTCGTAGATCCCCAGCAGGTCGTGAAACACCAGCACCTGGCCGTCGGTGTCCGCGCCCGCGCCGATGCCGATGACCGGGATCTGCAGGCGGGTCATGATCTCGGCGGCCACCGCGGCCGGGATCGCCTCGAAGACGATGGAGAAGCACCCCGCCTCCTGGAGCGCCAGCGCGTCGCGGGTCACCTCGGCCGCCCGTTGAGCCGTCCGGCCCTGGGCCCGGTAGCCCCCCAGCGCCGTCGCCGTCTGCGGGGTGAGGCCCACGTGGCCCATCACCGGGATGCCCGCATCGGCGATCGCTCGCGCGCGGGACACCGACGTGCCCCCGCCCTCGAGCTTGACCGCGTCGCAGCCCGCCTCCTTGACGAAGCGCTGGGCGGTGGCCACCGCCTGCTCGTCGGAGGCCTCGTAGGAGCCGAAGGGCAGATCGCCCACCAGCAGCGGGGAGCGCAGCCCGCGCCGCGCCGCGGCGGCGAGCATCAGCAGCTCGTCGGTGGAGACCGGGACGGTGGAGGGGTAGCCGAGCACGGTCATGGCGGCGGAGTCGCCGACCAGGACCACGTCGACGCCGGAGGCCTCGGCGACCTCGGCGGACGGATAGTCGTAGGCGGTGATCATCACGATCGGCTCGCCGAGCTGCTTCTTCTCCGCCAGGCGTGGCAGCGTCATCGGCAGCCGCCCCTGGGCAGTGACCTGGTCGGCCTTCGGTACGGCGGACATGGAGTGCTCCGATCTGCGCAGGTTGAGGCCCTCAGGAGACGAGGGTCCCCACCTCCGCGTCGACTTTGACGATCTCGTTGTGGGCGTTTACGTGCACGACGCGGGGCTCGTAGCGCTCGAGGTCCTCGCGGTGGTAGCTGGCGTAGGAGAACACGATGATCGTGTCCCCCCGCTGCACCAGGCGGGCCGCGGCCCCGTTGACCTTCATGTCGCCCGATCCCCGCTCTCCGGCGATCGCGTAGGTGACGAACCGCTGCCCGTTGTCGATGTCGACGACGTGCACCTGCTCGTGGATGAGGATGTCCCCCGCCTCGAGCAGGTCGGGATCCACGGTGATCGATCCCACGTAGTGCAGGTCGCAGTCGGTCACCGTGGCCCGGTGGATCTTGGACTTGAGCATCACGCGCTGCATGGTTGCTTGGCTCCCGCGTTCGTCCGGCCGGGGCCGGGTGGGATGGATGGGATGGAAACAAGGTCAGACTGCGCCGGGGACGCCCCGGCGGCCAGGTCGGGGTTCGGGGCGGACTGGTAGGGCACCTCGATGAGGGCGTTGTCGATGAGGCGGGCGCGCCCCACCCGGGCGGCAACCGCCACCAGCGCCGGCCCGCCCACCTGATCAAGCGGCGCCAGCGTGTCGGGATCGACCAGCTCCAGGTACTCGGGCTCCACGCCCCGTTCGGCCATCGCCGCCCGCCCCGCCGCCAGCACCCGCACGGGGGAGCGCTCGCCGTCGGCGATCGCCCCCTCGGCGGCCCGCAGGGCCTCGTGGAGGGCGCGGGCGCGGGGCCGCTCGCCGTCGGTCAGATAGGCGTTGCGGCTCGACAGCGCCAGCCCATCGGGCTCGCGCACCGTCGGGCACACCTCGATCCGCACGGGCAGGTTCAGGTCGGCCACCATCCGGCGGATCACCACCGTCTGCTGGAAGTCCTTCTGGCCGAAGTAGGCCACGTCGGGGGCGACGATGTTGAGCAGCTTGATGACCACGGTGGCCACGCCGGAGAAGTGCTCGGGGCCGCGGGTGGCGCCGCACAGCCGCTCGGTTAGGCCGGCGACGGTGACCGTGGTGGCGTGCCCGGGGGGATAGATCTCCGGGGCGGGCGGGAGGAAGGCCAGGTGCGCCCCGGCCTCGCCGGCGAGGGCCAGGTCGCGCTCCTCATCCCGGGGGTAGGCCTCGAGGTCTTCACCGGGAGAGAACTGGGTGGGGTTGACGAAGATCGAGACGACGACGTAGTCGCATTGGGCCCGGGCCCGGCGGATCAGGGACAGGTGGCCCTCGTGCAGCGCGCCCATCGTGGGCACGAGTCCGATCGAGCGACCGCCGGCGCGGGCGCGCGCCACCCCGCCACGCACGTCGACGACGGTTCGCGCCACGGCGGGGAGGCGGCCGCTCATGCCCCCACCGCCTCGGTCTCGCGCTGGCGGGGATCGGCCCCGGCCGCCGCCGACGCGCCCGGGGCCAGCGCGGCGGTGGCGGCGGCCAGCGCGTCGAACAGCTCGAGGAGGTCGGGGGCCCGCTCGAGCACCGCGGCCCGGTGGCGCTGCACGGTGGCGTGGTCGCCGCGGGCGATCGGCCCGGTGAGGGCGCCGGCGCCGGCCCGGGCCCAGTTCTCGACCGTGGCGCGCACGAGCGGCACGAGCTCGGCCCGATCGACGCCCGCGGTGGCGGCCAGGCGCTCGGCCGCCGACTCGAGGGTGACCAGGAAGTTGGAGGCCAGCGCTGCCGCGGCGTGATAGGCGGCGCGGTCCTCGGGCCCGACCTCGAACGGGCGCATCCCAACCGAGCGCGCCAAGCCCTCGGCTACGGTCCGGGCTCTCGGCGAGCTGCCGGCGATCGCGCATCCGGCGCCCCGCAACGGGCCGGTGGGATCCGGCCCGGCGCCCTGGCCGGGCGCGGCGGGGGGCAGGCCGGCCAGAGTCATCAGCGGGTGCAGCGAGAAACGCTCATGGGGGGCGAGCGCCTCGAGCCCGGTGGCGCCCGAGCAGTGGCCCACCAGACGGCCGGGGGCCAGGGCGGCCGCGGCCCGGACGATCTCGGAGTCGGGCACGCACAGCAGCACCACGTCGGCCCCCGAGACGTCGGGCTCGTGCCCGAGCGGCCCCTCGACCGTGTGGCCGGCGGCGCGCAGCGCGCCGGCCAGCGCGGTTCCCACCCGGCCGCGGCCGACCACGGCCAGGCGTTGGGCCTCGGCGGAGCTAGAGAGCGGTGCGTTGTCCATCGGTTCGGTCCAGTTCCCAGTCGGGATACCGGTCGCGACACACAGGGCGCGGCGGCGGCTTCTCGGGTCCGTCTCTGCGCCTTGGGCGAAGATGACGGCCGCCTCACAATATACCGGCCCGGCCCGAGCGGATCGCGGCTCGGGGATCGCCGCCCGGCCGGGCGGGGAGAGTTTCCCGGAGCGAGCGGAGTCGGGCGCCCACCTTCGCGACGGGGCGCTTCAGGGCAGCCGGATCGGTGGCTACCATCGCCGGGTGGCCGGCAAGACCGAGCGGCGCGAGGCTCTGAAGGCGCTCCTGGACGAGGCGCGCGGGTGCGAGAAGTGCCCGCAGCTGGCGAGCTCGCGCCAGACCGTGGTGTTCGGCGCCGGCAACGCCGACGCCGACCTGATGTTCGTGGGCGAGGCCCCGGGGGCCAACGAGGATCGCCAGGGCCTGCCCTTCGTGGGCCAGGCGGGCAAGCTGCTGGACAAGCTGCTGGGCGACATCGGGCTCGCCCGCTCGGACGTGTTCGTGGCCAACGTCCTGATGTGCCGCCCTCCGGGCAACCGCGATCCCCAGCCGACCGAGATAGAGAACTGCCAGGAGTACCTGATGCGCAAGATCGAGCTGATCGAGCCGCGCGTGATCTGCACCCTGGGCAACTTTGCCACCAAACTGCTGCGCGGCGAGCCCGCCGGCATCACCCGCGTGCACGGCGAGCCCGAGGTGCAGGTCCTCGGGGCGCGGGCGGTGCGGCTGTATCCGCTCTTTCATCCCGCCGCCGCCCTCTATACCCCCGCCACCCTGCAGACCCTGCAGGAGGACTTCGGCCGGATCCCCGAGCTGCTGGCGCTGGAGGCGCCCGAGCAGCCCGGGCCGCTCGAGGTTCCCGAGCTCCCGGGGGAACCCGTGGTGCGGGCGGCCGGCGCCGCGCCCGAGCCCCCGTCCGCGCCGAACGGGTCCGCGCCCCAGGGGGCCGCGCCCGCACCGGCCGCGCCCGCACCGGCCGCGGCTCCGCCCGACCCTCAGCTCGGGCTCTTTTGAGCCCCGGCTCGCCGGGCGCCGAGCAGGGCCCGGAGCCGCGATCGCTGCACCGACGCGTCCCTACCCAGGGCCAGGCGGATGCCCGCCCGGCTGGCGAAGGTCAGAGCCTGGGCGGCGTCGTCCAGCGCCAGCGGGCGCCGGCCCAGGGCGCGCTCGATGACCTCGCGGCGGCGGCGCGCCAGCAGCTCGTACGGCTCGCCGCCGTAGCGGCGGACGGTGGCGTGCGCGCCGCCGTGGCGGACGACCACGCCGGGCTCCAGGAGGGTGGGGATCCCCCGCGCGGCGGCGCTCAGGCACAGGTCCAGGTCCTCATAGAACAGGAAGTCCTCGCCGCGAAACGGCCCCAGGTCGCGCAGCAGCTCGGTGCGAGCGGCTAGGCAGGCGGCGATCGCCCAGCCCACGCGGCGGCGGCGCGTCGAGCGCCAGGGATCGGCGTGCTCGCGCAGCGGCCGGGGGAGCAGCGGGGTGGGCACCAGCGCCGGGAGCAGGGCATCGAGACCGCCGGGCGTAGGGTGCACGCTGTCTTGGACGCTTCCGTCGGGGCGCAGCAGCCGGGGAGCGAGCAGTGCTCGGGCCCCGCGCGCAACGGCGGTGAGCCGCTGCAGCCCGTCGTCGAGCAGGACGACGTCTGGGTTGAGCAGCACGGTCACGTCCGTGCGCGCGCGCTCCAGGCCCGCGTTGTTGGCCGCCCCGAAACCGACGTTGCTCTCCAACCTGATCACCTCGGCGCCGGCTTGCTCGGCGAGCTCGGGTCCGGCATCGGAGGAGGCGTTGTCCACCACGATCAGCTGCGGCGCGCGGGGGAGGCGGCGCCGGATCGACTCCAGCAGCTCTGCCAGCTCGGCGGCGGAGTCGTGGATCGCCACCACCGCCGAGAACCCCGCCCCCGGCCCCGCCTCGGTCCCCGCCGGGCGGGCGGGGGCGACGTCCGGCGCCGTCATAGGCTCACGGCCCGTGCCACCGATCGTCCTCAACGCCCGCGCCGCCGCGCGACCCGAGCTCGGCGGAGTCGAGCGCTGGGCGCGCGAGCTGTCGGCGCTGCTTCCGCTGCGGGCCCCGGAGCGCTATTACGTCGCGCGGCCCCCCGAGGCCCTGGTCCACCGGGCGGGCCACGCCTGGGAGCAGACGGCGCTGCCGCTGCGCGCGCGCCGGGCCGGGGCGCGCCTGATCTTCAACCCGGCCAACACCGCCCCGGTGGCGTGGGCGGCCAACGTCGTAGTCATCCACGACGTGGCCGTGCTGCGCGACCCGAGCTGGTATTCGCGCGCCTACGTGTCCTGGCAGCGGCTGCTGCTGCCGCTGCTCGCCCGGCGGGCGCTTCACGTGGTGACCGTATCTCAGTTCTCGGCCGGCGAGATCCGCGAGCTGCTGGGGGTGGGCAGCGACCGCATTTCGGTGATCGCCGGCGGCGTCGACGAGCGCTTCAGCCCGCGCGCCGACCCCGGCGCGGCAGCCCGCGAGCTCGGCCTCGCCCGCCCCTACGTGCTCAGCGTGGCCAGCGCCACCGCCCGCAAGAACCTGGGCGCCCTGGGCCCGGCCGCGGCGCGCCTCGCCCGCGCCGGCGTCGATCTGGTGGCGGCGGGGGGAAGCCGGCCCCAGTTCCGCGAGCGCGAGCGCGCCAGCGAGCGCGACGCGAGGGACGGGATCCGGCGGCTGGGAGCCGTCCCCGAGCGCCTGCTCCCCGGTCTCTACGCCGGCGCCCGGGCGTTCGTCCTGCCCTCCCTGCACGAAGGGTTCGGGCTCACCTGCCTGGAGGCGATGGCCTGCGGGACGGCGGTGGTGGCGTCGACGCGCGGGGCGCTCCCGGAGACGTGCGGCGACGCCGCGCTGCTGGTCGATCCCCACGATCGCGACGGCCTGGCCCAGGCGCTCGAGCGCGTGCTCGAGGACCGCCCGCTGTCCCAGCGGCTGGTCGCCGCCGGGCGCGAGCGGGCCCGCCGTTACCGCTGGGGGGCGACCACGGATGCCGTGCACGAGCTGCTCGACCGCCTTGACTTGACGCCAGGTTGAGGACGTAGACTCGCCGGATGAAGCGGCTCCCGGGTCCGTCCCGTCGGATCGCGCTGGTCCACGACTTCCTACTCGACGTGCGCGGCGCCGAGCGGGTGTTCATGGCGCTGTGCGACATGTTCCCCGAGGCCGACCTGTTCACCGCGGTCTACGACGAGCGCGGGACCGAAGGTCGCTTCGCCCATCGCGCGGTGCACACGTCGTTCCTGCAGCGCCTGCGCCCCACCGCCGCCACCTTCCGTCCCCTGCTTCCCCTCTACCCCTACGCGATGGAGATGCTCGACCTGGGCGGCTACGACCTCGTCGTCTCCAGCTCGAGCGCCTGGGCCCACGGCGTGATCGTCGACGAGGGCGCGGTGCACGTCTCCTACTGTCACAACCCCTTCCGCTACGCCTGGAACGGCCGCGAGGCGACGCTGTCCGAGCGCCGAGGGCCGACGCGAGCGGTGCTGGGGATGGTGCTCAAGCGCTGGCGCCAATGGGACTGGATCGCCGCCCAGCGCGTGGACCGCTACATGGCCAACTCGGCCACCACCCGGCGGCGCGTGTCCCACTACTTCAACCGCGAGGCGACGCTGGTCTATCCGCCGGTGGAGATCGACCGCTTTAAGCCAGCCCCGGTGGGCGACTACTACATGGTGCTCTCCGAGCTCATGCACCACAAGCGCATCGGCGTGGCGGTGGAGGCGTTCAACCGTCTTCACCTGCCGCTGATCGTGGTGGGCGACGGGCCCGACGCGCGCCGCCTGCGCCGGCTGGCCGGTCCCACCGTGCACTTCGCCGGCCGGGTCTCCGACGCCGAGGCGGCGCGGCTGCTCGCCGGCGCCCGGGCGCTTGTCGTCCCCGCGACCGAGGAGTTCGGGATCGCCGCCGTCGAGGCCCAGGCAGCGGGTCGGCCGGTGATCGCCCTGGCCGAGGGCGGGGTGCGCGAGACGGTGCTCGAGCCCCGCACCGGGACGTTCTTTCACCGTCCCCGGCCCGACGACCTGGTCGAGGCCGTGCGCCGCTTCGACCCGCTGGAGGTCGATCCGGCGGCCTGCATGCACAACGCCGCGCGCTTTGACGTGCGCCACTTCCGCGAGGGCGTGCTCAACGTGCTGGCCGGCGCGTGCGAGCGCCGCGAGGCCGGTCAGCACGCGCCGCGAGGGCACCGCCGGCCGCCCCGCCGCCGGCTCGCCCCGCGCCTGCGCTCGTGACCGACGTGGCCAGCCTGACCTCCCTGCGCGATGAGATCCTCGACGCCGCCCGCCGCTACGCCGAGCTGGCGGGCGCCGAGGAGGAGTTCGTCCCCGGCCGTACCCCAGTGCAGATCGCCGGGCGCCTCGTCGGCGCGCCCGAGATCGCGGCGCTGGTCGACGCCTCCCTGGACGGCTGGCTGACCGAGGGCCGGTTCGCCGCCGAGTTCGTCGGCGCCTTCGCCGCGGCCGCCGGGCGCGCCCACGCCGCGATCGTCGGTTCGGGCTCGCAGGCCAATCTGCTCGCCATCGCCGCCGCCTGCTCTGACCTGGTGGAGGGCCCGCTGCGCCCGGGCGACGAGGTGATCACCCCGGCGGTGGGCTTTCCCACCACCGTCAACCCGATCTACCAGCACGGTCTGGTGCCGGTCTACGTCGACGTCGAGCCAGCCACGCTCAATCCCCCGCTGGAGGCGTTCGCCGCCGCGGTGGGGCCCCGCACCCGCGCCGTGATGGCCGCCCACTGCCTGGGCAATCCGTTCGACGCCCCCGGGTTGGCAGAGCTGTGCGCCCAGCGGGAGCTAGTGCTGATCGAGGACTGCAGCGACGCGCTGGGCTCCCGCGTGGGCGACCGGCTGGTGGGGACATTCGGACAGGCCGCGACCTACTCGTTCTACGCCGCCCACCACATGACCACCGGGGAAGGGGGCGCCCTGGCCACCGACGATGCCCTGTGGGCCCGGGCGATCGGCTCGCTGCGCGAATGGGGCCGCGACTGCTGGTGTCCGCCCGGAGTCAACGACGCCTGCGGGCGGCGCTTCGACGGCAGCTTTGGCGCCCTACCGCCCGGCTATGACCACAAGTACGTCTACAGCCAGGCGGGCTACAACTTCAAGGTCACCGACATGCAGGCGGCCCTGGGATTGGCCCAGCTCGAGCGCCTGGGCGCCGTGGGCCGGGCGCGGCGGCGCAACTTCGAGCACCTGCACGCCGCCCTGGCACCCCGCGAGGACCAGCTCCTGCTCCCCCAGACCCTGCCCGGCGCCGACCCGTCCTGGTTCGGCTACCCGTTCGCGCTGCGCGAGGGCGGATCCGCGCGCCGCCGGGCCCTGCAGCTGCACCTCCAGCGCCGGCGTATCGATAGCCGCCTGGTGCTGTCGGGCAACATCACCCGCCAGCCCGCCTACCGGGGCCGCGGGCACCGGATCGCCGGACCCCTCCGCGGGGCGGACTTCGTCACCGAGTCGGCGCTGTGGGTCGGCGTGCACCCCCGGATGACCGAGCCCATGCTCGACTGGGTCGCCGAGTCGATCGCCGACTTCCTCGCCGCCGGCTGAGCGCCGGCTGCCCGTCCGGCAGGCCGGGCCGCCCGCGCTCCTCGGGCCACCCTCAGGTCCGAGCGAGCAGCAGGTACTCGCCGTAGCGCGCCCAGGGGCGGTAGTGGGCGGCCAGGTAGCGGTCGAGGAGCCGCACGCCGCTGGAGCGCCCGGCGCGGGCGGGCTCGTGGGCGGCGGTGAGCGGGCTCTCCCAGCGCACCACCACCGCCACCCGCCGGCGCTCCAGCGCCGCCGCGATCTCGCGCTGGACCGGGGCGGAGGTCACTACCCCGGGCGCTGCGATGTCATAGCGCGTGGGGTTGGGGCGGTCGGCGAGCACGTAGAACAGCGGGTCGCCGGCGGTCACCAGGTCGGCGCGCAGGCCGGTGACGTAGATCGGCTGCCCGCTCGGCACGCGCCCATCGACCGCGTGCACGGCGGCCACCAGCGGCGCGGCCACCGCCGGGGGCGCCCGCACGCCGTCGGCGGCGGGCAGGCGAAGCGCGGCCTCGCGCGTCTTGAGCAGGAGCCGCTGGCGGTCGGCCCCCTCGATCACGACGTAGGCGAGCGAGACCGCGGCCAGCGCCGCCAGCGCTCCCGCGGCGACGGCCAGGAGGCGCGGCGGTCTGGGCTTCGGCGCTGAGCCGGCGGCCGGTGCCCCGTCCACCGCGCCCGCGGCGCCCGCCCGCCTCGCCACCGGGCGCGACAGCGCCCATGCAATCAAGACCGACGCCATCACCGCCAGCGGCGCGGTGTGGAACACGTCGGCGCGCACGACCAGGTAGTGCCCCATCCCGATCGCAAAGATGGCGCCGGCCAGCTGTTGCGCGCGCCCGCGCGTGAAGCCCAGGGCGATCCGGCCCAGCGCGGCCGCGGTTCCGAGCACCAGGGCGAGGGGGAGGTAGTACAGCAGGAGGTTCTCGGCGCTGTGGCCGAGGAAGTTGCCCACCGAGCTGGTGTCGATCGGGCCGGGATGGGCGAGCGGGAACGGCAGCCCCTGATAGGTCTGAAACTGGGTCAGCGGATAGCGCACCAGCAGCCGCCAGGACGGCCCCAGCCCGGCCGCCACCAGCAATGGGGCGTAGAGCACGGCGGTGAGGCCCAGGGCGGGGACCAGGAACGTGATCGCCCGGCGGCGGCGGGCGCGGGCCGACTCGGGGGCGACGGCGATCGCCGCCAGGATCCCGACCGCCAGGTAGGCGGCGAACTCCAGGCGCCACAGCGCGCATAGCCCGGCGAGCACGCCCGCCCACGCCACCTGCCGGGGCAGCGCCAGCAGCGCGCCCAGCGCGCACGCCAGGGCCACCGGGAAGGGATGGGGCCCACTGGGATAGGCCATGGCCAGGGCGCTGGCCGCCCACACTCCCAGCGCCCACCCGGGGGAGGACCAGCGTCGGGCCAAGCGCCAGGCGAGCAGCGCCACCAGCGCGTCGGCGCCCACGCGCACCACTCGCCAGACCAGCAGCGAGGGCCCGAACAGCGCCCACAGCCCCCCCAGCAGGTAGGGCTGGCCGGGCGGGTAGTACCACCAGAAGTCGCGGATCGGCACCTGCCCGTCGGCGATGCGCGCGGCGGCCTGGAGCATCAGGCCCTCGTCGTTGGGCTGGATGCCGTCGCGTATGGTGGCGCCGGCGATCACGGCACCCAGCACGAGCAGCGCGGCGGGGAGCACCCAGGGGGGGAGGCCGCCGGGGGGCGCTTGGCTTGGGCCCGGGCGCCGGGCGGGGCCGGGCCCCTCGGGGGTGGCGTCCCGGGGGGCGCTCACGCGTCGGGCAGCCCGGCCGCCCGAGCCATGTCCGGGCGTTCGCGCAGCACCCAGACGGTGGCGCAGCCGAAGCGCTGCACGGCGGCGGTCAGCGGCGCCAGCGTGGCGTCGAGCCGGGCCAGGTGGGGCCGGCAGTCCTCAAACACGTAGCGGGCGTGGGTGGCCCGCACGAAGGTCAAGGCGGCGGGCCCGGTCAGGCGGCCCTCGATCAGGTCGTTGGCCGCCCCCGCGCGCTGCTGGTAGTGCGGTGACCAGGAGATCGGGCCCACATAGGTCTCGCGCCCGGTGCGGTAGGGGATCATGAAGCCACCGTAGGGGGCGGAGAGCACGCCCCCGGGGCGGGGGTCGCGGGCTAGCCACTTCAGCGCCCGCACCTCGTCGGGAAAGACCCAGAACGGGTCCCCGGCCGTGTGCACGCTGTTATAGGCCACCTGGATGCGGTGGGCGATGCCCGGGAGGGTCATGACCGCCAGCGCCCCCAGCACCAGCGCCGGCCGGGGGCGCCGCCAGTAGCGCGCGAGGCCCTGGACGGCGAGCACCGACAGGGGCAGCGCCAGCCCCTGGAAGGCGTGGTAGGGGAAGGTGCCCGTCGGCTGCAGGTAGACGGCCAGCGCGGCCAGCGGCCAGATCCGGACGGCCTGCTCCTGCCAGCTCGGCGCGGGGAGGCGGTAGGCGAGCGCGGCGGGGGCGGCCAGCGGCAACACGCTGAGCGCGATCGCCCACCAGGGCCAGCTCCAATGCAGCTGGGCGCCGGCGGCATTGGCCTTGCCCGCCACCGTCCACACCGGATCAAACCGGCTGAGGGCCAGGTAGTAGAGGGCGGGCACCGCCGCCGCCGCGGGCACGATCGCCAGCGCCAGGGGTGGACGCTCGCGAGTGCGCGCCATCCGCCACGCCTCGACGGCGATCACGATCAGGGCCAGCGTCCCTCCCTGCCAGGGCTGCAGCCAGCAGATCAGCAGCGCACCCGCCGCCGCCCAGGCCAGCGTGGGGGGACGGCGATCGCGCCGCCAGGACTCGACCGCCAGCAGCACCAGCGGCATGAGGAACACGCCGAGGGCGGTCATCAGGTAGCCCCACAGGTACTGCCCGCTCCACATCTCCCCGGCGATGAAGTCGAAGGTGAACTGGCGGGGCTTTCCCCCCCACCCGGCCCAGGCGACGACCGCCGCGGCGGGCATCACGGCGAACAGCGCCAGCACCAGGCCGATGTGGCGCTGGCGCCCCGCGGGCAGCAGGCGGCGCACGTAGGCGCGGCAGCCGACGAAGGTCACCGCGATCGCCGCCGGCTTCCACAGCAGGTAGCTGAGGGGGATCGAGATGCCCGACCCCCGCACCAGCAGTCCGGAGAGGAGAAAGCCCGGGTGCAGGAAGCTGCGCGAGCCGGGGGCCAGGTCGAACCGGTCTCCGATCAGGACGTGGTGGGCGGAGTCGCGGATCCAGGCGAAGTACTGGAGCTGATCGGAGGCCAGCAGCCCGTCGGCGCCCGACAGGGGGCGGCCCTTGATCAGCAGCCCGGCCAGCACCACCAGCGACAGCGCGCAGAGGGCGACCAGCGCGCCGGCCTCGACGGCGTCGAGGCCCAGCGGTCGCAGGGCCGCCTCCAGGCGGCGGGGTCGGGCCGGGAGCGTGGCGGCGGTGGCGCTCACGCGCGCACCGTAGAGCTCGGGATCGCGCCGCTCATCCGTCGCGGCCCAGGCGCCGGGCGAGGTTGCGCACGAGGCGATCGGCGACGCGGCGGGCACCGCCCTGGCCGTAGGCTTCTCTGAGCATGTCGGGGTACTGGGCCAGGGTGGCGGTGGTGACCTTGCCCCGGTGCCGGGCGCGGCGGGGCAGCTCGGGCGCCCTCTGGCAGTAGCCGATCAGCGGTTCGGCCACCCGGGCCCAGGTGAGCTCCTGGGCGGCCTGTCCCGCCGCCCGACCGACCTGCTCGCGGCGCTCGGTGTCCTCGAGCAGGGCCGAGCACGCCGCGGCGAACCCCTCCCCGTCGCCGGGGGCGACCGTCAGGCCCAGGCCGCGGCGCTCGACGAGATCCCCGAGCGCGTCGCCGCCCGTGCACACCACCGGCAGCGACGCCCACAGGTAGTCGAGCATGCGGGTGCGAAACGAGAAGCGGGCCTCCAGGTGATCGAGGTGCGCGCTCACCCCCAGGTCGGCCTCCAGCAGCCAGCGGCCGCGCTCCCGGTAGGGAACCCAGTCCTCGTTGAAGTGCACGCGACGCCCGGCGAGCCCCAGCTCGCCGGCCACGCGCCGCGCGCGGGCCGCCGCGGCGGTGGCGTGGCCCGGCTCGGGCCCGGGGCGCCGCATGCCCAGGAACAGGAGGTGGACGGGGGGACGGGCATCGGCGAGCCGCCGGGCGGCGTCGATGGCGGTGAACGGATCGAGCCAGTTCCACACCCCGCCCCCCCACAGCAGAACGCGGTCCTCGGCCTCGATGCCCGGCCATACGCCCTTGATCGCCGGGGGCCCGGGCCGCGGCGGCTCGAGCGGCAGCCCGAACGGCACGACGTCGATCACGCGGCGCAGGCTGGGGTCGGCGTCGTAGTCGGCGAGCGACAGCAGGTCGCTGCCGGCCAGCGTGCCCAGCCACAGGTCGCGCTGGCGCTCGCTGGCGCAGAGGATGAAGTCGGCCGCGCCGGCGTGGGCGATGGCCCGCAGCGCGACCAGGCGCTGCAGGCTCCGGCGCCCGGCACGATCCTGATCGCGGCCGTACTCGAGCACCTCGACCGTGTTGGTGTTGTACAGGTCGGCCACCAGCCGGACGTCGGTGCCGGCGATCTGGCCGAGCAACCGGGTGGGCAGCTGCTGGGCGACGACCACCTGGGCGCCGCGGATCGCCTCGCGCAGGGGCCCGAAGTCCTCAAAGCCGGCCTGCACCAGTTCGATCCTCGGATCGTCGACCTCGCTCGGGGCGGGGGCGGCGAGCGTCACCTGACAGCTGGCGGCCAGGGCGCGCGCGAGCTCCAGCGCCCGGATCGCCGGCCCGGCCATCTGGGCGCCCACCGGCTCGGCGCTCACCATCAGGACCCGGATGGCCATCAGGCCGGGACGCGTAGCCGGCGGAGCACGTCGCGATCGATCCCGCCGACCGCCCAGAGCACCGCGAGATAGACCGCTGCGCCGAGCGCGGTCAGGGGGATCGCCGGCCCGTGGCGCAGGGGCCACAGCGCCGCTCCCATCGCCACCGCCGCGAGCAGGGCGCGGGGGAGGATCCGGAAGTGGATGAAGAAGCCGAAGTGCCGGCGCATGAGCAAGAACGAGCCGCCGAGTATGAGCACCTCTCCGGCCAACGTGGTGGCCGCCGCGGCGACGATGCCCAGGCTGGGCACGAGGATGAAGTTCAGCGACAGGTTCAGCGCCAGGGCGCCGACGTTGAGCCACAGCGCTTGGGCCTGGCGGGCCTTGGCGATCAGCGCGAATCCGAACAGCCCGTTGAGCGACACCAGCGCGCCGGCGCCGAGCAGGAGCGCCAGCGAGGCCACGGCGTCGGAGTCGGCGAACGCCGACCCCGCGGCGAGCTTGATGAGCGGACGGGCGAGGAGCGCGCCGCCGGTTGCGATCGCCGCGCCGAGGATCATGAACGCGTCGGCCACCAGCTGGATGACCTGGCCCAGGCGGGGCTCCTCGGCGGCCACGTATCGGGAGATGATCGGGAACACCGAGGCCAGGAACACGGCGGGGACGGCCACGACGAGATCGGCGATCCGGTAGCCGACCGCGTAGAGCCCGACCTCGCGGTAGCTGCGGTAGAGCGAGATGATCAGGGTGTCCGCCCGCAGATAGACCTGGTTGATGGCGAGCGCCAGGCCGAGCACGGCGCTGGCGACCAGCAGCTGCCGCCAAACCCGCCGCTCGAAGCGGGGGCGCACGCGGGTCAGCCGTCGCGCCAGGCCACCGCTGATCGCCAGCGTCGCCGCCGCGCCGAGCGAGGCGGTGGCCACCGCGCCGTAGAGCCCGAGCCCCAGCGCCGCCACCGCGCCCACGGCGCCGAGCGCCAGCACACGCCCCAGGACCTGGGCGATCACCGCATAGCCCATCAGCAGCCGAGCCTGGAAGACGGCGGTTAGCGAGCCGACGAGCAGGTCCAGGCACAGGGCTAGGCCGGCGATCAGGATCGCGATCCGCACGCTTCCCGTGTAGGGGAGGGCGAGCGAGACCCCTACCGCCAGCGCCACCGCCACCACCGACAGCGCGAGGCGCAGGGTGAACGCGTTGCCGACCAGCTCCTCCGTGCGCTCGGGAGCCTTGCTCAGCTCGCGCACCATCACGGTGAACATGCCGACGTCGGCGAGCACGCCGAACAGCTGGGTGTAGGAGAACGCTAGGCCGTACTGGCCGTAGCGGCGAGCGCCCAGGTAACGGGTGAGGATCGCCACCGAGGCCAGCCCGAACGCGAGCAGGAGCGCGCGGCCGGCGAGCTGGACGGCGGTGTTCAGGGCGACCCGCCGCGCCAGCGACTGCGCTGGCGGCGCGCTCAGCCGTCGGCCCCCGGAAGCGCCGGCGAGGCCGGGGCGGCAGAACCGGTGCCCGGTGGCACGGGCGCGTGGTCGTCGCCGAGGTCGGCGGCGGTGGCAGAGGGATCCGCGGCGCCGGCGCCGGCGCCGGCGCCGGGGGCGCGGGGTGCTCCGGTGCGGGTGCGTCGGTGGGCCAGGCGCAGGATCGGGCGCTCGACCAGATAGAAGCTGGCGGCGGCGGCGGCGAGGGCGGCCGCCAGCGCGGCCGCGATGTAGGTGGGGCGTCCGATCGCCTGGGGCAGGCCGGCGTCGTCGAGCTTGCGGACCATCACCAGGTGCCAGAGGTAGAGCCCGTATGAGACCTGCCCCACCCACAGAAGCGGCCGCCACCCCAGGGCGCGCTGGAACGGGTGGGGGCGCGCGGTCACCCCCAGCGCCGGGGCCAGGATGCACGCCGCCGCGGCCAGCCGGAGCTCGTGCACTCCGAGCAGGGGAAGCGTGCGGCCGTGGCCCAGGACTCCGGGGCGCGCCGCCCCGTAATACGCGGCCGCCGCGCCCAGCCACCACAGCCAGGGCTGGCGTTGCAGGAGGCGCCCGGGAGCGGGGAGGCCACGGCCCTCCCGGGCGACGCTGAGCACCGCCAGGGCCATGCCGATGGCAAAGTGGTCCAGCCATCCGGGCAGCGCGAGCAGCAGGGGAAAGAACGAGGCCTGGGCCGGGCCGATGGTCTGGGTGATGAGGACCTGCCAGCCGACGCCGGCGGCGAACAGCGCGCCGCACATCGCCAACTCGCTCGACAGCAACGAGCCGCGGCGCGCGGCGACCCGGCGCACGAGCACGGCCACCAGCGGCAGCAGGGCATAGAAGGTGACCTCGATGTCGAGCGTCCACGCCTGGCCCACGCCACCGGTAAGCGTGCTGGACCGATACAGCTGGCCGAAGCCGAAGTAGGTGAGCACTCCCTCCGGGGTGAACACCTGGGCGCTCAGCCCCAGCCAAACGGCGATGATCGGCAGGGCCACCCAGTAGGTGGGGACGATCCGGGCCGCCCGCCGCACGGCGTAGGCGCGCAGGCTGGGGCGGCGGTCGTGGTCTCGGCGCGCCCGGACGAACGGCCGGTAGAGCAGGAACCCCGAGATCAGGAAGAACACCGGGACCCCGATGTTCAGCTGGGCCAGGTAGCGCCCGGCGGGGCCGGAGAACCCGTGCAGCTGGTAGGCGCAGTGGTAGGCGAAGATGCTGAGCGCGGCGAGCGCTCGCATCGCGTCGAACAGGGGGAAGCGGCGGTCGCGCGAAGCCATGCGAGCGGGGGCCGCTCAGGTGGGGACGCCGGGCCCGACGGCGGCGGCTGGCTGGGCGTCCTGCGCCCGGGCGCGCAGGGACACGGCGGGCCGGCGTAGCAGGGGCCAGCGCCTCAACCGGTGATCGAGGCGGAACCGGGCCAGCACCACCAGGGTGCGCAGGCCGTACTCGACGCTGTCGCAGATCCCGACCGAGGATGCCTCGAGGAAGTAGCGGGTGGGGATGGCCAGCTCGACGATGCGCGCTCGGCGGGCGATCATTTGGGCGAAGATCTCCTGGTCGAAGACGAACCCGTCGGAGTTGCGCAGGAACGGGATCGAGCGCAGGAAGGGCACCGAGAAGGCGCGATAGCCGGTGTGGTATTCGCTGAACGAGCAGCCGAAGGCGCGGTTCTCGATCTGGGTGAGGAGGCGGTTGCCGAGCCACTTCCAGCGCGGCATCCCCCCGGCGATCGTCTCGTCCTCAAGCAGCCGCGAGCCGATCACCACGTCGGCCCGGCCGTCCAGGATCGGCTCGACCATGCGCGCGCTGAGCGCGGGGTCGTACTGGTTGTCGGCGTGGACCATCACGACGACGTCGGCCCCGGACAGCGCCGCGTCGGTATAGCAGGTCTTCTGATTGGCGCCGTAGCCCCGGTTGGCCGGGTGCACGAGCACGTCGAAGCCGCTCTCGAGCGCCACCTCGACGGTGCCGTCGGGGCTGGCGTCGTCGACCAGCAGCGCGCGGTCGGCCGCGTCGCGGGGCAGCTCGGAGGCCACGGCGGGGATCGTGTCGGCCGCCCGGTAGGCGGGCAGCACGACGTGCACGCTGTGCGGCGTCCCGCGCGGGCGCAGGATGGGCCGCCGCGGTCGACGGACCCCCACCCGGTGGGCGAGCAGCACGCGCTCGTCTCCCAGCGACAGCGAGATCGAGGCCCGCGAAGGCGACAGGCGCGCGGCGGCGCCGGCCACGGCGCCGATCGGACCGCCGCGCTGGGCGAGGCCGGCGACCCAGTAGGGGGCCGAAAAGGTGCGCACGAAGGGGACGTCCGCCGAGACGATCAGCCCGGTGGCGCTCACCACCTCGTGCAGCGTGCGCCGAGGCAGCAGGAAGGTATGGGCCGGGAGGTAGCCCCACCAGCGCGCGCCCGCCAGCCGGGCGGTCGGCGACGCGGGATCGGGGGTGACCAGGCACAGCGCGCCGCCGTCGGCCAGCAGCTTCCGGCAGCGCTCGATGGCCGCCGGGGGGTCGTCGAGGTGCTCGAGCACGTCGGCCAAGACGATCGCGTCGAGGCTGCCGGGATCGAGCTCGGCTTCCTCGAGGGAGGTCGCCCGGACGTCGAGACCAAGCCGGTCGCGGGCGTGGGTGGCCGCGGCGCGGGATAGCTCGAGCCCGATCGTCTCGTAGCCGCGGGCGCGGGCCTCGTCGAGCAGCAAGCCGTGCCCGCAGCCCACGTCGAGCAGGCGCCCGGAAGCCACCTGGCGGGCGATCAGGTCGAGCAGGCGGCGGGCGGTGGCGCGACGCCCGGCCTCCTCGGCGAGGTACTCCTCGTCGCGCATCTGCTCATACAGGCCGCGCAGCTCGGGCCCGCCGGGAGCCGCGACCTGCTGAACGGTCCCGCATTCCCGGCAGCGATAGAACCCGCTGTGCAGGCCGGGGCGGTGGTTGCTGGGGGACAGCAGCTCGGCGGTCGGGGCCTGTGCCTTGCCCGGGAACCGCAGCTCGAGCGAGCCGGCGCAGATTCCGCAGGCAGATCGGCTCATTCGGCGCGCAGCTTATCCGCCGTCCAGCCGCGCCGGACGGGGGGTGGCCGGGCCGCTGGCCTCCGCCGTGGCCGCGGGGCCAGCCGGGGCATGACCCGCGCCCCTAGAATCGCGGAGTGCCGACCCCCGGCGTGCCTACGCCCTGGCTCTCCGTGGTCGTACCTGCCTATAACGAGCAGGCGACGATCGTGGAGGCCGTCACCACGCTGCGCGACTGGCTGCGATCCCGCGGCCGGCCGTACGAGGTCCTGGTGGTCGACAACGCCAGCGAGGACGCCACCGCCGACCGCCTGGCCCCCGTCGTCGACGGCGCCAGCGTGCGGCTGCTCAGCAACGAGACCAACCGAGGCAAGGGCTACTCGGTGCGGCGAGGGATGCTCGCCGCCCGGGGCGAGCTGCGCCTCCACTGCGACGCCGACTGCTACCCGTCCCTGCCGTCCCTGCCCGCGCTGGTCGCGCAGATCGAGGCCGGCGCCGACGTCGCGGTCGGCTCGCGACTGGCCGCCGGCGCGAGGCTGGGCCGCCGCCAGACGCTGGTCCGCCGCGTCGTCGGCCACTCGTTCGTGTACCTGTGCCGGCTCGTCTTGCGCGAGCGCACCCGGGACCTGTTCTGCGGATTCAAGCTGTGGCGCGGCGCGGCGGCCGAAGCGACGTTCTCGCGCGTGTCGCTTCAAGGCTGGACGTTTGACGCCGAGGCGCTGGCGCTCGCCCGTGGCCTGGGCTTCACCCTGCGCGAGGTAGGGATCGAATGGACCGACCGCGAGGGCTCGCGCCTGGTCATGGGCCGGGTCCTCTGGCCGGTGGTGCGAGACCTGTGGGCCGCCCGCCGACGGGTGCGGCGCGAGTGCGCATCGGAGGAGGCCATCGCCGTGCGCGCCCGCGCGGCGGCCTCAGCCGACAGCCGTTCATGACGCGCGTCACGCGCCGGCGATGAGCCCGGCCGGCCGGCACCGATGAGCTCGGCTGCGGTGGCGGCGAGCCCCGCGCCGGCTCGCGCCGCCGGCCTGGGTCGGCGCGATCGCGGCGAGCTGGCCTGCCTGGGGGCGCTGCTGGCGCTGGCCTGTGCCCCCCTGGCCGGGCTGCTGGTGCGCGTGTGGACCAAGGGTGGAATCGTCACCGGCGGGGACGGCTTCCTGGTCACCGATCCGCTCCAGTACCTCAACTGGCTCCGCCAGGCAGGCGGCCACCTGGCGGTGGCCAACCTGTACGACCTCGCGCCCTCTGGGCACGACTTCGTGCATCCCGGGGTGCTGGTGTCGGGCCTCCTGCATCGCCTGGGCCTGGGGGTGGTCGCCTCCTACGACGTGTGGAAGCCGGTCGCCGTGGTGGCGCTGTTCGTCGCCGTGCGCCGCTACTCGCACCGGTTCCTGGCCACCGCCGCCGAGCGCCGCACGGCGATCGTGTTGGCCCTGTTCGCGTGCTCGCCGATCTCGGCGCTGGTCGGTTGGGGCGGACTGGGGACCGAGCACACGAAGTTCAACTTCGACTTCGTGGGCGGCGAGCTGTGGCCCGGGACGTGGCTGTGGGGCTATTTGTTCACCGCGCTGGCCGTCGCAGCGCTCCCGCTCGGCCTGCTCGCCTACGAGCGCGGCCGGGGCGGCGGACGGCGCCGGGCGCTGGCGGGCGCAGCAGTGGCGGGGGCGGCCGCTTCCTGGCTCCAGCCATGGCAGGGCGCCACCTTCGCGCTCGTGCTGGTGGGGGCCGAGGCGATAGCGCTGGCCCGCTCGGCCGCCGGGGCCCCGGGTCCGCCTAGCCGTGAGCGCGGCGGGGGGGCCGGGTGGGCGCACCGGGCGGGGCGGCAGCGGGCGGCGCGCGCGATCGCCGACGTGCTGCCGGTGCTGGCGGCGACCGCCCTACCGCTCGTCTACTACTGGGTGCTCTCCCGGACCGACGCGGCGTGGGAGCTGGCGTCGCGGGCGAACGCGTTTCCCCGATGGCCCTGGTACGTGACCGTGCTCGGGCTCGCGCCTCTCGGGCTGCCCGCCCTGCTCGCCTATCGTCGTCCGGTCCCCGACTTCGGCGCGGTCGCGTTGCGGATCTGGCCGCTCGCCGCCCTGGCGATCTTCTATCAACCCGTGGGCACGTTTCCCTTCCATGCGTTTCAGGGCCTGGGGGTGCCGCTGGCCGTACTCGCCGTTCAGGGTGTCAAGCCGTTGCGCCTGCCCGCCACGGCGATCGCCCTGGCCCTGATCGTCCTGATCGTGCCCGGAACCGCCTACCGCGTCGACCAGCTGCGCGCCGCGGTCAACGCCGGGCGCCAGCCGTTCTTCCTCACCGCCGGAGAGCGCGATGCCCTGCGCTGGGTGGAGCGCCAGCCCGGGCGAGGCGGCGTCCTCGCCCCGGTATACAGCGGGCTGCTGATCCCTGCCTACACGGGTCGCGCCACCTGGGTCGGGGCGGGCTCGTGGACCCCGGACTTCCGCCGGCGAGAGCAGGCCACCGAGGATCTGTTCGGGGGGCGGCTCGACCCCGCCGCGGCAGCGGCGCTGGTGCGCCGGTCGGGGGCGCGCTTCGTGTTCTCCGACTGCCACGGACGCGCCGACATCCGCGCCACCCTGGCGTCGGTGACCTACCCCCCCCGGAGCTTCGGTTGCGCCACCGCGTGGCGGGTGCGGGCCCGGTGACGGCCGTGGGCGCGGCGCGCGTGGCGTCCCGGCGCGGCGTGATTCGGGCCGGTCGAGTGGCGGGCTTGAGCCTGCTCCTGGCCGGGCCGGTCGCGCTCGCGTTCTTCTCCGGCGGGTATTTCGATGAGCCCCGCCTGTGGGCCGCGGCCGTGGCCTGGGCGCTGGTGCTGGTGGCCGCGCTCGCGGCGCCCGTGCCGCTGCCCCGCAGCATGGCGGGGCGCCTGGCGGTGGGCGGGCTGGCCCTGCTCGCAGGCTGGGAGGCGCTCTCGGAGCGGTGGGCCCCGCTGGCCGACGTGGCCCGCCACGACGCCCAGCGGGTGGTGCTGTACGTCGGTGCCTTGGTCGCCGCCGCCGCGCTCGTGCGCGGACGCCGGGCGGTGCGCGGCGCCGAGCTGGCGGTGGCGGCCGGGAGCCTCGTCGTGGTGGGGTACGGGCTCTCGGAACGGCTGCTGCCCGGGCTCTTGCATTTTCACCGGGGCATGGCGGCCGGGGGGCGGCTCGAGCAGCCGCTTACCTACTGGAACGCGATGGGCTTGGTGGCGGCCATCGGCGTCGTCCTGTGCGCGCGGGTGGCGGCCGATCCCGAGCGCCCGCGGGGAACCGCGGCGGCCGCGGCCGGGGCGGCGGTGCCGCTCTCGGTGGGGGTCCTGCTGTCGTTCTCCCGCGGGGCTCTGGCCGCCTTGGCGGTGGGCCTGCTGGTATTGCTCGCCGTCGATCCGCGGGCGGCCCAGCTCCGGGTGATCGTGGCGGTGGTCGTACTGGGCGGTGTGGCTGCCGTGGCCGGGGACCTGATGCCGGGGATCCGGGCGCTGGAGGGATCGCTGGGCGCGCGCGAGCTCGAGGGGGCGGTGATGCTCGGGGTGGTCGGCCTGCTCGCGGTGTTCGCCGCGGCGGTGGCCGGGCGCGTCCGCCAGCTCGGCGGCGAGCAGCCGGTGCTCGCCCGCCACCGGCGGGTGATCCCGGTGGCGGTGCTCGTGCTGTGCCTGGCCACCGTGGGGCTGGGCGGGGCGATCGAACACCCGCCCGGGGCTCAGAACCCGGGGTTCGGGGCGACCACCTCCCGCCTAGGGTCGATCCAGTCCAACCGCTACGAGTACTGGCGGGTGGCCATCTCGCAGTTCGCCCGCCACCCCCTGATCGGCGCCGGCTCGGGTGCCTTCCGGGTCGCCTGGTTACGCCACCGGACCGTCGAGGATCCCGCGCTCAACGCCCACTCGCTGTACCTGGAGACCGCGGCCGAGCTCGGGCTGATCGGCCTGGCCCTGCTCGCGGCCGTGGCGGGCGGGCTGATGGGGGCGGCCCGCCGAGCCTACAGACGCCGGCCGGCGCTGGCGGCCGGATCGTTGGCCGTCCTCAGCGTCTATGCGTTGCACGCCGGCATCGACTGGGACTGGCAGATGCCGGCGGTGACGCTTCCCGTCCTCGTCCTCGCGGGCGCCCTCATCGGGCTGGCCGACGACCCAGCGGAGGCTTGAGGCGGTCGAGCTGGGCGTCGGCGCGGGCGGCGAGCTGGTCGTCGATACCGTCCGAGGCCTGGGCGATCAGCTGCCAGGCCAGGGCGTTCTGGGGCTCGGCACGGACCGCGGCCAGGAGGGGCGCCAAGGCCTGGCCCGGCCGGCCGTGAAAGAGGGCGAGCTCGCCTTCGGCGACTAGGGCGTCGGTGCCGGGAGCGTGGGCCCGCACCCGCTCGAAGTCGCGTTGGGCCCGGGCGAGCCCGGCCTGGTCCAGGCCCCGCCGGGAGGCGAGATCGTGGCCCGTGCCCTCCAATCGCGCCCAGTGGAGCTGGAACGCCAGCGCCACCAGCAGGGCCAAGGCCCCCAGCCCGAGCAGGAGGCGCTGGAGGGGAACGGCGGCGGCGGCGGGGCGGCGCAGCATGGCCCGGCGCACGCTATCTCAGCGACCCCGGCGCACCGTGGAGGACGGTGGGAGCTGGTGGTCGGGGCCAGAGGGCGATGCCTCCACGGGGTCCTCTACAGTTCCCCGCGTGCTGCAGCTGCGCCGCATCGCGACCCTGGCCGCCGCGCTGGCGGTCGGCGCTCCGGCCGTCGCCCACGCCCAGTCCGGGGCCGACAATCAGTACCAGGACCCATTCGCCGGAAGCCACCGCTCGGGGTCCGGGCACCGCTCGGGATCCGGCCACCGCTCGGGGTCCGGTCATCGCTCGCCCGTTCGGCACTCGAGCTCGGGGACCCGCTCGGCGGACTCGGGCTCCTCGGGCTCTTCGGGCTCGGGCTCCTCCGGTTCGGGCTCCGGGGCGTCCTCGCTGACCCCCGGACCACCGGCCCACCGCGGCTCATCGGGCCGCAGCGCCTCCTCGACCTCGGGATCTGGTTCCTCGGGCGTCTCCTCGTCCTCGAGCCGGACGGCGGCCGGCGGCCTGCCCAGGACCGGCTTCGACGTCTCCTGGGAGGCGCTGGTGGGGTTGGCGCTGCTGATGACGGGGATCGGCCTGCGCCTGCGCACGGTCGATGCCAGCCGCCTCTGAGCGGTCGGCCCAGCCGATCGAGACCGCAGACCCGGCCGAGACCGAGGCGGTCGGGTCGCGCGTAGGCGCGGGCCTCGGGCCCGGCGACGTGGTGCTGGTCGCGGGAGATCTCGGCGCGGGAAAGACCACCTTCGTGCGCGGGGCGTGCCGTGCGCTGGGGGTGACCGGGCCGGTCACCAGCCCGACCTTCGTGCTCGGGCAGCTCTACCAGGGCACGGACCTCGCGGTGGCTCACCTCGACCTCTTTCGCCTTGCCGGTATGGACGATGAGGCGCCGGGATTGCTCGACGACTACCTGGGGCCCGACCGGGTCGTGTTCGTGGAATGGCCCGGGCGCTCAGGCCAGGCGCTCGCCGACGCCACCGTGCAGGTGAGCATCGAGCACCTCGGGGCCGATCGTCGGCAGATTCGCATCGCGGGGCACCCGGCCCGGTGAATCTGCTCGCGCTGGACACGGCGACGCCTTCCACGGTCGTCGGCGTCCTGGCCGGGGCCGCCGTCGGCCAGGAGCGCGACGACCCCTCCCCGGGCGAACGCCCGCGGCACGCCCAGCTGGTGCTCGCGCTGGCCGACCGGGCCCTTCGCCGCGCCGGATTGGGATGGGAGGACATCGAGCGGGTGGGGGTGGGCGTGGGCCCCGGCAGCTTCACCGGCCTGCGCATCGGCGTGGCCACCGCTCGCGGGCTGGCCCAGAGCGCGGACGTGCCGCTGGTCGGGGTCTCCACGTTGCGCACGCTGGCCGCCGTCGTGCTCGGCCTGGGCACCGAGGGCGCCGGCCGGGCGGGTGGGGGCCGCGACACGCTGGCGGCGGCGGCCGCGCCCGGCGTGCTCACCGCGCTGGATGCCCGTCGCGGGGAGGCGTTCGTCGCTGCGTTCCGGGGCTCGCCGGCGGGGCCCGACGAGGTGGCGGCGGCCGCCGCCGTCTCGCCGGATGGTCTCGGCCAGCTCGTAGAAGGGTTGCCCGACGGGGAAGGTTGGTGGGGCGTGGGCGACGGGGCGATACGATTTCGGGGCCACCTTGAACCCGCTGGGGTCGTGGTTCCACCGGACGATTCGTCGCTTCATCGCGTGGACGGGGAGGCCCTTTGCCGGCTCGCCGCAGCTGCCCCCCCGCAGGCGTGGGAGGCGGTGAACCCGGACTATCTTCGGGAACCCGACGCCGAGGTGGCCCTGCGTGCCTCCCGCCGATGACCGAGCCAGCCACCCGCATTTCCACCGACCAAGCGCCGCTGGAGATCCGTCGCCTCGGCTACTCGGATCTCGCCCACGTGTTGGCCGTCGAGCGGCGGGCGTTCCCGACGCCCTGGTCGCTGGCCATGTTCGTGGTCGAGCTCTCAAAGCCCTCGGGCATCTGCCTGGCGGCGCGCCGACGGGGACGGATGATCGGCTATCTCATCTGCTCGCGATACGACGCCGCCTGGCATCTGATGAACGTGGCGATCGATCCCAGCGAGCAGAACCAGGGCATCGGTACGGAGTTGCTGCACCGCCTGTTCGAGCTGGCCGGGCCCGACAGCCGCCTCACGCTCGAGGTCCGTCCCTCGAACGCCGGGGCCATTCGCCTGTACGAGCGCGAGGGATTCATGGCCGCCGGCTTCAGGCGCCGCTACTACCACGACAACGGCGAGGACGCCCTGATCATGTGGCGTACGCCGGCCACGCTGGCGGGCTCGATGGACGACGTGCCCAACCTCGGCCGCGTCCGCATGCGCTAGTCACGCGCCGGTGATCCTGGGACTCGAAACCAGCTGCGACGACACGTGTGCGGCGGTGGTCACCGACCGGGGTGAGGTGCGCTCGAACGTGATCTCCTCCCAGGGGGTACACGACCGCTTCGGCGGGGTGGTGCCCGAGGTCGCCTCCCGCCAGCACCTGGAGCTGGTCAATGCTGTCCTCGCGGACGCGCTGGCGCGGGCGGACACCACGCTCGCCGAGCTGGATTCGGTGGCTGTCACCCAGGGCCCCGGGCTGGTGGGGGCGCTGCTCGTCGGCCTGGCCAGCGCCAAGGCGATCGCCGCCGCCCGCCGGCTGCCGCTCGCGCCGGTGGACCATCTGCAGGGCCACGTCGCGGCCAACTTCCTGGAGCCCGATCCCTTCCCGCCTCCCTTCCTGTGCCTGATCGCCAGCGGCGGTCACACCTTCTTGGCGGCGGTGCGGGACACCGCGGGGTACGAGGTCCTGGGCAGCACCCTCGACGATGCCGCCGGCGAGGCCGTCGACAAGGGCGCGCGCCTGCTCGGGCTGCCCTTCCCCGGTGGCCCCCACCTGGAGCGCTTGGCGCTCGAGGGCGACGCCGAGGCATTCCCGTTCCCCACCGGACTGGGGCGCGGGGGGCGCCGGGGTCCGATGGCCAACGGGCTCGACTTCTCCTTCGCCGGGCTCAAGACGGCATTGCTCTATCGCGTCCGCGAGCTGGGCGCCGAAGCAGAGCGCCGCCGCGCGGACCTGGCCGCCTCCTACCAGCGGGCAATCGTGGAGGCGCTCGCCACCCGGGTGGAGCAGGGGCTCGAGTCCAGCGGACTGGGACGGTTGGCGGTGGGGGGCGGGGTGGCCGCTAACGCCCGGCTGCGCGAGCGCCTGAGCGCGATCGGGGTCCCGATGAAGGTCCCGCCGCCCGCGCTGTGCACCGACAACGCCGCCATGATCGCAAGTGCGGCGCGGTTCTCACCGCGCCTCGCCTACCCCGACTACCTGGGCCTCGACGCCTACGCCTCCGGGCAGGCCCGCCCCGACGTCGGTGCCCCGGTCGCGGCCAGCGCTGCAGCGAGTGGGGCCACCGGCGCCCAGGGGCCGGTGCGATGACGGTGGTGACGCTCTACGGGGCGCCCGGCTGCCACCTGTGCGAGGAGGCCCGCGCGGTCCTGGAGCGAGTGCGCCGGGACCAGCACTTCGAGCTGCGCGAGCGCGACATCACGCTCGACGACCGCCTGCATCGGATCTACCTGGAGCGGATCCCGGTGGTCGAGGTCGACGGACAGGAGATGTTCGACCTGTTCGTCGACGAGGCCCGGCTGCGGGCGCGGCTCACGGGCTTGGGCCGTGATCTAGAGTCAGCGCGATGAGCTTCAACGAGCTCACCCAGCCCGCGGAAGCGCCGGTCTACCGCGACGCGATCGGCGCCGAGCGCCTGTCGCTGGGCGTCGCGGCGCGCCTGTCGCGCTACCTCCAAGTGCTCACCCAGGCCAAGAAGATGGGCAAGGAGACGATCTCCTCCCAAGAGCTTTCGGACTACACCCACGTCAACTCGACGCAGATCCGGCGCGACCTATCAGGGTTTGGCAAGTTCGGCAAGCGGGGGGTGGGCTACAACGTCGACTCGTTGGTGTCGCAGATCCGCAAGATCCTGCGCACCGCGGGCCAACACAACATCGCCCTGTTCGGCGCCGGCCATCTCGGCAAGGCGATCGCCTCGTCGGACATCTTCGCCGACCATGGGTTCCGCGTGGTGGCGATCTTCGACAACGACTCGAAGAAGGTGGGCACCCAGGTGGGGGCGCACGAGGTCCGCCACGTGACCGAGCTCAACAGCGTCGTCGAAGACGAGGACATCGTGGTGGGGGTGCTGGCCGTCCCCAACCAGGCTGCCCAGCCCCTGGCCGACGACCTGGTCGACGCCGGCGTCAAGATCATCTTCAACTACAGCGAGTCGCTGCTGCAGGTCCCGCCCGAGGTGACCGTCCACACCTCCAGCCCCGCGGTGGATCTGCTCTACGCGCTGTACTTTTATTTGACCTGAGAAGGACGCGCTCCCCCGAGCGCCAAACCGTGACGCTCGAGCTCGATCAGGCCGCCGAGACCTTCGCCTCCGCCCAGGACCTCACCGTGGGCATAGAGGAGGAGTTCGCCATCCTCGACCCCACGACGCTGGACCTGGTGCCGCGCTTCGAGGAGCTGCGCGACGTGGCCCGGCGCGATGATCCGCACCTGGCCGACCACATCACAGGCGAACTGATCTCCTCGGAGATCGAGATCATCTCGGGGGCGGGAGCCGACTTTCACGACGCGCTTGCGCGTCAGCGCGATAACCGCCGTCGCCTGTTCGCCTTGGTCTCGGAGCGGGGCGCGGAGCTGGGAGCCACCGGCACCCATCCCTGGGCTGACTATCGCGAGCAGCCGATCATCGATACCGAGCACTACCGGCGCGTGGAGGAGGGCCTGCGCTATGTCGCCTGGCGCAACAACAGCTTTAGCCTCCACGTTCACGTCGGGATCCGGGACGCCGATCGCGCGGTCCGCGTGTGTGACCGCCTGCGGCCCCTGCTCCCCCTGCTGCTGGCGATCTCGGCCAACTCCCCCTTCGTGGACGGACGCGACAGCGGCCTGGCGTCGGCGCGCACCCAGATCTTCACCAAGAGCTTCCCCCGCTGTGGCGTGCCCGACTCCTTCGGCGGATGGGACGCCTACCGCCGGTACATCGAGTTCCTGGTGCACACCCGCTCGATCGTCGAATACACCCAGGTGTGGTGGTCGGTGCGGCCGCACTTCGCCTTCGGCACGGTCGAGCTACGCATCTGCGACGCGCAGGCGACGAGCGCCGAGTCCGAGGCGCTGGCGGCGCTGATGGTCGCCTGCATCGCCCAGGCCGCGCGCGATCTCGATGAAGGGCGGCCGTTATTCGACCCCGAGCCCCGGATGATCGAGGAGAACATGTGGCGGGCGATCCGCTTCGGCCTCGACGGGCGGCTGATCGACTTGGAGAAGGCCGAGGAGTATCCGGCGACCGGGGCGGCCGAGCGGTTGGCGGCGTGGACCGAGCCGGTGCGCGCAGAGCTCGGGCTCGAGGCCGTGACCGTCGAGGGCAACGGCGCCCAGCGCCAGCGCCGGATGCTCGAGGCGGGCGCCAGCATGGAGGACGTCTTCGCCGCTTCGGTGCGAGAGACTCGAGAGTCCTACCCTGAGGAGGTTCCGGTATGAGCGCACAGGAAGGTCAGATTCCCGGCGGAGGGGCCGGCGGATCTCCGCCCAGCGAGGAGGAGCTGCGCGCCGCCTACGAGGCCGAGCTCAAGCGGCTGAAGGTGGGAGACGTCCTGCTGCAGACCGCCGTGTCCCTGATCAACCTGGCCGGCCGGCGGGCGGGCTTGGCGCCCGACAGCCAGGACGAGCGCGACATCGACCAGCTGCGCGACGCGATTGACGCGGTGCGTGCCCTGATGCCGATCCTCGAGCGCTCGGCCCCAACCGATCTGACCCCGCTGCGCAACGCCCTGTCCAGCCTGCAGATGGCCTATGCCCGAGAGCGGGAGGCGGCCGCCGCGGGAGGCGAGAGCAGCGCTGATGCCGCGGGCGGCGAGGGCGCGGACCGCGGGGGAGCGGCGGAGGGCGCCGCCGGGGGAGATAAGCCCGCCGACGCCGGCGGGAAGGCGGGCGAGGAGCCGCCCGGGCCGGGACCGGCCCAGTCCAGCGGCCGGCTGTGGGTGCCCGGCCGCTAGGCACGTTTCGCGGCGCCCCTCGATAGACTGCGCGCGCTTTTCTGAGGCCGGGTCGGGCCCGCGCGCGGGCTGAGCCGGCCCGTTGCGCGTTCAGGCCCCGATCGCCGATCCGCGCAAAGACCTTTAGAGGAGACCACTTGACTTCCTTTCTGACCCACCACGGCGTCGTCGTCGCCCTCGTGTGCGCGGCGATCGCCGTGCTCTACGGGGTGCTGACCTCGAGGACCCTGCTGGCCCTCTCGCCCGGCAACGAGCGGATGCGCAGCATCTCGCTAGCCGTCCAACAGGGGGCCCGCGCCTACCTGACGCGTCAGTACACGACGATCGCCGGGGTGGGCATCGCCATCTTCGTGGCCCTGATCTTCATCCAGGACATCGCGGTGGCGTCCGGATTCCTGGTCGGCGGGATCCTCTCCGGTGCGGCGG